>MDSV01096749.1_pt1 | contig 13474 bp, 18 predicted proteins | sample 810851 | NCBI WGS metagenome assembly MDSV01 (sample SAMN05326640, study PRJNA326480) | marine metagenome | isolation source: seawater | place: Atlantic Ocean: North East | collected 2012 | reverse complement strand
TTGAGTTTGTGACCAACACTGAGCTTGAGGCGTGCCTAATGACTTGGCAGTTCTTTGAAAAGATACACAGTCAGTCCTACTCGTATATCATTCAGAACGTCTACGCAGATAGCAAGGAAGTTTTTGAAGGAATTTATGAAGATAAAGAGATTATGAAGCGGGCAAATAGTGCCATTACTGACTATAATAACTTGATGGACATGGCGTGTGATAAGAATAAGTTGTCTGACATCAAAAAGCAAATTTACATGACCGTCATGGGTATAAATATCCTAGAAGCTGTTAGGTTTTATGTTAGTTTTGTTTGCAGTTTTGCTTTTGCTGAGAATAAAAAAATGGTAGGCAACGCAGATATAATTAAGTTAATTAAGCGTGATGAAGCATTACATTTAACGAACACAAAAGAGATACTAAAGATCCTACAGAGCGAGGATAGCGAAGGGTTTGTAAAAACCGCTAAACAATGCGAAGAACTTTCAATTCAAATGTTCGAGAACGCTGCAAACGAGGAGAAGGAGTGGGCATCTTACTTGTTCAAGGACGGTTCGATCATTGGGCTTAACGAAACGGTATTACATCAATACATTGATTGGCTTTGTATGTCACGCAGAAAAATGATTGGGCTACCTTACGAGAATGTTGGTAAGAATCCAATAGCGGGATGGACAAACGCTTGGATGCAGAGTGAATCTGTTCAGGTTGCACCACAAGAACACGAGATAACTAGTTATAAAATTGGTGCAAGTAAAAACGATTTAGAGGACATGGATTTTGGAGACATGAAACTATGAATTTTGACAATCATGGATTCTATAACAAGGATCAGCAGGATAGCAAAGTGCCACTGAGGGTTTTAATAAAAAACGTTATCGACTGGCACTATGACAGAAACCTTATCAAAGGAAGCACGGACAAAGACCAAACACTTAAGTTGCTTCAGGAGTTAGGAGAACTGTCCGACTCCGTTTGTAAGGGTAAAGATATTAAGGACGATATTGGAGACATGCTGGTAGTTATGTTAAACATTGTGGAACGTAACAAACTAACATTAGCAGACTGTCTAGCTGAAGCTTGGGCAGACATTAAAGATAGAAAGGGAAGGATGGTGGACGGCGTCTTCGTAAAAGAAGAGGACTTAGATCACTAACACCCTCAATACAAGGTATTATATATGACGAGATCTAGAAGATCAAAAAACTCAAATAAGAAACCGCAAAAACTTATACCACTAGAGGCACAAACACCCAACCAAAAAGATTACATAAGAGCTATTGTAGAAAACGACATAGTGTTTTGCTCTGGCCCATCTGGTTCAGGTAAGTCATTTGTAGCAGCGGGTATTGCCGCAAGCCACCTACACAGGGGTGAGATAGAGAAGATTATTGTTACAAGACCTTTGGTATGTACAGGTAAGGACATAGGCTCCTTGCCCGGAGAGCTAGATGAAAAGATAGCACCGTACCTACTCCCAATGAAAGAGAACCTAAGATATTTTCTAGGCCAATCTTACTACGGTCTATATGACAATGACGGAGCTATAGAATATAAGCCTCTAGAAGTTATGCGGGGTGCTACATTTCATAACACGTATATGATTTTAGACGAAGCACAAAACTGCACAATAGATCAGATAAAAATGTTTATCACCAGAATGGGTAAGAACTCCAAGGTATTAATCAACGGAGACATTAACCAAGACGACTTAAGAGGTCGAAGTGGGTTAGATCATTGTATGCACAAATTGTCTGACATCAAAGGCGTTGCAATTTGCAGGTTAACTTACGATGATATACAAAGAAATGGAATCATAGGTCGTGTATTAAACGCACTGGAGAACTAAAATGCCACTATATGATTATGAATGTGAAAAATGTTCACACAAATTACTAGACGTTAAACAATCTTTTAATGACGAGCCTCTCTCGGTTTGCCCTAAATGCAACGAGCCTAGACTTTACAGAGTCATTAGCGGCGGTGCACATGCGTTCGTCAAGGGAACTAACACCATAGGGCAACTAGCAGATAGAAATGCGGGCAACAACAAGTCAAGGATACAAGAAGCTGAACACAGAAAATCTGAATCACAGAAGCCAACCGAGAAACCTTGGTACACTAAATCAGGATCTGCCAGCAGCAAAGAGATTAATGAAATGACAAAGAAACAGAAGGCTAGATATATAATGGAGGGCAAAAAATGAAATTCAGAATTGACAAATCAAAAACCAATAGGGCAGTGTCGGAGATTTTCTTCGACAAAAACGGAGTGCTAACAGAGGAAGATGAAACACCTAGCCTATATGGTAAGGTTGTATACCTAGACGACAAAGCTTCGTCTTATCACGTCAAGGTTTTCCAAAACGCTCTATATGATCCGCTTGGGCCATATGGCAGAAGGGAAAAGTATCTGGAAACATCGTTCAAGAAAGTTTCAAAGAACACTTTTGATTTTTATATGATGTACCTTAAAACAAACAATTCTATTTATTTAACGAAAGCTCAAAGGGGATTTTTAAATGACTAAAACAGGACCACTAAGTAAAGCTGAAAAATTTTTCATTGAACAAAAATACTCAGAGATCGGCCTTCAGGGACTTTGCAAAGAACTTGATAGAGCCAAAAAAATTGTTGACAAGCACGTCAAGGCCAACGGCTTGGTCGAGGAGAAACCAGAGAAACAGAAACCTTTGCTGGCTCAACAGATAGCACACCATAAAGGTTCCACAGTAATGACGGAAAACGCATCAACCATGTCAGACGACTTAAGGGGAAGGCTTCCGTCCGGTCAATCTAGAAGAAACTGTATAACAAAGATTAGAGACAATGAATAACGAAAAATGGTTAAAACACTACAGAACGAATAAGTCCGCTATATGGATCAAGATGAAACTTACGAACGGTTCTGAGTTTTACATCGACCAGCATGAAAGCTGGATGGGTATAAAAGCCCTGTGTGAGCAAAAATCCTGTTTTTTTGAGGAACTTAGCTTGCAATTCAGGTCTCATGAAGTTAAAATAGACTTAGAAGACGCTGATGGAGTTTATCTAATCAGGTCGATACTAGGTAGAATGGGTGGAGAATCCAGACACTTCTACACAGTAGGCATACTAAAAGATAAAGAAGTACACAAAACTATGTGGTGTATACCAGAGCTTGTTGAAGAAAAAAGTTATATTGATGATATTGAATCCTGTTTTGAGGAAGCCATGATATACAATGAAGAAAAAAAGAAAGAGAACCGATAAAAGTAAATACAAACATGAGTCAACTGGCGAATACTGCACATGTGCCGCATATGTAGCTGAAATAATGTGCATGAGGAACGCCCAAAATAAAAACCAAGGATCGTTACCTTATAAATTCTGGAGCAAGAAGCCGTGGGACTGGACGTTTAGAAGACAAGTAAACGCTGCTTATAAAATATTAAAGCAGTACAGTGAGGAAGCACTCGTCAAAGCCATAGCCTCTAAAGAATTCAAGAACATTTTTTCCCTTAATCACCCAAATGCACTTGGCATAATTAAGAAATACCAGCTATTATTAGATGGACAATCTGAGTCCAAGCAGAAGATTTCGGTTAAGGAAAACGCAAAACACCAGAAGAAAAAATACGGTAGAAAAAGCATATTAAACCAGATTAGGAATTTTGAAAATGGCAAAGAAGAAGAAGACACTCAAGGTTGAGTCAGATAACCCGACTGTAAACCAAATAAATAAGAAGTACGGAAATATCATTGAGTCTGGGTCTGCTGTTCTAGCAAACCTAGAAAATTTCCAAACGATAGGCATATCCCCAGCTTTGGACATAGCTACTGGAGGAGGCCTAAGAGAAGGCAGTTGCGTTGTAATGACCGGCGACCCTAAGACCGGAAAAACTACTACAGCACTTTACTTTGCAGCAAAGGCACAAAAGTTTGGCAAGAATGTTTTCTATTTGAATACGGAAGGTAGGCTGACCAAGGAAAACTTTAGAGGTATTAACGGCTTGGATATTGAAGCTATCAATATTGTACAGGCTACAGACGAAGAGCCTCTTGTCTCCGCTGAAGTCTATCTAAACACACTAGAGACTCTGATTAAAAACACTCCAGACCTTGTGGCTATTGTGGACTCCACTTCTAATATGGTTCCTCAAGATGAGCTAGATGGAGAGATACGCACAGGTGTACGAAACGCACTACCGAGACTACTCTCGATGTTCTTCAAGCGTATCAGTGGCGACGTAGCCAGAATGAAGTCGATAGTAATATTTATTACTCACAATATTGCCAATACAGGCGGTAGCCGATGGGCACCTAGCAAGATGGCAGATTGTGGAAATATGCTTCAATACCAAGCCGGAACCAACATGGTTATTACACATAGAGGTAGATGGGAAGTACCGAAGGACTCTGGAAATCATGTCGGCCAAATTGCTAACTGGGTGATAAAGACCAGTGCCGCTGGAGGCATACCGAATTCCACAGCTTCTAGCTGGATTAGGTACGGCATAGGTATTGACGAGGCACAGGAGATCGCACAGATAGCCAGCGAGTTTGCGATGATCAACAGGAGCGGTGCTTGGTATACAGCACAGTGTCTCATAGACAATCAAGAAGACCCAGTCATTAAATCTTGGTTGCTGGAAAACGAGGTAGAAGACGTAGAGAGAGCGTTCAAGTTTCAGGGAATGGAGAAGGTCACTACCTTCCTAGAAGAGAACCCCAAGTTATGCGACTTCATATACGATCAGTTGAGAGAAATATTCCTATGAAAGTTACCGGACTAAACGGTAGGGAATATAATCTTGATCTCAAAAAATATATGAAGAACGACAGGAGTAAAAGGTCTTACTACCACCTTTGTGCTAGGGAAATTATCAAAGATATTTTTCATGGACACAACATTCTAGAAGAGATGAAACTTCCCGGTTCCGTAAATCCGGTAAAAAAATCTGTTTTGTTCCTTGACTTTTTCATTCCATCTGCTAGAATAGGTATAGAGGTGCATGGACAACAACATTTTAAGTACACCCCATTCTTTCACAAGAGCAAGGCGGGGTTTTTAAGAGCACAGGCTAGGGATAGAGATAAGGCAGAGTGGTGCAACATCAATGATATCACGTTAGTGGTACTAAGATATGACGACTCAAAGGAATATTGGAGAGAACAAATTGAACGCAGCAGATAGACTAAAAGATTTTCTAGAGGGTATAGACACATACATATCCTGTAAGAATTTAGCACCGACAAAATTTTCCGAAGAATTCGCAATAGCGGAGACGCTAACCCTTGAGCAAATGGATAAGCTAACTAGGGACGATTGCTTTAACTTTGCATACATGCTTTATCAACTCGCTGACCACGTAGCCTCGGAAAAGGCTAGTCAGGAAACGGTTGTAAACTGGTGCCAAGGTAGCCTGAACAGCATCATCTCTAGCGAGATACAAGACATGGCCGGTGAATATCTAAAACACGATATAAAGGTAGCTAATATACTGAGAAACCATGACTTAGCAAGAAAAATAGACGAATGGAAGAATGTTGCCCAAGGAAGACTTGCAAAAATCGTTAGTCGGGAATATAATATAAGAAGGAAAGCCGACATCTTAATAGAGAAAGGTAGAAGAAAATGAGTGACGATATCGTAAGAACACTCTTAGAATCCCTCTCGCCGGAGCAAAAGAAACAGCTCATTGAAGGGATATTAGACAGTAACGTGAAGGGCGATAAGCCCCCGATTAAGGAGGAAGTGGTTTCTTCCGAACCTCGCAGTAATGTAAACGAGGATTTTTCAGTAAGTAATTCAAACAATCTGCTAGACAGCAAGAAGGTTCCAGTGAAATTTAAGAAGAACAATTGGGTTGACGATGGAGAGTTTAGAGACGACAACGTTGACTACGATAAATTTGAGAAGAGTAAAACACCACGAAGGCGAGGTCGGCCTAAAAAGACCGATGTTGAATGCCACGTTTGCGGGAAGACGTTTTCGGTAAACGCAAGCCTAGTTTATGGTGAATATATGAGATGTAATCGTTGCACAGGAAGATAAAATAGTATGGATTCCAATTTGTCTGACGTTGGAGCAGAACGTGCTGTACTAGCCGGTCTGTTTTCCTACGGTCTTGAATCTTATGTTGAGATCTCTGATTTTCTGACACACGGCAGCTTTGCCCACCAGAATAATCAAGTAATATATAAATGTGTCGAGAAGATACTGAATAGCGAAGCGGAGGTTGATCTCCCCTCTATCTTAGCTGCCTCTGAACAGCTAAACCTTTCGGAAACAATCCAAACAAAACAAGAGCTGGAGTATATACATTCCTTGATGGAGTTCCCCATCAAAAAAGAAAATGTTGTACACTTCGCAGCCCAGATTAAAAAGTTTGAATTGGCACGTAAAGCAAAACGTGTTGCCAATAAAATTAGCAAGGATATTGATTCTATCAATGGCGACGAGTCAATAGATGAGATTGTGAATCTTATCGAAGGCCCGATAACAGATTTCCTCAGAGAGGATGAAGTTGGCCAGAAGCCTGAGAAGCTGGGTGACGACATTGATGAGTACCTAGAATTTCTTATCGAAAATAAATGTGATCAAATAGGTCTGTCAAGCGGGTTCCCAAGATTCGACGCTGTTGTCGGAGGCGGCCTTCGTCGGAAATGTGTAGACCTAGTGTCTGCTAGGCCGGGAGTTGGTAAGTCTGTCTTTGCCGACAATGTCGCCCTGTATAATGCAAGGAAAGGAATACCTGTCCTAATGCTAGATACTGAGATGTCTAAAGAAGACCATCTAAACAGGATTGTATCCAACCTTAGCGGTGTACCCATTGAGGAGGTGGCTACAGGTAAGTTCTCTGAAGACGATGAAAAACTCATCAAAGTTAAAGAATCTATGGAAGAGATCAGAGATATTCCTTACACGTATGTAAGCGTTGCTGGTGCACCATTTGAAACAATTATGAACACTATTAAAAGGTGGATCATTCAAGAGGTTGGTCAAGACGAGTACGGAAAAACAAATGACTGCTTAGTTGTTTACGATTACCTCAAACTCATGTCGTCCAGCTCCATATCTAAGAACATCCAAGAGTATCAAGCACTTGGGTTTCAGATTACCAACCTCCATAACTTGGCGGTTAAATTTGATTTCCCCTGCCTTTCTTTCGTACAGCTTAATAGAGATGGTATCACCAAAGAGTCCACAGACGCTGTAAGCGGATCTGACAGGCTTATCTGGTTGTGTACATCATTCTCTATATTTAAATTAAAGTCCGCAGAGGAGCTTGCTGAGGACGGCCCAAATGCGGGTAATAGAAAACTGGTAACGTTGAAAGCTAGACATGGGGCCGGTCTGATGGACGGTAATTATATCAACATGGATATGATCGGCTCACATTCACAGCTTAATGAATTAAGAACTAGGGACGAGTTTAGATCATCGCCAGATGGTGATGTTATAGAAGGTGCTGAACTCCCATTTGAGGTAACTGAAGATGAAGTTTGAAGATGGTGTTAAATTAGATTTTGATGATGTCTTAATCAAACCTAAGCGATCAACGTTGGCAACTAGGTCTGGCGTTTGTATTGAAAAGTATTATGAATATCTGCACGCTGACAGTAGAGAATCAACCGTTCCTATAATAGCTGCCAACATGGATACGACAGGGACTTTTGCTATGTCAAATGCTCTTGAAGATTTTGAAACAATGGGAATGCAAACAGCCCTACATAAACATTACAGCCTAAACGATTTAGTTGGATTCTTTTCCTCTGGGTGGCGTATAAACACATGGTTCACAATAGGAATTAAGGAAGAAGATGTTAAGAAACTCATAGCGGTAGACGATATTGTTAAGAGTAGATGCCCCACATCAGTCGGTATCGGGATAGACAAAATATGCATTGATGTAGCTAATGGATACCAAAAGCTTTTTGTTGACCACGTTAAGCGTATCAGGGGCTTGTTCCCCCACGCTACAATAATGGCTGGAAATGTTTGCACACCAGAGATGGTAAGCGAACTGCTTATTAGTGGTGGAGCAGATATAGTCAAGGTTGGTATCGGGCCGGGAAGCGTATGTGCCACAAGAAGAATAACCGGGTGTGGCTACCCTCAGTTGTCTGCTATTATTGAGTGTGCCGATGCCGCCCATGGAATAGGTGGACATATCTGTGCCGATGGTGGGTGCAAAGAGGCTGGAGATGTCGTAAAGGCTTTTGCTGCTGGAGCAGACTTTGTAATGCTTGGGGGTATGTTGGCTGGAACTGACGAATGTGAAGGCCAATGGAATAGATATGCAGACACCCACGAGAAAGAGTCGCTCGTATTTTACGGCATGTCTAGCGAAACAGCAATGAACAAGCATGGAGGAGGTATGCAATCTTATAAGGCATCGGAGGGCGTTGTCAAATCAGTCCCCTACAAGGGGCCGGTGCACAGCGTACTACAAGAAGTAGCTGGAGGAATTAGAAGTGCTTGTGCCTACGTGGGGGCACCGACACTAAAGGATTTACCCAAGTGTGCAACTTTTGTACGTGTAAACAGGACTCACTAATATGCTAGCAACATACGCAATAATTATTTCGACGTTATGCTACCTTACCTGTGGCGTGGATAATCTAAGACAAAAGGATTTCCCGCACGCATTGGTATGGTTCTCATACGCCGCAGCTAATACAGGATTTTTATGGTATGAATTCATCAAAAACAAGCAATAAAACTTTAGACCTAAAAAGAGTAAAAGAGATAGTTTTTCAGGATATTGATATCCTTTTAGAAGATTTGGGGTTGGAATATGAGCAAGTAGCGGATAATATATTTATGTGCTGCCCAATCCACGAAGGTAGTGATAACAAGCAAGCTTTGTCTATTTCAACGACGAGATGTGCTTGGAGATGTTGGACTAGAGGTTGTCACGAAGAACACAATACAGACATATTCGGTTTCTTGCGTGGAGTCTTTTCATCAAGAGACGAGCCATGTGAGTTTTCAGACGCTTTAAGATATATTTGTAAGCTCTATAACGTAGATAATGCAAAAACTAAAGAGGCAGGCAGGAAGGTAGAGAAGAAAGAAGGCTCACTCCTGAACGACATGGTTAAGATATTCAATGGTAAAGACAGGGAAAGGACGAAGTGTGAGTTTGAGAAAGTCGAGACACTTAAAAATTCTCCGTACTTTGAAAGCAGGGGGTTCCAAAGGGGCACTTTAGACTTCTTCGGGGTAAAAGATTGCTCCGACAGATTTTGCCCCATGAGACACAGGTCGATAATTCCTGTTAACTATGAAGGTCAGCAGGTGGGATACATAGCTAGATCAATGAGGGATTGGCTTCAACCTAAATACCTGTTCTCAGAAGGATTGCGTAAAACAGACTTCTTATACAATTATGACAATGCTATGGAAGATGCGGTAAACAATAACTGCCTATTCTTAGTGGAAGGACAAGGAGATGTTTGGAAGCTATACGAGGCTGGTGTAAAACATTCAGTGGGGCTTTTCGGAAAAGACATTTCGTACACGCAGCGAAAACTATTAATTAGAAGTGGTGTGACTAACCTTATTGTGCTTACGGATAACGATCAGGCTGGCAGAGAATCAAAGATAAAGATAAGAAGAGATTTTGGCAGGCTGTTCAATTTGATTTTTCCCAAGATGCACACAAAAGACATTGGCGATATGTCAGTAGAGAAAATTAAAGAGAATATATTAAAAGACTTGAGAGGATATTATTAATGAGAATCATAGGGATATCAGGTAGAAAACAATCCGGTAAGAATACAACCGCAAATATTCTTCATGGAATAGTCCTAAAGCAAAGAGGTGCAATCCAAGACTTCAACCTAGGTAAAGATGGACAGTTGATGGTCTTAACAACCAATTCGTCCGGCGAAGAAGGATGGGGAGAATTTGACGTAAGTAGAAAAGATGAAAACTTTACGCAGTATGCGGAGCAAAACATGTGGCCGTTCGTTAAGCTCTACAGTTTTGCTGATAACCTAAAATGGATTTGCACTGAATTATTTGATGTCCCGCCTGAGTGTGTGTGGGGATCGGAAGAAGATAAGAACAAACTGCAAGAGCATTTACTGTGGGAGAATATGCCTAAAGCGATAAATTCCACGCTTATGAAAAAAATTGTTAAAGCTGCTGACTCAAAGAGATCCTTCGACTGGAAAGAAGGCCCGATGACTTCCCGTGAGTTCATGCAGTTTCTAGGTACAGATGTTATGAGAAAGATTTACCAACCTGTATGGGTGGGTAGTTGTATTAAAAATATAAAACGAGAACAATCTAGTTTAGCCATTATTGCAGATGTGAGATTTCCCAACGAAGCCAAAGCTATAGAAGATGCTGGCGGGAGAGTCATAAGGTTAACAAGGACAGTATTTAAAGATAGTCACTCTAGTGAGATTGCACTGGACGACTATCCCTTCACAGACTATATAGATAATAGAGATAATAGCATTGATTCCCTGACGGTGAAGGTCAAGAAATTTTACAAGAACCTATAGTTCGGGAGAAAAAATGTTAGTAACATACGTGAGAAGTTCCAGTTACAATAACTATTCTTATTGTCAGATGCAATATTTCATTACCTATGTGCTTGGGCACCAGTCAGACAGCGGTAAAAAGGCTGACATGGGCACTATGGCACATAAAGTAATGGAGATTCTTGCTGGCCTTAAAAAGTTTCAACAAGATAACCCCAAAAGGAAATATCTCGTTGTAGAAGACGATGCCGCCGGTAAAGTAAGAATCCATAAGGACAGGTTGCACTCAGACGATTTTGTAGATGAGTTGTGCGATCTTGCGATTGATTGTTACGCTAAGAACTCAAAACATAAATTTGCCCCAAAAGACAGGAGAGACATAAGGGAGACTGTGTCAACTTTCTTAAGGCATAGTGATGGACAGTTTGATCCTAGACTCAGGAACATATACCACCCTGAACCTCACTTTGACATACCTATTGAAGAGGACTGGGCTAAGTTTGAGTATGAGATAGACGGAGAGAAAGTCGAAGGACAATTAGCGATCAAGGGAACAATCGACTTAGTTACCAAAATAGACGATAATACCATAGAGGTGGTTGACTGGAAGACTGGTCGCCGTATGGACTGGGCTACTGGGGAGGTTAAGGATTATAAGAAACTAGAAAATGATGCACAGTTATTACTGTATTTTTACGCTATTTCCAAGCTCTACCCTGAATTCCCAAACAGGATTATGAGCATCTTCTTTTATAAAGATAAGGATGGTGAACCAGACCCTAAGCCGTTTAGCCTATGTTTTGGCAAGGAAGACGAGGCTAGATTCCTAGAGATGCTCAAGAACAGGGTTGCAGAAATAAGACAAAACAACAACCCCAAACCCCTCGATCATGCTAGAAAACATTGGAAATGTAAATACCTGTGTCATTTTTGCAAAAACAATTGGCCGGGAACTGATGAAAAAATGTGTATATATATAGAGAAGCACTTAAATGAACACGGTATGGAAAAAACTTTAGAAGAATGCACACGTCCCGACTTTAATATAGGTTTTTATGAAGCTCCGGGATAAGCATATGGAGATGAAAAATGTTAGATTTTTTCTTTAACAGAAGGGATTTTCTCAGGATCGGATCTATTGGAGCTGGAATGACCGCAGTGGGGCTGTCTGATGCCGCTTTTGCTGCGAATACTCTACAAAGCTACGGTGATAAGTCAGTTGTTTGGGTGTGGCTTGGTGGAGGGCCAACACAGTTTGAGACCTTCCACGCCCCAAAAGACACTGTCCCTACAGAGTGGCAGCCAGTCAATGGTGCAAAACATGACCCCAAAACGAATATTACCCTAGGTGAAGACTGGCACGAACTTTCTAAGCATACAGCTAAATTAAATATAGTAAATTCTTTTAGTCATAAAGATTCGTCCCACAGGCAGGGTACTCATTTTATGATGACTGGACATTATAATCCAGAGAGAACTACTACATCGTCAGCAAAATACCCCTCTTTTGGTTCCTTGATATCTTCCATTTATGGTACTAACCACCCTCAAAACGGTGTACCGTCTTATGTTAAACAAGGCAAGATTGAGGGCGACGAAGGTGCTTGGTTGGGCGGGGCGTACAAACCTTTTGACCCCTCTAATAAAGACAACCTAACACCACGAATTCAGCTTGATAGATTCAATAGCAGAAAATCACTTCTAAGTGAGTTAGGTTCGCAGGCTAAAGATATTTCGGGTAGAAGTGCGGAATCAGTTGGATTTTACAAGGGGCAAGCTTATGATGTTATTCTTGGATCAGCCAAAGACGCTTTTGCTATGGATAAAGAATCAGAAGCAACGAAAGCTATGTACGGTTCTGAGAAAGCCAATGATATTGGAGAGCAAATGATTCTAGCCAGAAGGCTAGTAGAACACGGAACCAAATTCGTTACCCTTCACTACGGCGGATGGGATATGCACAGCAACATCTCTGACGCACTAAAGAAGAGGGTTGCACCAATTGACAAGGCAATAGGCGGATTCCTTCAAGACTTGTGGGATCGTGGGTTAAACGAAAAAGTCCTATTAGTTGTCACGGGAGAGTTTGGGAGAACTAAGATAAACGCTAATGCCGGGCGTGACCATTGGCCAGCAATTACGCCGATGATGATGGCTGGCGGGAAATACCAATCTGGTAGAACGATTGGAGAAGCTGATAGATCTTATAGCCCTATAGAAAATCCGGTAGGGCCACTTGATTTGCAGGCCACCCTGTTCGATCACTTTAGTATAGACAAGGCGATACAACGTACAGATATGTCTGGTCGTCCCAGATATTTGTTAGAAGGTGAGGCTAAGGTAATTCTTTAACTTTTTAAGGAGGTTAATATGCCACTGTTTAATGGCAAAATTGCTTCGTTCATTAGGAAGCATAAATTAATCAGGCGTGCTGCTCTCACAGGTGGTGCGTTAGTAGGTTTGTATTTTTTAGGTGCCTCTCAGGGATGGTGGGATAGATTTCTATTTTAAAGGAAAATAATATGAAGAGACGACATTTTTTACATGCTGGAATCTTGGGTAGCTTTGGGTTATCTCTAGCTAGGGCTGATCAAAAGTTCTATGAGAGCAAGGAGGGGCCAGCTAAGAGCGTCATTTTCATATACCTGCCCGGAGGAATGGCTCATCAGGAGACTTTAGACCCTAAACCATTCGCTCCGTTGGAATATCGCGGACCTCTTGGTAGCATAGAAACCAATGTCCCCGGTATTCGGGTTGGTGAATTGTTGAAGAGCACCGCAAAGATTGCAGACAAGATAGCTATAATTCGCAGCATGACACATGGAGAAGCCGCTCATGAACGTGGTACACATAATATGTTTACTGGCTATAGACCTAGCCCAGCCCTTCAATACCCATCTATGGGTTCAGTTGTTGCACATGAGTTTGGGCCACGTAAAAACCTTCCTCCGTATGTCTGCATCCCAAACCAACCTAATGAATTTGCAGGTACTGGATATCT
>MDSV01231668.1_pt1 | contig 13475 bp, 8 predicted proteins | sample 810851 | NCBI WGS metagenome assembly MDSV01 (sample SAMN05326640, study PRJNA326480) | marine metagenome | isolation source: seawater | place: Atlantic Ocean: North East | collected 2012 | reverse complement strand
TCCCTTGCATCGAACCGCCTCCTGAGGCGTGCACCCCGGAACCGGGCGAGCCGGAGACGGAAAGGCCGTCGAAAGTCGGAGCGAAATACCCGGACCGGACCGCGACACCAGACGCATGTGCCCCAGCGCCTGCACCGGCATCACCGGCATCAACGACGGTCAAATTCCTGATGGTGCTCGATGCGTCGGTGAAATACATCCGAAGACCCACGGTGGAACACCCGTCGATGAGCACGTCTTCGAGCCAAGCCCCAGTCGCGTTGATTTCCACGGCCGCCTCGGCGATGCCGGGGGTTTTCGCACCAGGGCCACCCGTGCCGGTCACCGTCAGACCGGTGATGTCCGCCGATTCGTAGTTGGTGTAATTCGTCCGGTTCTCTTTGTCGATCAGCACGCCACGGTACATGCTGTTGCTGATGTCCATGTCTTTGACGACCGCCCGGGTCCGCAAGGTGTCATCCACGTGCCGAACGACGAGGCCGTTGTCCGCACGATCGATGCTCATACGTTGCAGCAAAGGAACGCTGTCCTCGACCCACACGCCGGCCACGTAGGCCAATGACGAGCCGGTGATGTTGTCCATCGTGATGTCCTGAAACACCCCCCCGGACCCTCCCCAAACGTTGAGTCCACGCGTGGTGATGCCGCTGAAGTCAGCGCGCTTGACGACGGGAGCTGAGCCGGCTCCCACAGAGAGGCCCAAGCCAAAACGCCAATCCGTTTGGATCGCGTTTTGCCCTGCATCCACCACCGTCAAATCCTCGAACACAGGCGTGGCGCCAAACAGGTCGATGCCCACGCGGTCAGGGGAATCGATGGTGAGGTTGTGGAAGCGTGCATCGCCACCAAACATGGTGATTCCATACGTCGCGTCAAGCAAGGTCAGGTTGTCAATGCGCGAACCACGACCAAGCGAAGACGCGTTGAATTGAATGCCCTCGTGATCGAGGGATCCAGCGGCTTCGAAAATCACGGGGCACGTCGTCGTTCCCTGCACGGTGAGTCGACCGTCCACAACCAAGCGGACACCTGAACCGAGTTGCACGGTGGTGCACGCCGAGATGACCAATTCATCGTTCACCGCGACGGTGGTGGTGCTGGAGAGAAGGACGGTCCCGCTCCACGTCGTTTGTGCCCGTCCAGCAACCGCGTCCTCTGAAGGCAACGCTGCGAGGTCGGCTGGACCCGGAGTCGCCATCGGTAACACGACCGCCATGACCATCAAGGCCACCAAGAAGACGCTGCGAACGGTCGAGAGTGGACGCTGCATCGTCTCTCAACCGCTGACGTTGCCTGTTCAACCTTGCCCACTGCTGACCATGCGAGGCGATGGAGGCAGCGAAACGGACTTGAGCGACGGGAGCAACCTCGTCACGTGCTCCCCGAAGCGCAGGCCAGGATTCTCCGGTGGCTCGGTCCATTTTCGGACGGGCTGCGGGAGGCGTGGGACGTGCCCCGGGACCTCAGTTTGCCAGGCATCGCGGAGGGTTTGGGGCTGGTCCGATCGGCACTCCATGTCCCACTGAATCTGTTGGAGGAGGAGGGATTGGTCGTCGTCCGTAGCGCTCACGTCATCGACGGCGGACGGCGACGTCGAAGCGTCCATCACCTCACTGAAGAGGGTCGACGGGTGTTGGAAACGTTGGAATTACCGGCCGAACCTGCGGTGACACAAGGCCCATGGTTCGGACAACATGATCCCGTCGGTCCCGCATACGGCAGAGAGTCGGACGTTGCGGCCTTGCACCAGGTGCTGCTGGACCACAACACCGCTGCGATCACGGGTTTGGCCGGCGTCGGGAAATCCACCGTTGCCCGCTGTTTGGCCGACGCGTGGCGCAACGAAGGCGGCACGGTCCGCTGGGCAACCATGGACCCATATTCGGCCCTCAGCGACCTCGCATCGATTCTCGATGAAACCGGGGTCCATGTGGACGACCAATCGGCAGCAGCATGGCTGCAGCATCGACCGGATTCAGAACTCATTGTGATCGACGGCTGCGAAAACATGCATGCAATCCATGCTGAGAACATCTGGGCGGCTTCCGTCGGTCAAGCAAACGGTGCCCGTTGGTTGCTTGTGGGGCGTGCGCCGCTCCGCACCCCCGAAACGGTTCCAAAGCACGTGCTCAATCCCCTCGAGGACGACGCGGCCATGCATCTCCTTGGAGACGTTGAGGACGCCGATGCGGTGCTCTCTCGGCTTGGCGGGCACCCGCTTGCGCTGCGCCTTTACCGGCCTGGATCGACCCTGCCAGAGTCCGATGACGACATCGAAGGTTTCGTCACTCGAGCGGTGCTGTCCAACCTCACAGAAGGAGAATCAGGAGCCCTTGACGAACTCGCCCTCCTCCCCTTCGCCCTCTCGGGCGATGACCTGCGAAACACGGAGTTGGTTGGGGACCTTGACGAGCGAGCCCTCCTGCAGTGGTGGTCAACGGGTGGGCTGCAACTCCACGCCCTTGTCCGTCACGTTCGCCTCGAAACCATGGAGGGGGCACAACGTCATGCAGCCATCACGCAGGGGATTGCCCACTGGTCGGAGAGCGAAAGCACGCTGGCCCCCTTGCTGGTGATGCATCACCGCATCATGGCCGCAGAAGGTGGCGTGGCCGAGGCTGCGGCGGCGGTGATGGCGGCCAACAACGACGGCCTCGGGCGGCTGAGCGCCGTGTTGGAAGACGCCCTTGCTCGAGTTCCTGAGGAGCGTGAGGCGCTGCTGGGCGTGGCTGCGGACGTGGCCGTCCAGCGGGGCGAAGTCGAACGCGCCCGCGGTTATCTCGATGCCATGGCGGCTCCGGATGCCATCGCACAGGCTGCCTTGCTTCGGTTGGAAGGGCGAACGGAAGAAGCGGAGGGGCTTCTGCTCGATGCGGTTCAATCCAGCAACGCACTTCGTCCACGGATCGCGTTGATCACGGCACGCATCGAAGACCGCCTTCCGGAGCAGAACGACGACGTTGGCGAACTCTTGGCGCACCTCGATGCCATGAATCCAGCCACAATCCCGGTCCATGAACGCCGCTCGGCCGTGGTGGCGAGCGGCCTGCTGAAATTCCGCGTCCTTGTGCTTGCAGGCCGTTTCGACGAAGCCGTCGAACTGCTTGCGGACTTGGCTTCAACCGATGCCCTTTCGTCGCAGGCCGTCACCGATTTACGCTGGCGCCACGCCATTTCGGACGATCCACTTGCTCCAAAACTCATGGAGGACTTGGACGAGCACCTCAACGGTCGTGACGACCTGAGCGCCATCGCCCTTCGGATGTCCCTGCTGGAACGGACGGTGCACGAGGGCCACGAAGACGCCCACATGGCTGCGACAAGGCTGACCCTTCCAGAGGGAGATTCCCTGCCTGTGCGACGGCTGCTCGCCCGGCATGCCACCGCTCTCGCGCGCTTGACGGAAGGCACATCGAAGCGTTCGAAGTTGCTTCACGCTGCTGCGCTGCACCGCCAAGCCGGTTCGATGCGCGCCGCCAAAGCCCTGCTGAACGAAGCAGAGGCTTCACGGGGGCGGTGATGTGCCCGTTGACGCTGCAGGGATCGACCTGCCCGCTCGCCCTGGCGTCTACCTGTTCAAGACCGCCCAAGGGCGTGTGCTCTACGTCGGCAAAGCGACGCGCCTCTCAGATCGCGTTCGCGCGTATTTTGCGACCACGCCCGATCGAGCGATGATCCCGGAATTGGTCGCCCGGGCGGACGACATCGAATGCATCGTGACCCCAACGCCTCAGGAGGCCCTCATCCTTGAGCGCCAACTGATCCGAGAGCACAAGCCGAGGTTCAATTCAATGCTCAAGGATGACAAATCCTTCCCGTACCTTGTCCTGACCCACGAAGAATTTCCGCGCATCATGTACACGCGTCACCCTCCAAAAGACGCGCACCGATGGGGACCTTTCCCAAACGCTGGGGCTGCGAAACAAGTGATGCAGATTTTGAGAAGGTACTTTGGAATTCGAGACAAGGATTGCCGGGGAGAACAAGGATGCCTGGCCAGCCATATTGGGCTCTGTCGGGGGCCATGTGTTGACCCGGAAGGCTACCCTGAGCGGGTGCGTACGGTGAAACGGATCCTCGACGGTGAAGCCACGGACTTGCTGGAAGAATTGGCCGTTGAGATGGACGCCGCTTCTGAGGCACAGGAATACGAACACGCGGCGACGGTTCGAGATCGCATTCGAGCCGTGCGTGAAGTCATCTCCCAGCACGTGGTTTCCAGCCGACTCTACCGTGACAGCGACGCCATCGGTGTCGCGGTCCAAGGCGATCTTGCCGCTGTCGTGGTGCTGCACGCCGACGAGGGCATCGTGCAATCCCAAGAGGTGTGGCCAATGGTCCATCGTGGCGACCTTGGGGAAACCGTCTCTGCTTTCGTCGCGGAACATTATGAATCACGGCGTCCGCCCCGGTTGCTGTTGACCCCCGTCCCGCTTCTCGATGGGGTTGAGGCATGGCTTGAGGAACGCCGCGAAGCGAAGGTCGACTGCAGGGTCCCGATGCGTGGAGACCTGGCCACCCTTCGACGGTTGGCCGATCAAAACGCCGAGGTTCAGGTCGGTCGGCTTGCACGTCGAGGCTCCGGCAGCCTCGAACAACAGGCAGCCGACGAGGGGGCCGTGCTCCTCGAACTGTCCCAGCTCAACCACATCGTCTGTTTCGACATGGCCCAGCTGCAAGGCGAAGAAAGGGTCGGGGCGAGCGTGGTGCTCAGAAACGGTCGACCGACGAAGAAGGAGTACCGCACCTACACCGTCAAAGGCGGGGCCATGGACGACTTGCGGATGATGCAAGAAGTCGTCCACCGCTGGTTGAAGCGTCAGGACGAATGGCCCGATTTGCTCCTCCTTGACGGTGGACAAACCCACCTCGACGCCATCCGCCGGACGCTGGAGGAAGCCGAGGTGTGGGGTCGCTTCCCTGTTGCTGCGCTCGCAAAGCGAGAGGAAACGGTGTTCCGAGAAGGGCATGACCCCGTCGTCCTCGACCGGCGTGGTCGTGTGCTTGTCCACGCCCGCGACGAAGCCCACCGTTTCGTCAACCGATTTCATCGAAAGCGCAGGGGACGAAGCGCCCTCGAAGATCCACTCCAGTCAGTGGAGGGTCTTGGTGCAAAAAAAATGCAAGCGCTCCTCCGCCATTTCGGTGGCCGAAAGGGCATCGAGCACGCGAGCCTGAACGATCTGCAAACCGTGCCCGGCATCGGGCAGGCGTTGGCGGAGCGCGTGCACGAGCGGCTGCACGGCGCACCGCCGTGATCACATGAAGCGACGTTCGTCGTCCAGATAATCCGGCACTGAACCAAGGTTGTCCACGTCGCCGACCATCATGCCCATGCTGTTCACACCCGAATATCCGGCAAAAGCAGCATCGCTCATGGCCATTTTGTGCGCTGCTGCTCCGCTGGCTGCCGCCTTCAACGCGGCCTTCCTCGCCTTTCGACGACGGCGACGACGGCGCCAACCGATGAACATCAGGCTGAGAACGATGAGGAAGGTGGTCGGATAGACCCAGATTTGCCGCCAAATGTAGACCCAACCGATTTCGAAACGCAACTCGAGGTCGTCGTCAAGTTCCCCATGAGGGATCATGTAGGAGATTTCGTTCCGCCCCTCGACCTCGGTGATGGTCAGCAGATCCTCAGAGGACGTACCGGTCACCTTGAGCCCCTTGGGCAAGGTGACCGTCATTGGCCCGCTCAGCGAGAGGTCGAACTCCTCGGCCAAGGTGGTGTCCACCTGACCGGTGGATATCGGCAAGGGTTCGTCCTCAGGTGGTGGGAAACTCACGCCGGTGGAACCCACGAAACCGCCTGCCAGGGAGCGAGCAAATCCTTCCATGAACGCCGCCATCGGGTCGAGCACGGGTGCCGTCAACGCCGTCGCGGATTCGCTCACGAGTTGGAATTCTGGATCGCCGCCTTCATTGGCCAACTGCCAAATTCCAGTGGTCAACCCCAACTCGATTTTCACCTTGGGAATCGACACCGCGAAACTCACCGCTTCTGCATCGGAAACCACCGGACCGGGAGCCCCGATGCCGTCGAGGGACATTTGCACCTCGAACGCGTCCATGTCAACGTTGGAGAAGGCAAAGCCTGTTTCCTCCGGATCCACGTCTTCCAGTCCCTTGACGCCCGCATGAATCAGTCCTGTCAGCATCTCGCCAGCTCCGCTGACGAAGGTCTTGAGGCCTTCTTCGGTGGCTTCGAGGGGCAACGACTGGTCACAGACCTCGTAGTCCCATTCCCAATCGTCGCATGGAATCGTGATCGGTTCGTCCAGCGACAACGGATCGTCCATGCTTGACGACACGTCCACAGCCAAGCGAAGGAGGTCTGCGGGGATGACTTCGAACTCCACGTGCACCGGATCTTCGGGGCTGGTGATGTTTTCCATGAAGGCCAAACGGTGCATGTCAACCCTGACCTCCAATCCGAATTCCACCGAGATGGCCTGCCGCCATTCATGGAGGTCGAAGGCTGCGAAGTCGAGGTCCACGCTGCTCAAGACGCAGGTGCGCTGCGTTGCAGCACAGAGGACTTGGTCACCGTCGGTGATTTCGTGGTCCCATTCCCATGGTTGCGGGCCACGCACGGAGATGTCAACCTCGCTGTCGCCGCTGGAACGGAGGGTCATGGAGATGCGGTCCTCACCGGAGGAGGTCACGACCCAACTGGGCAGCACCACGGTCACCTGGAGGTCGGTTCCGCCAAGTTGCTCCGGCACGATGGATTCCAACAGGTCGCTGGGCGGATTCAGAGAAGCGGCAAAGCCTGCTTCCATCATCCGTCGCAGGTCGTCGTCTTCGACGGTCGTCAGGAAATCGTTGACCGTTGGATCGTCGATGTTGGCGGCGAGCAAGTCAAGGAATCGAAGATTGATCGGGTCGCTGACCGTGCGGAGCACGACTGGGTGGTCGTACCCCATGGCGGCCGCACCCGTCAGGCAGTAATGCCGATGAACGCCAGTCACGCCGGTTTCGGTGCAGCCTTCGCCGTGCGTGTAATTGAGGCCGCCAGATGGCCCGTCCAAACCTTCCGCAACGGTGTCCTCAACCCAAGCCAGTTCACTCATGGTGAGTCCATCGAGGCCTGGGACACCGTCGGTCACACCCATGATGATGTCGTCCACTGGGAACGCATCGGTCAAGAGGGTCAGATCGACCAAACCGTTGTGATGCGCCAAACGAAGGCCGTCTGCCGTCAACAACGGCACATCGGCCAATTCGCTGAACTGCACCACTTGAATGCCCCATTCCTCGAGAAGTTCTGTTTCGAGGTAGTGGAGGCTCGCACGCATGTCAAGCACGGCGTTTCGCTCGTCGGAAAGGTCGAGGGTCACGTTGAGCGTAAAGCCGGGGTCGCCTTCGGCCACGGTGACGACCGTGGTCTCCGAGGTGTTTCTGAAGCCCATGGTCAGGGAGGTGGTCTGCGAGATGCTCGCCGCTCCTTCAACGGCTTGGGTATGGTCCACCGTCCATTCCCCGGCAAAATGGTCGCCGATCACCACACGGGTCCCGTTGGCGTCCACGGACATCACGTCTGCGAACGCAGGAGGTTCGATGAGGAACGTGGAGCGGTGCCCTGGTTCGGCAAAAATTGCGAAGTCGGTCTGGATTTCACTCCCCATCGTCAGCAGGCCCTGATAGGCGCGCTCGACGTTGAGTTCAGATCCACCGGCGAGGTTGAATTTCGCCACGTCAAGGGTCACCGTGGCCTGTGTTCCAAAGCAAATGGGCGGTTCGAACACGTTGTTCTCACCGGAGCCCTCCGATTGGGCGTCGATGCCCGGATTGGTGGTGCAGGCCACCGGAGCGGAACCGCCTGCGGTGAAACTGTTTGTGAACGACGTGGTCATGTCGTCCACCGATCCAAAGCCTTGCGTCAACAGGTCCTGAACAGAGGAGTTCACCGAGTCCATCAGTTCCTCTCCGACGGTGTTGGAACCGGGTCCTGCCGTTTCTTCGTCGAGGAAACTCCGAATCAGGTCGGCCGGCGCACCGTCGTTGGCTTGGAGGCCGTCCGCGGCGAGTGAAGCAGCCAGTACACCCTCGTCAAACCCGAGCGCTGCCCGGTCAAATTCTCGAACCATCCACGTCAATTCCATTTGAATCGTGGACGTGTCCTGCATTTCGAAATGGTATTGCCCTTCGATCCATTCTTGCTGTTCAGGCGTCCCGTCTTGAGCACCGTCGTAGGTGTCGCATGTTTCTCCAAGATTGCTGCACGTGTTCATGCCGCTGGCAGCAGCAAAAGGCGCCATGGACTGAAGCAAAAGCATGGCGAGCAGCAAACTCCACACGGCTGTGCGTGAACGACCCATGCGTGAATGACCACCTGACTCCTTGAAGAGCGTTCCTCCATCAGAAGCCATGAGCGTCCCGCCACCCGCGTCAGGGTTGCGTGTCCCTCGACAGCAGGCAGCGCAGCAGCATGCGCTGTTGGAGGATGCCGGATGCTTGAATCGAGATTGGCGCCCTGTTGTTGAGCAGCACAGCATCGTGTGGCCCCTTCTGGACGGTGCGGTTTTGCCGAAGGAGGCCGATGGCAATCTGGTTCACCTTTCACCCGACTGCTGGACAAGAGCACCTCCACCGATCGACCCCCATCACCGCCTTCGTGAGGCCGTCGAGGGTTGGCTCAAAGCCCATCGTCCCGCCGATGCCCATGCCCATGAGGCCCTTCTGGACGATCTGCCGCAGCGCTGGGAACGCTTGGGGGACCTCGTCTTGCTCCCTGCATCTTCCTTCGGCTCTCCGGCTTGGCAGCGCGTGCTCGAGGCCGAGCCCACGCGCCCTTGGAAGGACGTGCTTTCGGCCTTGAAGGCCTCACGTCTCGGCCTGCAGAACGTCGTTGCTTCTGACACAATCCGTACGTCTGGTGCGTCCCTGCTGGTCGGTGAACACGGAGAAATCGACATGCTTGACCATGGTGTTCGCTTTCGTTTCGATGCGACGCGCCAAATGTTCTCCTCTGGGAACGTGACTGAACGGCACCGAATGGGATCCTTGAACCTGAGTGGAGAAACGGTCGTGGACGCCTTTAGCGGCATCGGGTACTACACCCTCCCAATGCTCGTTCGAGGCGGAGCCGCCCACGTGCACGCATGCGACATCAACCCCGAGGCAGCGGCATGGCTCCTCAAAGGTGCACAAGCCAACGGTGTTGACCGGCGGTTGACCCAACACGTGGGTGACAACGGCAAGACATTGCCCGCACTTCGGGGCCTTGCTGACCGCGTGGTGCTGGGGCTCTTGCCTTCCTCTGAAGATGCATGGGACCATGCCGTGCGTTGCCTCAAACCCGGTGGGGGTTTGTTGCACGTTCACATGAACGTCGAAGAGGAACGAATCGAGGCTTGGGCGACAGCGACAGCGACCAGGTTCGGCGGCAAGATCGAGCACCTCGAACGCGTGAAATGGTATGCTCCACGGATCCGACACGTGGTGCTTGACGTGCGCATCTCATGACCCGTCAGGCCCATGCTGATCTTGTTCCACGAGCGGTGGCAGGAGGACGGCGGGCACGGCGTTGTTGCCCGGTCCGGTGAGCGAACCCGGCTTTCCAGTGGACGGAAACATGGCATAGGACACGTACGTCACGCCAGCACCGATGATCAAAACCACCACGGTGCCAAGGATGGACAGGGCTTCCTCCTTCAGCATCGACGACACAGAGTTTTGCTCCTCTGAATCCGTGGTGATTTGCCCTGTCGCGTGTTCCTCGGCGATCACCCCGAGCATGCGAACGCTGCTGATGTGGACCTCGTACATTGGTCGACCTGCGGAAGCAAAGGGATTCTGGATGGCCGTCCCGGTTGGCTCGTCGCTCGTCGGAACTTCGGCAATGGCACGGACATGGGTCATTCCCTGCCGAACCACGCCAAAGGTGGCGTATCCCTCGTCGTCGCGGTTCTCAGGGTCAAGGCCGTGGGCCTCGGTTTCCGCAATGTACCACTGCGAATCTGCAGAGTTTGGATCTTGGCCACGGGCCATGCCGATGGCGCCGTCCACGTGGCTGAGGTTGGTGTCGTGCTCAAGCGGGATGGTTTCGCCGGTCCCACCGCTTCCGCACGACAAGAAGGTGGCCGGATAGACGCCCACCTTGGTGCACGTCGGGTCTCCTGCTTGGGTGACGAAATCGTCGATGACCCGATGGAAGAAAATGCCGTTGTACAGGTCCTCTTCGATGTGCTGAATCATGTTCTCGACCGTGATTGGCGCCCACATCGGGAACATTTCGATGATGATTTGTCCTTGTTGGTTGCTCTGGAAATGCCCCGGCTGGTAATCCACGTCGATGACGAACACAGGATTTCCTGCATACGAGTAATCCATCGGCGAGCCCTCCAGTTCCGGCCCGTCGCTCCACACCGCAGGGTCCAATTCAGTGGTCCGCCAATCCTCCTGTGCTTCCAGGTCCCCTGGCGTCATCAGCATCCCGAACAACACCGCAACGAGGAGTGCGGCCTTGGTCCGTCGTGCGCGGTTCACATCCCGCACACCACGCACCTCCACATGAAGGGCCCGCCGAACTTGCTCCAGCGCGGTGATGAAATACCTCCGCGTGCCTTGGTCGCTCATGGAACAGCCCTACACCTTCCTCGGCTTCGAAATCCCGCAACTCACCCAGATCGTCGGTGGGGCCTTGATCCTCGAAGGGATTGGGTTCTACTTCGGAACGGGCATGGAAAGTTTCACGGCCTTCATTCCTAGCTTCTTCGGTCTGCCTCTCCTCATCCTTGGTGTGGCGGCTGGAAGGATTCCTGAGAAACGGAAACTGATCATGCACATCGCCGTGGTCATCGGTCTCTTTTGTGCGCTCGGTGGCCTCATGAGCATTCCCAGCCTCGTGCAAGGCGATCTAGGTGGATCGACGATCGCTCAATTGTTGATGCTGGTGATCGGTTCGACCTACACCTTTGCATGCGTGCAGTCCTTCATTCACACGCGCCGTACAAGGGCGTCGGAATGACCACAACCGGCAGACGTTGACCTCGGTCATGCCGGTTGCAGGCGTTGATGCATGGAAACAGGGCCAAGCGTCAGGCTGATGAGGGACACGTCAGGTCCGAGTCTCATGTCGGAGAAGGTGCTCGAGGCCGAGCTCCTTCCCCAAATGGTCCCCATTCCGACCGAATTCACGGAAGGGCTGAGCCAATCCCGCCGCCGCATGCAGCTCGGTCTCGGCGTAGGTGCCGTGTTTGCACTGTTTGTGTTCGGGATGCTGGTGTCCACCACGGTGCAGACCTACAACGAGGTCCGAGCAGAAGAAGAAATCCCGTGGTGGTCCATCCCGCTCAATGAACGGGCCGACATGGACTTGCCCATGGACACGCTTCGTGCCCAGCTCCCGGTCAACGGCTCGTTCGAAGTGTTGCCCTACACCGAGCACTTTGTTGAGGTGGATTTGCCCGCGAGCGAGGACGACCTCGGGACCCCGGGTGACGACCTGATGCACGTGGCGTTGTGGCTTCCTGACGTTCCCGAAGGCACCAAGGTGCCCGTGATCATGACCATCCACCCGTACTACGACTTTGGTGGAGAGGGCATCGCCGGCGACGACAGTGCCCCGAACACCGTCCCGGACGGTGGAGTCGGAAAATGGGTGTACGACACCTTTGTTCCTCACGGCTATGCGCTTGCTCAGGCCTCCACGTTCGGCACCGGGCAATCCACCCACTGTCAGGACGTCAAGGGCCTTGGAGAACAGATTGGGATTCAGGCCGTCGTCCAGTGGCTTGGCGAGCAAAACTGGTCCAACGGAAACGTTGGCCTGATGGGCAAATCCTACGCCGGCACGACCAACTGGGAAGCGGCGCAAAACCCCTCGGAGCACCTCAAAACAATCGTACCCATCTCGGGGTCCATCGGCGTTCAGGAGATGTTCTACCGCAACGGGTCCTCGGAGAGCAGGGCGATGCTCTACGATGCCCTCTACGAAGGCGCCACGGCGGACGCCACCGGCGACGACATGCGCATGTGTCAAGACGACGCGATTGGACCCCTCAACCCCTTCACCACGTGGGCGGGAGCCGACTTCGGAGGCGCCGAGTGGAACGATTACTGGGACGAGCGACGCCATCTCCCCGACGTCCTGGAGAACTACAACGGCAGCGTCTACCTCGTGTGGGGTCTGCAGGATTGGAACGTTGATCCGTACCACGCCTTCCCGACCTACCAGCTGCTCAAGGACGCAGGCATCCACACCCGAGCCATCGCGGGACAGTGGGCGCACAACTACCCCGACCAACCCGACCGGCATGCCGAACTCGGCAGCGGATACGGCGCTGAAGCCTATCCCAACACCAGTCGCATGGACTGGGCGGTGGAACTCTATGCGTGGTTCGAGTGGTTCCTCAAGGGACAGGGCGAGGAACCCGAGCCTCACGTGCAAATCCAAACGCAAGACGGCCGTTGGCACGTGGAAGACACGTGGCCACCTGAGGACCTCACGTGGTGGTCCAAAGGATTCGATGAAGCCGCGGTGAACGGCCGTTTGGTGACAGCGACGCAATCCGTGAGCGTCGACTTTGGCATGCTGAACGACACCATTCACATCTCAGGGATGCCGACGTTGCACCTGACGGCCACCACGAGAACCTGCAACGGAGGACAGGTGTTCGCCACCATGTTCGCCGACGAGATGCGCTTGGGTCACGCCACGATGGACATCCGCTACCGCGATGGAGGCATGGATGCAAAGACCACCACGCCACTGACGACGTACCTCATGCTGATGGAATTCAACCCACTGGACACGGTCGTCCCTGCTGGAAGCACCCTCCGTGTGGTGCTGACAGAAGATGGCATGGATTACCTCCCAAGCCCGTGCGCAGCGATTGGCCTTCGAATCGCCGACAACTCAGATTCCGTGCTGAGCCTGCCGTTGATCGAGCGGGCCGAAGACGATGAACGCTGGTTCGATGCACCCCCCTGGTGGGAACAACAGGAGATTCCTGAGGTCTGAAGATGCGCGTCCTCGCGTTCGAAGACCACGTGGACATTGAAGCCGTGTTGATTTCGGGCGGGGTGCCTTTGTCCGAGCTCCAGTTTGAGCAACGATGGTCCAGCGAAGACGCGCTTCACCACATTGATCGATTCCGGCCCGATGTGCTTCTCTTGGACCACTTCATGCCTCCCATGACCGGACTCGAGGTGCTTGACGCCTTGCTGAAGTCCGTGGACGCCGGTACCGTGGTCCGACCCGCGATCATCGTGGCCATGTCCAGTGAACCTTCGTGCAACGACGCCATGGTGGCCAGAGGAGCCGATCACGGCATCGTCAAACCTCACGTGGCCACGCTGGACCTGTGGCCCTGAGGCCAACAGAACAAAAGCGGAAACGCCGTGGTTCTGACGTGCATCCGCCCCTCCAGAAAGATGCACGCCCTTGGGGGCCAGTGGTCGCTCATGAAGCCGGGACCACCATGGCCTCATGCCTGTTTCCATTGCTTTTGGGCATCGGGTGCATG
>MDSV01148646.1_pt1 | contig 13475 bp, 15 predicted proteins | sample 810851 | NCBI WGS metagenome assembly MDSV01 (sample SAMN05326640, study PRJNA326480) | marine metagenome | isolation source: seawater | place: Atlantic Ocean: North East | collected 2012 | reverse complement strand
TCATTCGATCCCAGCTATATTTTTCTTCAATCTTATGGCGTTTTCTGATAGAGTCTCTTCGAGCTTTGGTTTTCATTATATGATTATATGAAGACTTCAATAAAAAGAATATAAAAATATGTTTTCATTATCAAAAAATATGATAATGGAAGTTACTCAGCACAAGGAGACCTATGTTTAACTTAGAATTATTACCAATCTACCTAGGGATTATCGGGCTAATTACTGCATTTTTACTCTATAAATTTATATTGAGTTTTGATGCTGGAGAAGGAAAAATTGTTGAAATAGGTGATGAAATTCATTTAGGCGCAATGACATTTATTAAAAAAGAATACTCAATTTTATTTATTTTCTCATCAATCCTCACTATAGGCATCTATATCGGACTAGGGCCTCAAAGCACTCTGGCATTTATAGTGGGAGCATTATGTTCTTCTGCTACGGGTTTTATAGGCATGTACACATCCACTAAAGCTAATGTTAGAACAACAAATTCTGCTAATAAGTCTGGTATATCAGAAAGTTTAACAATTGCATTTTTTGGTGGTTCAATAATGGGTCTAACTGTTGCTGCAATGGGCTTGCTGGGCTTGGGTTTATTATATTTTTTATTTGCAAGTGACTTAAAAACCGTTTCTGTGATTCATGGTTTTGGTATGGGTGCATCTGTTGTTGCTCTATTTTCAAGAGTTGGTGGCGGCATCTTCACAAAATGCGCAGATGTTGGAGCAGATTTAGTTGGTAAAGTAGAAGCAGGTATACCTGAAGATGATCCAAGGAACCCTGGTGTAATTGCTGATAATGTTGGGGACAATGTTGGGGACGTAGCTGGCATGGGTTCAGATATTTTTGAATCATATTGTGGCTCTATTATTGCATCCATAGCTATTGCATCTACCTTAAGTCTAACAGTCATAGATAATTTAGGCCCGAGAGACTCATTGATGTTCTTACCATTGGCATTGGCATCTCTTGGTTTGATGTGTTCTATAGCCGGAATTTTAATTGTTAAATACCTAGCAAAAACAACATCTACAGATAAAATCAGCGGCGCTCTTCGTGGAGGTACTTTTTCTGCAGCAGTTTTATTTGTTTTCTTTGCTTACATAGTTATTCAAATGCTAAGTATTAATTCTAATATATGGTTTGCAGTGCTAGCCGGAACTATAGGTGGCGTAATAATAGGATTGATAACTGAATATTATACTGGTGGATCACCGGTTAAAAAAATAGCTGGTCAAGGTGAAACAGGAGCTGCAACAGTAATTACAACAGGACTCGCAATAGGATTAGAGTCTGTTGTTGTGCCAATATTGTCTATCGTTGTTATTATATTTGTTGCTAATGCTTATGCTGACTTATATGGGGTAGGTATTGCTGCTGTAGGGATGTTAGCAACTGTAGGTATAACTATGGCTATTGATGCATACGGCCCTGTAGCTGATAATGCTGGTGGGATAGCTGAAATGGCAGGACTTGGTGAAGAAACAAGGAAGATTACAGATAGCTTAGATGAGGTTGGCAATACAACTGCGGCAATAGGGAAAGGGTTTGCAATAGGCGCTGCCGCTTTAGCTGCATTGGCTATAATTACAGCGTTTGTTCAAGAGGTAAACCATACTCATATTGAACAAGGTAAGCCAGAAATTCAACTGCTATTAACTGATACCAGGGTATTGATTGGTTTATTTATTGGTGGCATGATCCCATTTCTTGTAGGATCATTAACAATTACTGCTGTTGGTGATGCAGCTTTTGAAATGATAAATGAAATTAGAAGGCAATTTAAAGAAATTCCTGGTCTATTAGAAGGGACTGGCAAGCCTGATAATAGTAGATGTGTTGAGATTGCCACAACAGCTGCGCTAAAAAAAATGATTATGCCCGGAGCAATTGCAGTATTTTCACCTGTAATAATTGGATTAAGTTTTGGACCAGAAATGCTAGGAGGTCTATTAGGTGGAGGTTTACTAAGCTGCGTGTTACTTGCATTAACAATGTCTAATGCCGGTGGTGCATGGGATAATGCAAAGAAATATGTTGAGCAAGGGAATTTAGGTGGCAAAGGTTCTGATGTTCATAAGGCAGCAGTTGTCGGTGATACTGTTGGAGACCCTCTAAAAGACACATCTGGGCCATCAATGAATATTTTAATTAATGTCATGGCAATCGTCAGTCTTGTTATTGCACCATTGCTATAAACTAAGAGAAAAGGAGAAGTATGAATATATTATTTTTAGGAGCCCCAGGTTGCGGTAAAGGCACTCAATCAAAAATCTTGATTAAAGAGTATGGCATCCCGCAAATTTCAACAGGTGATTTATTAAGAGAAGAAATCAAAGCAGGATCAACCCTTGGCAAAGAACTTCAGGAAATTATGTCCACTGGAAAGTTTGTTAGTGACGAATTAGTTCTGTCTTTGGTTTCAAAAAAGATTTCACAAGATGAATGTAAATCAGGATTTATTCTAGATGGTTATCCAAGAAATATTTCTCAGGCAAAAAGTCTCGACACATTATTTACAGAAAAAAATATTGGACTTGATTATGTTTTCTTAATTGATGTTCCCTTCGAAACCTTGATTGAAAGGTGCACAGGTCGATTACTATGCACAACATGTGATTATATAGGTAATACTGATAGAGGAGAAAAAGTTGGAGACAAATGTGAACAGGGCGAACTCTATCAAAGAGAAGATGATAAAGAAGAAACTGTCAAAAACAGGCTTAACGTATATCAAGAGCAAACTGCTCCGATTATAGATTTCTATAATGACAAAGGCATTCTTCATAAAATGATTGGGGGCAATGATCCCTCAATATTATCGGAAAAAATATTGGCAACCCTTAGAACTTAATGATTACTAGACTTTAGTAACTCTTATATTTTTCTTTTATTTACATGATATAATTACCGGTATTATGAATATAGCGTGTGCCCAAATTAAGAAAACTACTATTCTAGGACTAATGTTGCTTTTAACATCTAATACAGTTGCTTCAGCTATATTACCTGAATCCATAATCCCGGATAAAGAGATCCTAGAGTTGCTTGAAAGCGGGCCCGACTGGATACCCAAGCCATATAAAACACCTATTCAGCAAGGAAGTCTGCTTAATAAAGAGAATCTAGATAAAGTACAACCAGGTCTAAATAAAGCTCAAGTAAAATTCTTGTTAGGAACTCCAACAATTGTAGATGTCTTCCATGAAGAAAGATGGGACTATGTTTATTATAATAGAGATCAAGATACTTTTTCTGAACCAAAAAGAATTACTATAATATTCAAAAATGAGAAAGTTGGTGAAATTTATGATCAACATAAACTTATAAAAAAATTAGGAGCTGAAATCACCCAAGCATATCAGGATGCTCCTGTTAGAGATATTGATAATGATGGAAAAGATCTATATCAAGAAATAATAATTGCGAAGCGAGAAGATTATCTTACTTCTACCAAAAAAAATAGATTGCCAGTATGTATTGATGATGAATATGAAAGCTATTTAACACAAAAAACATTATTTAATGCAGACGAAGATACGCTTGAGGTTAGATCAGATACTCAAAACCAAGATGACGCAGGTATTTTCTATGCCTCAGGAAACGTTGAAATTGAAAGAGCTGATGACCTAGTCAAATCAGATGAAGCACAGTTTAATGCTGATACGGGAGTTCTAGATGCTGAAGGAAATGTGAAATATTTAACCGAAGATCTAACATTGTATGCCACAAAAGGCGGCTATAATAGTCAGAATGATACTGTAAACTTCTCGGAAACGACTTATAATTTTCCAAACCAAAAAAGACCAGGGCGCGGCGAAGCTGATGAAATATTTATTGATGATGACGGTGTTATTTATTTAGAGCCAAGTACTTACACAACATGTAGTATCAATAATCCTGATTGGCAGCTAGCTTCATCTAAAACAATCTTATACCGTGATATTGATCGAGGGCATTCTTATAATATTTTCCTTAAGTATAAAAACATACCAGTACTTTACTCACCATTCTTTAGTTTTCCTCTAAGTAATGAGAGACATTCAGGCTTCTTGTTACCATCTTTTGGTAGTTCTGGAGAAAGTGGAACAGTTATTTCTACCCCTTATTACTTCAATATAGCTGACAATATGGATATTACATTGAAGCCAACAAGTTTTTCCGGAAGAGGGCAGATGATTGAGGCTGAAATTAGATATAAGACCAAAAATAGTCAATCTGAAATTCAAGTAGCTAACATGAATAAAGATGATGTGAAAGGAAAAGGACGACATGCATATTTAATTCGTGATAGAAGAAACTATAGGAATGATATTGAGCTAGGAAAAAACGGGATATGGGGAGGAACGCGTATATCATCTAATATAAATGTAGGCGGTATATCTGATCGAACATACTTTGATGATTTTGGAAATTCTGTATCCAGAGTAGGAAGAACACATATAAAGAGAGAATTTAAGTTATCAAGAGTTGATCTTGGCTCTTTTGGTTCTTTGACAAGTTCTATTAAGGGTGCCGATTACCAGTTAGCAAAGGCTGATTTAACAGAACAGTATAGCGTGCTACCACAAGCTAAAATTAATTATGAGAGTATTGAAAAAAATAAAGAATTTAAATATAACTTTGAAGGTGAACTTTCAGTATTCGACCATACTTATTCATATAAACCCACCGGAACAAGAATTACAGCCTATCCTTCTATTGAATATCCGATCAATAATATAGGTTGGCAGATAAAACCTAAAATAGGTATCATGCATTCTACATATTCATTATCTGGCAACACGAATAATAGTATTAATAAGACTACACCAATAGTAAGCGTAAGAGGCAAGATGGTTTTTGATAAAATAGCTAGCAATAATATTTTACAAACACTAGAGCCTGAAATGTTTTTTTTATATATACCCTCTTCAAATCAAGATGATATTCCATTATTTGATTCTGGAGAAAATGACCTAAAATATAATTTATTTTCAGAAAATAAATTCTATGGAAAAGATAGGCTTAATGATGCGAAGCAGATAACTTTAGCATTAACGTCCAGTATTACAGATGTAGATAATGGCAATGAATTAATAAGAGCCACTATCGGTCAGATATTCTACTTAGACGATAGATCTGTGAATCTAAATGATAGTACAACTAATCATTCTGATTCTTCAAATATAGTCGGATTAGTAAATGCAAGATTATCAGATTATTGGAGAATGACTGGATATAGTGAGTTTGACCCTCATGATGGATATGGTCAGACGAATCAAATTCGCTTTTCATTTAAGAGACCTTATGGAAAACAAAACCAAATTTTTAATACCAGCTATAGATTTTCAAGAGGTACTCAAGAAGAAGTGGATATGTCTACTGTATTACCCGTCAATAATAAATTATCTTTAATAGGTAAAATAAATTACTCATTTCATAATAGAAGACATAGAACTGAAGATGCATTAGAAAAAATGTTTGGTATAGAATATGACAGTTGCTGTTATGGTATAAAGTTTGTTGTAAGAGACTATTGGAATGGAACAAAAAATGATAAAGCCTTATATTTTGAATTCTTACCTAAGGGAATAGCAACGAGTGATAATACAACGGCAAAATTACTAAAAGAAGGTATATTGGGTTACCAAGATACATTTGACTACTAAAGTATGAGAAATAGTTTTATATTTATTTTATTCACTAGCTTAACCATGTTCTCTCATGGAATAGAGGCTATAGACTATAATGATAAAATTATTGCAATAGTAAATGATAAGGTGATACTAAAGTCTGAAATTCAGGATGCAATAGATTATTTATCCCCGGATGAAATTACAAAAGAATATAGTACTCTAAATGATGAAGAAATTATCAATAAAGTATTGAATAAGTTAATTGAAAAAAATCTTCTTCTACAAGCTGCGTCAAGATTTGGTATAAAAATATCTGATATTGCCCTAGAGAATAAAATATCAGAGGTAGCTCGTTCTCAAAAAATGTCCATTAATGAATTTAGAAATATGATTATAGCGAATGGGCAAGATTATAGAAGATACATTGAAGAGCTGAGAGAAAAAATGACAATTGAAACACTATTTGTAACGCAATTTTACTCTAGAACAAATGTCACAGAGGAAGAAGTAGAAAACTTTATTGAGAGAGAAAAAATTAATCAATTTGGCAATATGGAATATGATCTTTTGGAGTTTGTTGTAATAGATGAAGATAAAGAACTAACATCTGATATATTGCAGCAACTCTATAATGATGTAAAAAATATTGGCTTTAATGAAACAAAAAATAAATATGCAACTATCAATATACAGATAAATAACTTGGGAGTAGTGAATCAGAGTAAATTACCAGATTTGTTCATCCAGGCATTAGATAATAAACTAGATGATGATTATACTAATATAATAACAAGTTCTAAAGGTTATCATATTCTAAAAGTTGTCGACTCTATCAACCAGTCATCAACATTAGTTGACGAATATAAAGTCAGACATATATTACTGTCGCCAGATATTATGACAAGTGACGAAGAAATCCGTAATAAGCTAATGAGTATTAGAAATGAAATCAAAAATATTGATGATTTTATATTATCTGCAAAAAAATACTCTGATGATAAAGTTTCAGGTTTTAAGGGCGGTGACTTAGGATATCAACGCACAAATAATTTAGTTCCAGAATTTGCTTCAGTGATGGAAAAGATTCCTTTGAAAAAAATAAGCGACCCTTTTCAATCAAAATTTGGCTGGCATATTTTATATGTTGAAAATGTACGAACTATAGACGACACTAAAACTATCGTTAGAAATAATATAGCACAAGCAATTCGCGTAGATAAAGCCACACGTGAACGCGATGACTGGATGGCTAAACTCAAAGATCAGGCATATATAGAGGTTAAGGAATTTTAATTGAATAATAAAATTGTTATTACACTTGGTGACCCAGCAGGAATAGGACCTGATTTAGGAGTTATATTAGCTCAAAAATATTTAAATAAAAATATAATAATAATTGCAGATCCTATGTTGCTTGTAGATAGCGCGTCAACACTAAAAAAGAAAATTAAGCTTAATATTCTCAAAGATATCAAATCAAAAACATTTTCAGGTGAAAAAATAATTAATATTTTACCTATAAGACTCAATGTAAAAAACATCCCTGGAAAACTTAATCCTAAAAATTCTGAATATGTAATAAATACAATCAAAACTGCTGCATTATTATGTTTAGAAAAAAAAGTCAAGTGTATGGTCACTGGTCCTATAAGTAAGTCAGTTCTAAATGATGGAGGATATAAAATATCTGGGCATACTGAGTTCCTTGCAAAAGTATGTAAGAGCAAATCAGTAATGATGTTAATGAATTCATATATGAAAGTAGCTCTTCATACAACACATGTACCATTAAAAAATGTAAATAGATTTATTACAAAATCTTCGTTGATTGAAACCATTAAAATTATCAATATGGATTTAAAAAATAAATTTAAAATAGATAAACCAAAAATATTAGTGACAGGATTGAACCCTCATGCAGGTGAAGATGGAATGCTTGGAAAGGAAGATAAAAATATAATCAAACCAGCCATCATGGAAATGAAGAAGAAAAATATTGTCATTGATGGTCCTCTTCCTGCAGATACTGCTTTTATAAAAAAAAATATAGAGAAATATGATGTTATTCTAACTATGTACCATGACCAAGGTTTACCTGTCATTAAATTCAATAATTTTAAGAAGACTGTCAATGTCACTTTAGGTTTACCTATTACAAGAGTTTCTGTTGATCATGGTACAGCCCTAGATTTAGTTGGCACTGGAAAGATTGATATATCAAGCTTTCTAGAAGCAATTAAAATATCTAAGTCGATCAGTGGTTAAAAAATATAAAAAAAGACTGGGGCAGCACTTTCTTCATGATAGTAATACCATCAATAAGATTATGAAATTCATAAATCCGACCAAGAAAGATATTTTCCTTGAAATTGGACCTGGAGAAGGAGCTCTCACAAATTCTTTACTCACAAATGCTAAAAAAGTTTTTCTAATAGAAAAGGATAAAGCTTTAATTCCACTTCTAACCAACAAATATAAAGATGTAAGTAAAGCTCATATTATTCAAGCTGATATATTGAAATATAATTTATCAAATTTAATAAAAAAACGATTTAGAATTATAGGAAATCTACCTTATAATATTTCTACAGAAATAATATTTAAAATGATAACGCTTGCACCATTAATCGATGATATGCATTTTATGTTACAAAAAGAAGTTGTTGAGCGAATAGTATCTCCACCAGGATCCAAAGTATATGGCAGATTAAGCGTAATGACTCAAGTATACTTTGATGTAGAAAGACTATTTAACATATCACCTAATGTTTTTACACCAAAACCAAAAGTTGATTCTGCATATATAAGATTAATACCAAGAAAAACACAATTTTTGAATAATAGTCACGAAATAAAATTTAAAAAAGTTGTAACAACAGCATTTACAGCTAGAAGAAAAATGATAAAGACATCGCTCAAGAATATTATTAAAGAAGATTTGTTAAGAACTTTGCTAATTGATCCCAGTTCCAGACCGGAAATACTATCTGCCGACAATTTTATGGATATATCAAAAAATGTTAAATAAGATAATTTTATATATACTCTTTTTATATTCTATGAGTAACTACTATTATTTTTTTACATGGTATTTAAGCATGGAATCAAAATTTACGCATGAAGCTCTACAATTATCTATCTCTTCATTTCTGCCAATGTTTATATTTATATTCTTGACACATTATTTATATTACCCTAAACGAAATGATGATTATGCATTAGTAATTTCTTTTCCTCCCCTTGTTTTACTTTTTTGTATTAATTTAGGTTTTACAATATCTACATTAAACCTTTACCATTTTCAATTATATAGTCTACCAGATAGCTTAAATATTTTAAGATCAATGGAAATTGGAATTGTTTTCATAATCCTAGCTTTCGCTATTTTGTTTTTATCAATTAATGAATTTAGGAAAGTCAATGAGGATCCAATACCAACATCGTCTACTACGCTTATAATTCAAAATGGGATTTACCAATATACAAGAAACCCAATGTATCTAGCAATGCTTCTACTGCAACTAGGTATTGGAATGTCTCTAAGTATGATTCATATAATACTTTTAATACCATTGACTTTTATTATATTAAACTATTATGTAATCGTTCCTGAAGAAGAATACTTAAAAATCAAATTTAATGATAGATATTTGAAATATAATAAAAAAGTTAGAAGATGGATTTAATGCATATGGTGATCATTGTGATTGTCTTTTCTTGGATCTATGACTTTCAAATTGAGCATATATCTAACTTCATTTTCATCTATAGTAACAATCATAATATTTTCACCTAACACTATATCTCGACGTTTGCCTATAAGCATAAGATGTAAACCTCCACTCTTTGAGGTTAGTTCTCCATTTGCAGGTATAGTTATGCTTTCTAAAGACACCATCTTAGCAGTGCCATCATCAGAATATTCCATTGTATGTGCTTCAACATTATCAAAGACAGGAGATGTGTAATATCTCAAAATGATGTCTTCAGCTGTATTGTTCTTAAATGTTCCATAGCCAACATTAACAGGACTATTTGGAGGACCTTTGTGAATTACTCCATCAATAATTTCTAAAGCCGCACCACCATCAAGATCTGGCTTTATGCCACTCATAAAGGAATGAGCATTGGATACAAAAAATACGCTTAATATCATTAATGTCAATATTTTTTTCATGATTAATTATAGCCTAAAATAAATTAAAATCATTAATAATGTTGATTAAGATGTATTTGTGATAAATTATATTAAATTATGAATGAATACTTATTAAATATTTTAGTATGTCCAAAATCAGGGGATCCTTTAGAATATTCTAAAGATACTAATGAGTTGATATGTAAAAAATCAAGACTTGCCTATCCTATAAGAAATAATATCCCTGTGCTACTTATTGATGAAGCTAGAAAGATAGATATATAGAGTGTAGATGAAAATCAAAATAGGAACAAAAATAAAGGATATGTCAATAGTCTCAACGGATAACAAAATTAAGTTATCTGATTATCTAGACAAAAATCTAGTGATTTATTTTTATCCGAGAGATATGACGCCTGGTTGTACTACTGAAAGTATTGAATTTAATAAAAACCTTTTAAAAATCAAAAGAGCAGGTTGTAACATAGTGGGGGTATCTAGGGATAGCATAAAGTCTCATCTAAAATTTATCGAGAAATATACTTTTAAATTTCCTTTAATTTCTGATCAAGATGAAAAGATTTGTAAAGTATTTGATGTGATTAAAGAAAAAGTTTTATATGGAAGAAAATATATGGGCATCGATAGAAGCACATTTCTCTTGAATAAAAAACTGAAAGTACTTCATATATGGAGAAATGTTAAAGTGCCGGGCCATGTAGATGAAGTTATAAATATTATTAAGGAGAATAAATAAATGGGATTAGTTCAATTTTTCTTATTTGTAATGATTATATTGACTCTGCTGAATGGACTGATTTTTTTTAAAAAGTTAATTAAACTCCAAGAGAAAAATAATAAATTATTAACTCAGTTATTAGCAAAAGATAAACCTGAAGATAAAGCTAAAGCAATGGCAAGCGAAGACCTTGAAAAACTTAAATCTGAATATATGAAAAATTTGAAATAGTTATGTCTGATAATATTTTTTTAAAAATTATTAATAAAGAATTGCCCGCCGATATTATTTATGAAGATGATATAACAATAGCTTTTAATGATATTAGCCCTCAAGCACCAACGCATATTCTAATTATCCCTAAAAAAGAAATTACTCAACTCTCTAATAGCACATCAGATGACGTTGAGTTACTCGGTCATCTATTGATAGTAGCAAAAAAAATTACTGATGATCTAAAAATTCAAGATTATAGAGTTGTTATTAATAATGGATCCGGTGCTGGTCAGACTGTTTTTCATCTACATTTACATATTCTTTCAGGAAGAACGTTTGGTTGGCCTCCAGGTTAAATCAACTTTTCTTTTTGAATATACTAAAGATTTTATCCATTAAATCTGAAAACGGGTTTACCCTTAACTTTTCTGACTCTACAGCAATCTCATCGATGCATTTAACAGATCTTGCCGCATATGGACCGATGGCAGTTTCATCATATAAAGCTACAATATCAAAACCTTCCTCGAGCGTATGTCCAATTTCAAAGTTTTCATCTCTAGACTGGACTTGGCCTTTCATTAAAGTTGGCATTTTGGCTAAATATATTGGCTCACAATTATGATTTTTCGCTTTTTCAACAATATGTTCGTCTACAATTACTTTAGAATCTAGCTCAACCATAACAAAGTCAGAACTTTCTAAGAAAATATCTAAATCAGAAATATCATCCTGATTTTTTACTCTGACTCCAATCATTATTTCATCTGGTAATATATTTTTAGCTTCATTTATTTTATCTAGTCCAAAAGTTTTTGGTATAGATAAGTATTTTGGATTTATAGTAATAGCAAATTTAAGGTATTTCTGAAAGTTCGCATCATCTAGATCATTTGTATCTAGATATATGCTAGTATCAAGTTTTCTTTTCAAACACTGTTCTCTGAATATACTTACCCTATCTTTTATAATAGATTCTCCGTCACCATGGACCACGCGAGCAATATCAGCTCCGTCTGTCCACTGTCTTGCTATACCAGCCGTTATCATTGTAATAAGCTCTTTCTCATTATCTGTGGAGGGACCAAGAGTCGCTATTATTAAACTCAGCCTATGTCTTTCCTTTGAATTTGTCATGGTGATTCCTAAAATAATTATTTTTATCAGTATATTGTATATTGGTTGTCTTATCCATGAGATGATACTATTAACTATTAATTAACCATTAAAAACTATGATAGAAGTACTTTCCAACATAAAATTAATTTTTTTTATTTTATTCTTTATTATTTTATATTTCATAGAAACATATTATTCAGATAGGAAATGGACAAGTAAACGCACCTTAAGATTAATTTTTCATTCTATAATAGCAATTATAAATACCATAATTATCAGAATCCCTACAATATTTATTGTAATACCAACATTAATGTTAATAACAGAAAATGATTATGGTTTATTGAACAATATTAATTTAAATTTTGCACTAGAAGCAATAATAGCATTAATATTATTAGATCTGGGTTTCTATTGGTGGCATAGGATGAACCATAAAAATCAATTCTTATGGAAGTTTCATTCTATGCATCATCTTGATACTCATTTAGATGTCACAACATCTTTAAGATTCCATTTTGGTGAATTATTATTATCATCTTTATATAAAGTTGTCTTAATATTAGTTATAGGAATGCCAATATCGGTGTTTATTTTTTATGAGATACTATTATCTGCTTCTAATCAGTTTCATCATTCAAATATAAAAATCTCAGAAAATTTAAATAATATTTTACAAAGATTTATAGTTACACCTAAATATCATGCTAATCATCATACTGTTAAAAAAGTCTCTCGAGAAGCCAACTATAGTTCTATACTCACAATTTGGGACACAATATTTTTGACATATATAGATGCCACTGAAAATGACAGAAGATACTTAGGGCTGGATGATAGGAGTAAAGAGTTTGGTTTGATGAGAAATATGAAGCATCCATTTAATCAATAAATACTATTGACAATAAATTCATTGTTTGTTGTAATGAAAATACGCCGTTTTGAAACTCAGCTTGCCGGCGTTAAAAAGCTAAAGCGATCGGTAACCACCACTGCTTAGCGCATGGTGGTTTTTTTTTGGTAGTTGATCTTCAGCTTGTGACCAAACCGATCAGGTTAAACACTAAAGAGGAGAGAGAAATGAAGGTAAAATCAGGACTAAAAACTGATGGAGTTTTTACGAAGGTAATTAATGACTTAATCGTTAAAGACTCTTGTTTAGATGAATCATATGTATGCATAATTCTTATATTGAGCAACAATAGTGATAATACAATTATACCTACTGTAAAAATACATAATGATATAAGACAGTATTTGTGTCCGTCTAAAAAGAATGGATATGTGTCAAACCTATCTTGTTCACATCAGAATATAGAAAATTCAGAGCAATATTATATTAAATTTAATTTAAATGATCTTTCTGAAGATAATAGAGATGAGACTATATATAAATTATCATGCAGTATAGGGTTAAAGCATAAATGTTCATGGTGTGCTTATGTCCATAATGGCGTGATACGCAATATACAGTTGCATTACTAATTATAAAAAGAATGACCCCTCTACAAGAGAGGGGTCATCATCATATCCTTATGAGTAAGATTGTCCTTAGTTTTCTACAGGAAATGACAGTTCATCGCCTTTGAAGCTAGTTCCTTCATAACCAACTTCTTTGTTGATTCTTGAAGCAATATTT
>MDSV01104379.1_pt1 | contig 13478 bp, 14 predicted proteins | sample 810851 | NCBI WGS metagenome assembly MDSV01 (sample SAMN05326640, study PRJNA326480) | marine metagenome | isolation source: seawater | place: Atlantic Ocean: North East | collected 2012 | reverse complement strand
TGTATTTTGGAGAAATTAGAAATCGCTTTTGGGGGCCATAAAACCATGTGGCATAACGAAGCTCATCGTCCATTCGTTCTGCTAGCTTGTCAAAGCGAGGGATATCAGAGGATTCGGAGTATTGAAGATTGAGCACCCATTTGTTTTCGGCATTTGGTTGAAACACCAGTTTTTGCATGAGATCGATTTGGTCATACTTCGTATTGTATTGGCGATTGGGGTTGGGATTTGATTGTGGTTGGTCTTGGAAAAAGTAGCGATTATTTTTAGAAATTTCTGACACCAACCCCCAGTCGGCATACCCATGATTGCGTTGGCGACCCATATAGATATCCCCAAAAATGGAATAGCTCGCACTTGTCAAACTAGCCCATTTGTCGTTGCTATGAGTGATATCGACATGATTGATGCTGTGTTCGTGACGAGTATCATAGCTATTGGCAATAAAAAAACGCCATGGTTGGGCATCACCAACACGGGGTTCTTTGGTAAAGTAATGCACCACACCGCCGAGGGCATCAGAGCCATAGCCTACAGAAGAGGGGCCATACACGACTTCTGCTCGAGACAAAGAAAAGGGGTCGATGGAAATGGCATTGTGCAGGTGCCCCGATCGATAGATGGCATTATTCATTCGCACACCATCGACCACCAATAGGATACGATTGGCTTCAAACCCTCGAATCACAGGGCTTCCACCACCACCTTGTGAGCGTTGGATGCGAATACCAGGGGCTTCGCGTAGCAATTCTGCACTGGTGTTGGGAACAATCGAGGCAATATCACGATCAGAAAGGATGGCAACTTGTTTGGACACTCGTTTTTTCTCATCTTTTGTTCGACTGACCGATAGCACAATTTCTCCAAGGCGTTGGGTGTCTGGGTAAAGGGAAATCTGTTTTGAGCGTTGGGCTTTCGATACAACAACCATCAGGCTTTCATATCCAATATGCTCGAAAAACACCTCGTCATCGGCTGAAAAAACCGACAAATCGAGTTGTCCATCAGCATCACTCGTGGCATTGTTTTTTGTGAGGGCGTCATAAGCAACGACATCTTGGATGGGATAGCCAGTGACTGCATCAACCACCCGAATGGTTTGACCATGTAGGCTCATGAGACAAAGTCCAAAAAAAAGTACACTCAGCTTATGAATAAATCTCATGTAATACGTTCAGTGATTTTGGTCTTGAAAACCCTTGCAAATGAATTTGATAATATCTCATCAAAACTTCGAGCATCTGTTTTCGGTTCTGTTTTGACACCAAAACCTCGCTCAACTCATCAAAAGTTGTGCCTAAATAAGATTTTAAAACAGAAACCATTGTAGCATCATCAACCAAATGTGCGCTTTTATGCGCTGTAAAGCATCCATTTTCAAGATCAAAATAGGGTAGGTTTTGATGGTTTATATCAGGGAAAAACCCCAAGTGTTTGGTAAGGGATAGAAGAAAGAAGATATGGAAGTTTGCAGCATTGTCTTGCACATCAAACCAAGACAAACTGTTGGACAAAAACTGGAATAGCGATGGGTTTGCTTCTTCTTCTTTGAGGGCAGCAGACAACACTTCACTCAAAAACAACACCACCGATAGCTTGTCCATTGCATAGGGAATCGTTTGGTAGGGGTTGCTGATTTTTGTTGATTTTGGAATGGAAAGACTCGAATTTGCTTTGTGTTGAGAGGTGATTTCAAGTTGATTAAGTGGCTGAAAAAGGGCAGCGTTTTTTTTCCCATTCCGACCTTGCTTACTTCCTTTGACGAGATAAGACTTGACCCCATCACTAAGGGTATAGCAACGCACAATCAGACTCGTTTCGCTATAGTTGATTTTCGATAAGACAATTGCCTCTGTTGTGACAAGCATTAGTTGATGATCATAACCTTCTCAACGGAACTATCCATTCCGTCTTTGGTTGTCACAAAAATAAGATATACGCCGGAACGCACGCGTTTACCTGAAAATGAATTCATATCCCACTGTACACTCCCCCCTGTGGAGGTGGTTTCATAAACAGCATTGCCAACGATATCTGTGATTTTGACTACACAATCGGCTTGGAGGCCACGAATGGTGAGTGGTCCGGTGTATCGAGGGCGTATGGGGTTTGGATATACCTCTATATTCTCCAAGGTTTCGGATGGCGCAAAGGCATTGCCTTGAAAAGCAACAAGACCACTAGAGGTGGCTATAAATATTTTTCCAGATTGATTGTCATACGCCAAATTCTGTATAAAGTTGGTTGGTAAAGGGCTGTTTTCTTTGGTAAAGTGATGGATGGTTTTTTTGCCATCTTCTGCAAAGAGAAACACCCCGGCCCCATCGGTGGCGACCCACTTTTGGTTGTTTCCATCCACTTCAATCGCTTTGATGTTTTGGTTGGCGAGCAGTTCGCCCACATTTCCTCCTTCTTCCAAAACAACAGTACTTGCCGAAACCTCTTGGGTAAACATCCGACTGGCACCATACAACACGCGCAAGCCATTAGTTGTGCCAATCCAGAGGTTATCATCATAATCTAGAGCAACACTTCGCACATCTTCGGCAGGCAGATTCTCTGCCACTCCGATCGATCGTAAGACAGGGGTGCCATTGATTTCGGCATAGCCAATCAGCCCTGAAGACGAGCTGCCAAAATAGATTTCATCATTGGGTGAAATTTCGAGTTTGGAATAACCAGCTGCCCTTTTCGGAGATGACAACACAGGCAGGAGATCAACACTTTGCCAATTGCCATCGACGCTACGTTTTTTTAAGCCTTTGGCAACAAAGGAGGTAATTGACCACATCGCGCCTTCACTGTCAAAGGCAACATCTCGAACACGAACACTGCGATAGTTGGGATTTTCGCCAAATTCAATGGGGTTTATGGATTCCAAACCGCTATTGGTATGATTCCACAAAGTACCCACCACTCCATTGTTGATTTCCAACAAACCCTGGTGCATGGCGCAGGCAAACACTTGGCTTGTGTCGTTGGGGTTGGGCACCACACTGACGATACTTAGCGCACCACTCAACGAACTGTACGGAAGATTTTGCCAACCCTCTTCACTGAGACGACTGATGCCATAGGCATTTAAGGGATAGGGGTTGTAGCTCTGGCTGAAAGCACCATGTGCAATCCACATCTCATTATCAGCGACGACTGAGAGATCAAAAATATCATTGCGCAAAGGGCCACTTGGACTAACAACCCTTGTTTCGCTGGGGTTGTGCAACAGCAAACCTGACCCTGAAGAACCAATAAAGAGATTACCTCCCAACTGTGTTGCCGAGCTAAACTTCTGTCCACTCAAATTGCCGGTTGCAGTGGCAAGGGTACTGACAAGCTGATCGGCATCGAAACTGAGAATTTTGTTTGAAAAACTTAGGATGAGTGCATCCTCGTTAACATCCACCCACAACAGTGTTCCGCTTTCGCGATGACGCTCTATAGCAACTTCATTGATCAAAGCATTACAAATGCTTGTTCCACCCGATTGAACAATCCCCAAAAGGGTATTATTCACCAAGCCGATGGCCTTCCATTGCCCCGCTGCAATTTTGGTCCAAGCGCTTTCCAATACGAGGTTTGGATCATCGGTCGAGGCTTTGTACAAACCCTCTTCCGTAGCAGCATAGAGAGATGTGCCTACAAGGGCAGTTTGATTGACTTGTATTTGACTATTGTTAACCCCAAAAAAATAAGAATCGATAAAACGGTTGTTTACAAAATCATAGGACGAGATACCATAGTTGGCAGAGATATAGAGTGTTTGATCTTTGAGTAAAAACGAGTTGATGGCTTTATTATTTCCAGGGATCGTAATATTTCGATCAATCGAATTGTCGAGAACCACTGATCCATCTGTGAGGTTATGAACGCCCAGCATTCCATTTTGATAGCCAACCATCATATAATTATCGCTGATGCTGAGAGTGTTTATATCATCTCCCAACAAGCCATTGACAGTTGTGATGGGCACCACTTCATTGGCAGTAGGGTCATAAGAAAACAGGCTGTTTTCTGCCAGGCCATAAACGAGACCATCGTTGGCACCAACCACACCAGTGATTTGATTATAAGAGTAAAAAGAAGACCAGCCAGCATATTGGCTATAGACAATTGCCGAGCAAAATAATAATATGATTCGTAGGGTGTTCATAAGACAGTAAACGTAAATTTGGTGCAAATCATATACTTATACAACACCTTGTGCGAGCATGGCATCGGCAACTTTGACAAACGCTGCTATATTGGCGCCCTTTTCATAGTTGACATGATCACCTTCTTTCCCATGGGTTACACAACTGTTGTGTATGTCTGTCATGATGGCTTGCAATCGTTCGTCAACCTCTTCTCTTGTCCAGCTATAGCGAAGGGAGTTTTGCGCCATTTCCAAACCAGAAACAGCAACACCACCTGCATTTGACGCCTTGCCTGGGGCATAGAGCATCTGATGCTTGTGAAACACTTTGATGGCTTTGGGAGTGGAGGGCATATTGGCACCTTCACTGATACAAAAACAACCATTGTCAGCAAGTTGTTTGGCATCTTTTTCGTCGAGTTCGTTTTGTGTTGCACATGGAAATGCCACATCACAGGGAACCTCCCAAGGGCGTTTGCCTGCATGGAAACGCGCATTTGGATAGGCATCGACATATGCGCTGATGCGACCACGTTTGTTGTTTTTCAGATCCATTACAAAGGCAATTTTTTCGGCATCCATGCCGTCGGGGTCATACACATATCCAGAGGAGTCGGAAAGGGTGAGTACCTTGGCACCCAACTGTATACATTTTTCGGCAGCATATTGCGCCACATTCCCCGAACCAGAAATCACCACTTGTTTTCCTTCCAATTGGTCGGATTGTGTTGCCAGCATATTATTGGCAAAATACACTGCGCCATAGCCTGTCGCTTCTGGGCGAATCATCGATCCACCCCAACTGATTCCTTTGCCAGTCAGCACTCCTGTAAACTCGTTTTTCAAGCGTTTGTATTGTCCAAACATATAGCCAATCTCACGACCACCCACGCCGATGTCTCCCGCGGGGATGTCTCTGTTGGGGCCGATATGACGAAACAATTCGGTCATAAAACTTTGGCAAAAACGCATCACCTCTCCATCCGATTTGCCTTTGGGGTTGAAGTCTGCTCCTCCTTTTCCGCCACCCATCGGCAGGGTTGTGAGGGCATTTTTAAACACTTGTTCAAAGGCCAAAAATTTAAGGATACTCAGATTGACCGATTCATGAAAACGCAAGCCTCCTTTGTAGGGTCCAATGGCGGAGTTCATCTCAATTCGATAGCCTCTGTTGACACGAATTTCGCCTGAATCATCGATCCATGGTACGCGAAAGCTCACCACACGCTCTGGCTCTGCCATACGCATCAAGATGTTTTTGCCGTGATAGATTTCGTGTTGAACAATGTAGGGAATCACAGTTTCGGCAACCTCGCGAACCGCTTGCATAAACTCTGGCTCGTGTTGATTGCGTTGCTGTACATCTGCAATAAATTGATCGACGATTTGTTTCATGGTTAAGTTTTTATCAAATAAAAATAAGCAATTATTTCAATCGACTATTCAAGTGCTTGTTTGAGATCAGCAATGAGGTCGTTGCTGTCTTCGATCCCAACACTCAACCGAATCAGTCCATCGACTACTCCTGATTTTTCTCGTTCGGCTTTGGGAATCGAGGCGTGGGTCATACTGGCTGGATGGCCTGCCAAACTCTCGACCCCACCAAGCGATTCGGCCAGTGTAAAGAGCTTTAATTTTTCGATGGTTTGCGTTGCTTTTTCGAGAGAATCGTCTTGTTGTACAAATGAAATCATCCCCCCAAAACCATTCATTTGTCGTTTGGCGACCTCGTGGTTGGGATGGCTTTCAAAACCTGGCCAATAGACCCTGTCAACAGCTGGGTGATCGGCGAGGAATCGAGCGATTTTTTCACCATTTTCACAATGGCGTTGCATACGCACATGCAGGGTTTTGATGCCACGCAACACCAAAAAAGCATCGAGGGGACCACAGACGGCACCACTGGCATTTTGGATAAACGACAGTCGTTCTGCCAAGGCAGCTTCTCGCACCACCAAAGCACCCAAGATCACATCCGAATGACCGCCGAGGTATTTGGTTGCGGAGTGCATCACGATATCTGCACCCAATGATAGGGGTTGCTGTAAATAGGGCGACGCAAAAGTGTTGTCAACAGCAAGGTAGATGTCCTTGTCTGCAACCAGCTTTTGCATGGCTGTAATATCCACCACATTCATCATTGGATTGGTGGGTGTTTCGACCCAGATCAATTTGGTTTTGGGATTGATTTTTGCTGCGACATTGGCAGGGTCTTGCATATCGACAAAGTGAAACACGATGCCGAGGTCTTGAAAAATTTTGGTAAAAATGCGATAACTCCCCCCATATAGATCGTTGGTCGAAATAACCTCATCGCCAGGGGATAGCAACTTGATGACTGCATCGATTGCTGCCATGCCTGATCCAAAACAAAATCCATCTGTGCCATTTTCGATACTTGCCAACGAGGCCTCGAGCGCGGTACGCGTGGGGTTGTGGGTGCGACTGTACTCATAGCCGTGATGATCGCCTGGACTGCTTTGTGCATAGGTCGATGTCAGATATACTGGTGGCATCACTGCGCCATAGCCCTTGTCGGGCTGTTGACCGCCATGGATGGTTTTTGAATTGAAATGAAGATTCTCTTTTCCCATCGATTAAAAAAATTTAAGAACAAATGTATTGCTATCTACCCAAATCCACAGCCTTTTCCTAAAAAAATCATCATCTTTGCCCTGATATATAAGGGGTAATTTATGAATACTTACATCTATTTATCGACGTGCAATACTTGTATGCGAATTCTAAAGGAACTCGACTTGCCTGAGGGAACAAAGCTACAAGACGTAAAACACCAACCCATTAGCGCTGCGCAGTTGGAGGCACTATACCAAGTCACGCAGTCCTATGAGCAGTTGATCAACAAACGTTCAAGGGTGATCAAAGCCCTCAACAAAGCTGGAAAAACACTGGGCGAAAAGGATTTTCAACACCTATTGCAAACCGAATACAGTTGTCTCAAACGACCCATTCTTCATTGGGACAACACCTTCTATTTGGGCAATGCCAAAAAGACGGTAGCAGCCATGCAAGAGGCCGTTCATGGATAAACGAACACTTGCCATCTTCGCTGCGCTAGGCGCAACGCTCATCTATGCACTCAACCATACGATTGCCAAAGATGTGATGCCCACCTATGTACAGGGGTTTGGCTTTATTGGTATTCGACTCATTGGCGCGACCATCCTTTTTTGGCTACTCGGATTGTTTATCCCCAAACAACCGATCGATAAGGCTGATCGCATGGCCTTTCTTCGTGCGGCAATCCTGGGAATGGCAATCAATATGTTGGCGTTTTTTAAGGGGTTGGAATACTCAACACCCATCAATAGCACTGTGATCATTACCACCACACCGATTATGGTTTTTTTGTTTTCTGTCCTACTCCTCAAAGAAAACATACGCCCCAAACGAGCCATTGGCGTACTCATGGGATTTTTGGGCGCATTGTCGTTGATTTTGTTTAGCCAGCAAGCCACTGCCAATGCCTCCAACATCAATCTGGGCAACTTTTTGTTTGTCATCAATGCCAGTGCTTATGGCCTTTATATGATCTATGTAAAACCCTTGAGCGAAAAATACAGCACCATTCACTTGCTCAAACGGTTGTTTCTCATTGGGCTTGTGATCACCATGCCCTTCACCCTTCCAGAGTTGATGGCAGTGGACTTTCAGCAGCTGCCTCTCTCCATTTGGTGGCGCATTGGCTTTGTGGTGCTTGGCACAACCTTTATGACCTATTTGCTGATGGTATATGCCATTCGGCATTTGCGGGCCACTTCTCTGTCGGTGTTTACCTATTTACAACCCATTATCGGCATTGTTTATGCTGTATTGGTTGGGGCTGACTTTATGACCCCCATCAAGTGGATTGCCATGAGTTTGGTACTCGTTGGCGTATATCTCGTCACCAAACAAGAGCAGCCAAAGGCGTGAATCGTTCATAGTTATTGGGTTCATAGTTATTGGTTAATAGTTATTGGGTTAAAAGTTATTCGTTAATAGGAAAATCAAAACGCAAAGGAATGATACCCTCCTATTAACGAATAACCATTAACAATTAACGACACAATGGAACGACAACCACCTATTAACCATAATAGTTATTGGGTTAATCTTCATTCGTTAATAGGAAAATTAAAACGTAAAGGAACGAAAACCACCTATTAACGATTAACAATTAACAACATAATGAAACGACAACCCCCTAATAACGAATAACAATTAACAATTAACGATACAATGGAACGACAACCTCCTATTAACGATTAACAATTAACGACAAATCAAAACGCAAAGGAATGATACCCTCCTATTCACTAATAACAATTAACAATTAACTTTTAAATAATCATGAATACAACCTACAAAACCAATCTTTTTTTAGGAATAACACCTTTCCTATTTACCTTTGCTTTTGGGCAAGAACCACCATTTACTTTCACCAAACACCTTCTCGCAGAAAGCATTGGCGCCCTTTCAATTGCAACCGCAAATATCGATGGGGACGATGACATCGATATATTGTCGGCATCTTCAAATGACGACACCATCCGTTAGTATGAAAACAATGGGAGTGGGATGTTTAGCCCACACGTTATCGAAGACAAAGCAATCACCGCTTTTTCCGTTGCTGCAGGCGACGTGAATGGCGATGACATAACAGATGTGCTGTCCGCCTCCTATACCTATGGTACCATCCGATGGTATAAGAACAATGGCTCTGGAATCTTTACTGTGAATGATATCTATAGCGGAGCAACGGGGGCTCGTTCAGTTGCCGCAGCTGACATCGACGGCAATGGCGTTTTAGATGTTTTCTCAGCCTCTACCGAAGACAACTCCATCCGTTGGTTTGAGAACAAAAATGAAGAAGGCTTTACGGACTACACCATTTTTGCCCATGCAGAGGGTGCTTATTCAGTCACCACAGCCGATATCGATGGGGATACTGATATCGATGTACTTTCGGCTTCCAGTGCCGATAACACCATCCGTTGGTATGAGAATAAAGGGGTGGATGGCTTTACTTGTATAGATGTCATTTTTAGAAATGCAGAAAGTGCGTCTTCAGTCATCACTGCAAACATGGATGGAGACGAAGATATCGATGTGCTATCAGCTTCCTACTCCGACAACTCTATCCTTTGGTATGAAAATGACGGAACAGGAAAGTTTACCAATGAGCAGGGGGACTATATGGCACATATCATCGATAGCAATGCAGGGGGTGCCCGAGCTGTTGCTGTAGCCGACATGGATGGAGACAAGGATATCGATGTGTTATCGGCTTCCTATACCGATGGCACCATCCGATGGTATGAAAACAAAGGAGCAGAAGGCTTTATCGCATACACCATCGACGATAATGCACCAGGAGCTAATACGATTGCCGCAGCCGATTTTGACAATGATGGCAATATGGATGTTGTTGCAGGCATCTATAATGCCGCCGAAATCCGTTGGTATGAGAACAACAAAGAGGCCCTCAATATGCAGCGGGTGCTTCCACAATCAATAGCACTCCATCCAAATCCTATGACCAATGTGCTTCACATAAGCTATATCTCAACGACCACTGTCAACTATACATTATATGACAGTACAGGCAAGCAACTCTCTAGCCAAATCCATACAGGAAAAGAACATCAACTTGAGGTGTCGCATTTGGCAAGTGGCACCTATTTGCTCAAAGCCAATAATGACATGCAGTTCAAATACTATCGCTTTATGAAAGAATAGTTTTTTGAACACCATAGTTCTAGGACGCGACAAAAACTTGTGTTTACAGTACACTTAGAATCGCATTGGTTCTTTGTACTTTTGTGTCATGGCATTGTTGTTTGCTTTCATCGGATTTTTACTGTTCCGTTTGCCGGGAGCCATCATTGGCTATTTCTTGGGGAGCTTGGTGTCCAATACTCGTGTCTATACGAACATGGGTAGCACACGCATCAACACCCGTGACTTTGAGGTCAAACTGCTCACCCTTGCCAGTTTGGTCATCAAAGCCGATGGCAAGGTCACCCAAAAAGAGTTGGACTATGTGCGGCGCTATTTTGTATCGGCCTATGGCAAGGCACGTGCCAATGAAGTGTTTCGCATCTTCAATTCCGAAATGAAAAAAACAGATGTCTCTGCTGCACAAATCTGCAACCACTTTGCCACTTTTGCCCGTTATGAAAGTCGGCTCCAGCTGATCCATTTTTTGTTTGGCATTGCAGGTGCCGATGGGTCTGTTTCCGAAGCCGAATGGCTCAAAATCGAGTCCTTCTCACGCTATTTGCGCGTGCGCCCAATCGACTTTGAAAGCATCAAGGCGATGTTTATCAAACAAGTCGATGGGGCTTACAAAATTTTGGAGGTGGACAAATCAGCCTCCGATGCCGAAATCAAAAAGGTCTATCGCGACCTCGCCAAAAGACACCACCCCGACAAGGTGCAGCACCTAGGCGAGGCCTATGTTAAGGCAGCACGTGAAAAATTTCAAAACATCCAAAAGGCATACGAACAAATCAAAAGTGAGCGTGGATTCTAAGTTTTTTTTAAGTTTGATGTCAGATGAATGATTCTTGGTTGTTGGTCGAATTGGGCTTTTCACATGTGTGGGATTGGCAAGGCTATGACCACTTGCTGTTTCTGATGGCACTCTGTTTGCCCTTTTCGATCTTAGAATGGAAACAGCTCCTATGGCTCATCACCTGTTTTACCATTGGACACAGTCTGTCTTTGGTCATTGCCTCCCTCGATTTACTTACTGTTTCTTCCACTTGGATCGAGTTTTTGATCCCACTGAGTATCGCAGCCACTGCCTTGCACAACATGATCTTTGCCCAACGCAGATGGCTCAAGAGTAGTAAAACTGTGATGTGGGTCACCCTCTTTTTTGGGTTGATACATGGCTTTGGCTTTGCTGGCTATTTCGACTTGATTCGCGACCTGGAACAGCCCCTGTGGAGCTCCTTGTTGTTTTTTGCTTTGGGAATCGAAGCAGCACAAATCGCATTGGGCGTGTTGATGTTGCTGCTTGCCTTTTTGGTGCTCAATGTCTGGGGCCGAAGCCGACGTGATTTTATCCTTGTGTTGTCTAGTGTCATAATTGGTATATTGCTGCCTATAATTTTTGAACGTTGGCCATGAACAAATCAAAACAACTTCGCTACGACACTGCCTATATGCGCATGGCACTCGAATGGGCAAAACTATCGCACTGCAAACGCAAGCAAGTTGGCTCACTGATTGTCAAAGATCGCATGATCATTTCGGATGGGTACAATGGCGCCCCCTCAGGCTTTGACAATTGCTGTGAAGACGATGACTATCTCACCCATTGGTATGTGCTCCACGCAGAGGCAAATGCGATTATGAAAGTGGCAGCATCTACCCAATCCTGTGCAGGGGCAACACTCTACATCACCCTATCGCCCTGCCAGCAATGCAGCAAGTTGATCCATCAAGCTGGTATCGTGCGAGTGGTCTATGGCGAAACCTATAAAGATACTTCTGGCCTAGAATTTTTAGAAAACGCAAGGGTAGCACTGGAGCTGCTCGAAGTGCAACTCTGAGAACCTATTTGACTTTATCTTGTATGGCTTTGGCAACCCACAATAGGGCGAGTAAAACAATGGCGCACAAGCCAGCAACAATGCCAACAAGAGCCACCACACTGTCGCCTTGCAAAGGCGCAGCAAAGTCCACATAAAAAAGATTGAAGACAACCAGTCCTAAAGCGATACATCCAAGAGTAATGATGAGTTTTTTCATCCGATAGTTTTAAAAGAGTTGTTGTGCGTTGTTGGCAAATAGTTTCACAGCAATGGCAAGTAGAATCACACCAAATACCTTTTGAATAACACTGATACCAGAGCTTCCCAAAACACGTTCAATGCTTTTGGAAGACTTCAGTACAATATATACCACTAGGATATTGATTACGATAGCAGCAATGATGTTTGCAGCAGCAAATTCGGCACGCAAAGAGAGCAAGGTGGTCAAGGTTCCTGCTCCTGCAATGATTGGAAAAGCGATGGGAACTATCGATGCTGTTTCGGGAGATTCTTCTTTATAAAACTGTATCCCCAAAATCATTTCGAGCGCCAAAAAGAAAATGATGATCGATCCCGCCACTGCAAAAGAATTGACGTCTATGCCGATGAGGTTGAGGATTTCTTCCCCCACAAACAAAAACCCAATCATAATCACTAGGGCAACCAAAGATGCTTTTTCTGACTGGATATGACCGACCTTTTGACGCAGCCCAATGATGACAGGCGTGCTGCCAATGATATCAATGACAGCAAACAGAATCATCCCAGCAGTAAAAATTTCTTTGACATCAAACATGCGGCAAAGATACAATCTTGCCATTGATTATTGTAGCTTTGTGAGATGTTTCAGTTGGGGGATACTTTGGTATCGGAAGACTTGTTGAAAGAACACTTTGCTTGTGACTTGTCGCAGTGCAAAGGGGCATGCTGTGTGGAGGGCGAAGCAGGTGCACCACTCAGCGCAGAGGAGGTCCAGCAATTGGCAAAGGACTATGATGCTATCGCTCCTTTTTTAAACGAAGCAGGTCGTAAAGCCATTGCCGCACAAGGCACATCTATCGTGGCCAAAGACAAGAGTTTGGAAACCCCATTGGTGGATGGCGCAGCTTGTGCATACGCCACTTTTGATGAACGCGGCTGGGCGCATTGCGGCATCGAACAAGCCCACCAAGCAGGTGCAGTGGATTGGAAAAAACCTATCTCATGCCACTTGTATCCCGTACGTGTTAAAGACTATTCTGTATTTACTGCAGTCAACTATCATCGCTGGCAAATTTGCAGTGCTGGTTGTGCCAATGGAAAGCAAATGCAGATGCCTTTGTATCGCTTTGTGGCGGAGGCATTACAGAAAAAATTTGGTGCAGATTGGTTCGCAGAATTGGAGCGTGTGGCAAGCAAGCAAAATAAAAATCAATAAACACCAAAAATGATTCCTGTCTGACGTTATACCATATACACCAACGCAACATATTGATTAACAGGATTTTAAAAAATAGAGCTGTTTGAGTTTCGTAGGAAAAAACTGAACGAATGTTAAAAAATAAGTTGCATTGTGAAAAACTATGGCTTTTAATTTTCATAAAAAAAGAGAAGATTTGTAGGGTTGATTTCTCAACATAAAAACACACACAAAAAACAAAATATAAATTATGGCAGCAGTCGAACCCATTTTGCAGGACAACAAAAATCGCTTTGTAATTTTTCCAATTGAACACCATGACATTTGGGAGTGGTACAAAAAACAAGAAGCGTGTTTTTGGACTGCAGAGGAGATCGATTTGCACCAGGATTTGACAGAC
>MDSV01193240.1_pt1 | contig 13483 bp, 7 predicted proteins | sample 810851 | NCBI WGS metagenome assembly MDSV01 (sample SAMN05326640, study PRJNA326480) | marine metagenome | isolation source: seawater | place: Atlantic Ocean: North East | collected 2012 | reverse complement strand
TTTTTAATAACTATTATAAAATTAAATTATAATACTAGTGATCTTCTCCACAATGTACCACATGAACAGTCCCAGTTGTATCTGAAGGATCTACATATCCGCTATTTTCTAAATCTTCAGCTTCATCTCCACAATATTCTCCTAATTCAACCTCAGCTCCATTAACATCAGCATGACACTCATGACATTTGTTACATGATGTAAATCCAAAAAGTGCTACTGCACTAAATATAATTGCTACTTTTTTCATTTTTTTTAATTTAATGGGGTTCTTATTTTAACTAAAATTTTGAATAAAATCACCGAACCCATTTATGACTTTATTCAAACAATTTTTATATCCTTAAGGAGAATTTAATATAAATGTTTCTTCCCGGATTAGGTATTTCATAAGTTTTAAGACGAGATAAATGATCAATATATCTCATATTCAATAAGTTATTTACGCCAAAAGAATAATCAATTTGGTGTTTTGCAGAAAAAGATCCAGTACAACTTAAATTAATTAATTGGTATGCAGAACTTGGTGTTTCATATGGAGCAACACTATTTTGTTCAAACAAGTAAATGTATTGTGCAGAAAAACTATTTAGATTGAGTTTATTATCATTTTCAAAATCTACCTTAATGGTATTATTTAATCTGTTTTGAGGAATAAATGGAAGGCTATCTTGATTGGACAACAATGATAAGTTACTCTCTAAATGTAACCAATGAGCAATGTGTGGGTGGTAATGAATAGCAATATCAGCTCCAGAAAAAACAGCGTTAGCTTGTTTCATATCAAAAATGTATAGTCTAGAGTCGTTATCAATTTCAGGCTGATTATTAACGTCAAATCTTTGAATTTTGTAAATATAATTGTTGATTTGATTGATGAAAGGATTGATAACAATTTCAATATGCTCAAAATGAGTACCTAAATAAAAATCAAGCTGATTGGCTCTTTCAGATTCAAAATTCGAATCTCCCACTAAATATTGCATTGTGGCATGATGTACTCCATCTGCTAATAATTCAGAAATGTGTGGAGGTCTAAATCCAGTGGAGGCATTAAATCTTGTTGTTAAGTTTTTTGATGATCTAGAAATTCCTGCAGAATAATTGAAACCATTGTATGTTTTATCAAATCCCGCAATATTTTTTTCAGAAATACTTCGCTGATCGTATCTTGCACCAGCTTGTATGTTCCATAAATTAAAACTTCCTTTTATTAGTGTAAATGCACCTAAATCATTAAATCCAGCATTAGGCACTAATATTTCTTCTGCTTTTGGGCCATTTGAATTATTTTGCAACATACCTTGAGAGCCTGAAACTATTTCAAAATATTTATTGAAGTGGTGTTTCCATCTAATGTTATAAGAAGAGTTTTGTAATGTCATATCAATGCCAGGAGTAAAAACTTTTTCTCCAAATTCTTTTAAAGCATTAGATGTGAATCCAAGTTGAGCAATTACCTCATCGTTTTTAAAATAAAATTTGTTTTCCCACTGTGCTAAATGATTGAAAATTTTTTGTGCAGGAATTGTATAACTTCTTGATTGATTTGAGGATAGAAAACTTGATGCTTCCCAAATACTATCATGCGTATGCCCAGGAAGGCCGTTTTGGAAATAAAGAAGTTGGTACCTGAAATTAGTAATCCAATTATTTTTGTTGTAACCTATTGCCATTTTAAAAGAACCACCGCTATTTTTTGAATTGGTTACAAATTCAGAATTTCCAATGGCATAATTGGCTCTTGAAAAGTAGCCTCCATAAATAGCGAAACGCAAGTTACCTTTTGATTTTTTGTAAGATATTTTGTTAAAAGAAGCCAAAGAGTTGGTTTCAAACTTGGTACTCGCTTTAATTTCTTCATCATTTAAATTAGCATAGGGCTCATCAGCAAGATAGATAACCCCTCCAAGAGCATCTGCTCCATAAATTAGTGAACTAGGTCCTTTAATAACCTCAACTCTATCGATTCCTAGATTTAGTACAGCAAATCCATGATCAGCACCCCATTGTTGATTTTCTAATCGCAGACCGTTTTGTGAAGTAAGTACTCTCATTCCAGAAAGTCCTCTTATGACTGGCTTGGCAATTCCATTACCTGTAGAGAAATTATAGATTCCTGGAATATTGCTCATTGCATCCACAATATTGGTTTGCTCAATTTTGTTTAAATCACCTATTTTTCTAGATTCTACTGGAAAGGCACTGTAACGCTGAAGTTTAGAATCTGAAGTAGATATTATAACTTCATCTAAATGTATGTGTGACTGCTCTAACTGAACAATTAACTCACTTTCTTGGTTTTCTACTTTTATTAATTTGCTATCAAATTCATCAGCCTTGACAATAATCGTTATTTGAAAATTAACCTTGTTTTTAAGCTCCCAATTGCCTTCAGCATCTGAAATAGTACCATTTTGGGTTTCTAAACAAAATAGCTCTGCAAAAGGAACTCCATTACCTGAATTAATGTCTACAACTTTACCTTTTAAGATTTGGCTAAATCCAAATTGGCTAAAAAAAATAAGTAGTATTAAAAATTTATTTTTCAATAGATTTAACTTTTTCGGAGGCAAATATATGTTTTTATTGCAACAATGTTGCAATACGTTAAACTATAATTACTTAAAGTTATTTTTGTAATCCAACGATAATTATTTAATGCTCAAAATACGACAAGCTGTTTCGTTTAAAATATATTAGCCCTTAAAAATCAATTCACAGTTTGTTATCCAATGAAAATGCAAGAAAAATAGGCTAATAACTTTTGAAATTTAATTTATTATAGCAGTAAGATATATTGTTTAAAACAAACTGTTAATATTTCTATGATAACGGGTCTGTGAAAAAAACTATTTTATTGGAGTAAATATTTTAAAAGAAGTTATACTTTACTAACTCTAACAGCATTCAATCCTTTTGGACCTTTTTCTAATTCGAAAGAAACTTTATCGCCTTCTAAAATTTCTCCAGTAATACTACTAACATGAACAAAGTACTTTTCATTGGTTGAATCCTCTTTGATAAAACCATATCCTTTGTCATTATTATAAAATTCTAATTTACCCTTTTTTATCGGATCACTTTCGTCAGGCTCTTTACTAGGAATTCCTAGAACAATATCTTCGGCTTTGATAACACTTTTTTTAGTTGCATCTGGTGGAGTATCTGTAAAATTTCCATTTTCATCAATATAGGCTATAGATTCTTCAAAGGTTTTCTTAGGATTAGCCTTTCTTTCTTCCCTTCTAGCAAGTTTTTCTTTACGTTTTTTTAAACGTTTTTTTTCTTTTTCTTTTTTGCTGAAAGTTTCTTGTGATTTCCCCATTTATTTAATATAACAATTTATGCAAATATAATGTTATTATCTAAAATTTATAATCTATTACCAATTCAAAATAAACAAATACAAAAAATTAAACTCTTACTCCCATAATACAAATATCATCTATTTGCTCTTCATTTTTCATCCAATTAGCTAATTCAATTTCCAATAATTTATTTTGCTTTTTTTCTTCTTCCTTACTTATTTTAAGTAGCAATTTTTTGAAGTTTGCAGTCATATATTTTTTTCCATTTTCTCCACCGAATTGATCTTGATATCCATCAGAATAAATATAGATCATATCGTCTTTTTTAATTTTCATAGAATGTTTAGTAAAAGGTTTTATATCTACATTTTCTAGTCCCACAGCTTGAGAATCTCCCTTAATGGTAATTAATTCATTACCACTTACAATTAACAATGGATTATGTGCTCCTGAAAACTCTAACGTTTTCTTTTCCATATTAAGCTTGCAAATAGAAATATCCATTCCATCTTTTTGATTATCGTTATCTTCTTGATTTAAAGATTTAATAATTTGTGCTCTCATCTCATCTAAAATTTTGTTTGTATCCATAATACCTTTCTCAACAATTATTTCATTAAGTAGGGAAGTGCCTATCATACTCATAAAAGCACCTGGAACTCCATGACCAGTACAATCTGCTACGGTAAAGAAAATATTTTCTTTTTTGTCTTTAAATACCCAGTAAAAGTCACCAGAAACAACGTCTTTGGGCTTGAAAAAGGTGAAACTTTTAGGGATGACAGATTTTCTGTAACCTTCTGAAGTCATCATAGCATCTTGTATTCGCTTTGCATAGTTAATAGAATCAACAATTTCTTTATTTTTTTCTTCTAATCTTAATCTTGATTCTTCTTTTAGTTGAGCAGTATATTTTTTTTGACTAAAGTATCTATTTGTTGAATAAGTTGAAAATGAAATTAATAAAATTAAAAAGCCCCAAAATGGTACTGCTGTAGCAAAATTTTTATACCAAGGTCCCACAACTTTTATTTCGATTTGTTTCAATTTAGAGTAGTTCATATCTCTATCAATTGATTGAAATTCGACAATATATTTTCCTATTTTTTCAGGAAAAAACTCAAATTCATTAGTTTTAATTAGATAAGATTTTTTCGAACCTTTTCTTTTTATATTAACTATATATTTTTGTTTGTCACTTTTTGTGTTAAAACTATTGGAATTTAAAATAAATTTTATTCGAGTTTCTTGTAAAATCTTTTCTTTATTTTCTTCTAGTTCTTCAATAGATCTATAAGACTGGTTTGGTGTTTCTATTTTTTCTACATTCACTTGTGGAGCCTGGTGTTTTGGCTCATATGCAGTGATTCCTTTTGCACTACCAAACCAATATTTCTCACCGTCTATTCCACATATGGACTGTACAAGATCATCTAAAAGTCCATCTCTTGTATCTATACTATTCCACATTTCTCCATCATAATAACAAACTCCTCCACCAAATGTTCCTATCCAAACCATATCAAAATCATCTACATAAGCAGTAAACGTTTCCCCAGCAGTTACCCCATCTTTTATTTGAAAATTTTCAAATTTTTCTCCATCAAATTTTTGAACACCAGCTCCGTCTAAAGCTAACCAGTAGTTATTTTTAGAATCAATTGCTAAATCCCAAATTCTATTATCCGCTAAATCGTTGGATTCATTGTAGTTAATGAATTTCTCACCGTTAAATATTGAAAAACCACTTCCATAAGTGCTGTAAACTATTTCTTCATTCTTTCCAACGTTTACATCACAATTTCCAACAGGTCTTACTAGTCCATCAGATTCATCAAAAAGTTTGAAATCATCGTTTTTAAAACGTCCAAGCCCTCTGTTGGTTGCAAACCATATAGTACCTTCACTATCGAATGCCAAATCTCTAACAGCTATATTATTTGGGATATGTAATTCATCATTCATAACCTTTATTTCCCCTTTGTAATATCTTGATACATGAGTGTGTTGAACTATCCATATAGAACCATCTTTTGAAAATTCAATTTGGCAGATATAGTTATGAGGAAGTCCACTATTACTATATGTAAATTGTTCTAAAACACTTTCATTTTTTAATTTAAACAAACCACTTGTTCCTGTTGCTGCCCATATATATCCATTCTTGTCAATAGCAATATCTAGAGTTCCCCTTGTCCAATTGGATGTTGATGCCATCCCCTCAGTTGAAGAAATTGTTCTAAAAGAGTTGGGATCATACATGACTACACCGTCACCAGTACCTATAAAATATATCCCATCTTTTGATTTGCTTATTGTGGAAACTTCCCCGAATTTATTTTCTAGAGAAACTATATTTTTAATTTGTTCTTCTTTTATATTTACTAACCCACCATCTGTACCAACCCAAATTCCATTGTCATCGATTAAAATATCTCTAACAACATTAGAAGGAAGACCATTATTCACACTAATAATTTCAAACCTTGATTCATCGTACTTTAAAAGTCCTCCCATAGTTCCTATCCAAATATTACCTTTATTATCATTTTCTATTTTATTAATACAAGCAATCCAAGGGTTAAAATCTGAAAGTGAAGATAAATCATATGATTTAAAAATTTTGCCATTAAAAACTGTTAATCCTCCTCCAATTGTAACTGGTCCTCCAGCATTTGGTTGAGATCCGCTACCAATCCAAATATTTTTACCAATTACTTTAAGTTCTGTTATAAAGCCATTTCCTAATCCATCTTTGAAGTCAAAATTTTCAAATGACTCACCATTAAAAATGGAGAGACCCTTTCCAGTTCCAATAATAATATTGCCATCACTATCTTGTTCTAAAGCATTTATTCTATTTGAAGGCAGTCCATCTTCGGTTGTATAATGTTTAATTACATTTCCGTTTCTCCATTTTACTAACCCTTTTTCACCATATCCAATCCAGATATTTCCATCATAATCTTCAATTAGTTCATCGATATAACCATTAGGTAGTCCTTGATCATAATTATAACTTTCAACTTTAAGTCCGTCAAAAACCGAAAGACCATTATAAGTCCCTAAGTATAAAAGATCTTCATTTGAGACTATTGATTTATGGGTAGAGTTACTAAGCATACCATCAAACATGGATATTTTACCCCATGAACCTTTAATACTATTTTTAGCATTTAAAGTTAAATCAATATCATCTGTAGAATTTTCAGTAATTTCTATATCATATATTTTACCATTTTTCTTGAAATATAAATATTTATCGTCCTGAAATGTCCTAATATTCCATCTTCCATTTGGAACAAAAAAACTAAACTTTCCATTTGAAGAAGTTTTAGTTTTCCAAAAAGATTTTCCACTCTTAGCATCTATAATTTCTACTAAAAGTCCTGGATTTGGGGTTTTATTATCGAGAGTCAATATTTCACCATTAATCTTAGATTTTTTTGAAATAATCATTCTAATCTCCCTTTTTTCACCTTCTAAAATATTGATAGTTTCAGTCCATGCATACTTATTTTCGTAAGAAGACCAAATACGGTATTCCCCTGGCTTTACCCACAATAATTTTTCTCCGTTTTCATCAGTTGAAAATTCTCTAAATGTTTCTTCGCTTTTTATTAATGTTTTATCGTTAAGGCTTATAGAATTTTTTTTGTCGTCAATAACTTTAAGTTTTATTTGTCCATACGATTCATTATAGATCTTCATTCTAAAAGTTGATAGGTATTGATCATTGGGTTTTCCAATTATCAAGACCCTATTACTGCCTTTTTTCAATAATATTTCTGTATCTATGTTCAAACCAGTATTCAATGGTTTTATTTTTATACCATTAACATATATGCTGGCATTGATATCTGAACTTCTAAAACTTAGACCGTAATGCTGTTCTTTATTTGCCTCAATAATTGAACTAGCTATAAATGAACTTTTAAATGTAATATTATTAAAAAGTTGATAAAGAGAAACACTAACTTCATTATAATCTGATAAGTTAATATTCTGTATGTTTTTTTTATTTTGATTAAAATAATTGGAAGTATTTTCTACAACATCATTAATATTTTTCTCATCAAATTCTATAATATTGGCAATTGTCCAATTGCTTACAACATTATTTTCAGTTGAGTTTGTTGGAATTTTATTTTGAGCTAAAATGGTAATTCCTAAAAAAAAATAGCCCACTATAAATAATTTTTTTTTCATATAAACATTTAAAAATGATAATAACCTTATCCGTTAAAAATAGTTAAATATATCCAGAAAAAAAATAACTGTTTCTACACAAAATGAATCTTAATCTGATTAGATAATCCAGTTGGAAATCTATTAAAGAAATCATTAACAACAGTTCTAGGTCAATCTAAAGATGATATAAAAAATAAAAAAAACATACATCGATAACAATATTATTGCTTTTTTAATACCAATGCTTTCACCGTAAATAAAAATTAGAAAAGTAATAATGGTTAATAGGAAAAGCACTATTAAAACATTCAGACTAAATCTTAAAGTTATGGGATTCATTAAAATAGGTCCATAAAATATTGTATATAGTAGAATTGGTAACCCTAGAGCAAAACAAATATCAAAAATATTACTTCCTAAGGCATTGGAAATGGCATCATTATAGTTGCCTTTCTTAGCATCTTTAATAGAAAGTATGGTGTCTGGAACACTTGTTGCCGCAGCAGCTATAATTATAGCAATAATGGAAATAGGAATGTCTAGACCCTTCAAATTATGAAGCCCAAATAAGGAATATTCCTTTTCTCCAATTAGTTCACAAGCTTTTACCAATATTAAACAAGAGATTCCAATAAAAAATAATGAAATTATTAGTAATACAATTGAATTGGATTGCTTCAGTTTCTTTTCTCCTATAATAGCTCCATAAAAATCTAATTTTAAAAACGATATGTATCTATTTGCATTAGAAATATGAATTTCGTTAGTAAATATTGATGGTTGATTTTTTTTCATTTTTAAAAACATAAAAAAAACATAAAAAGAGTACAATAGAACTAAAAATAGTCCTCCAAACCAATTTAACATTTCAAAATATATAATCAGTATTAGTGCGACTTGAGCTGCTAATAATGAAATACTATCTCTATATATTACATTTTTTGAGACTCTTATTGATGTAGAAATTTTATAGTAATAAACTACTATAACTGAAAATGCTGGAATAATCATGGTATTAAATACAGCACTTCCTGCAACAGTTCCAATACCAGCTGCAAAACCTTCGGCATCTTTCAAAAATATTAAAAAGAAAATAGTGGTTAGTAGTTCAGGCATTGAACTGGAAATAGCATTAATAGTTGCACCTTTTACACCATCAGAAAGATTCCTTCCTAAATAAGATGAAGCTATATCAAAACCATCAGAAGATTTCCAAATAATGATGCTTGATATGACTATAAGAAAAAGTGGAATAATAACTCCCATTAACTATAAATTTAGCTTCGTAAAAGTACAGTTTTTAATTTTTTTAAAATATTTATTCAACAAGTCTTCAACAAATTAAAATTCTTGTTTATATTCATTGATGAATTATTAGTGCTGTGACAACAGCTATGTTTTATTTAATTTAGAAAGGAGGTGTCAAATGTCTATCGTAAAAAATTCTAAGGAGTTGGTTGGACTATTGGTGCCTTTTGTGCATCTTTTCTAATCACTCTTTTCTAACTAAAAAGCAGATCGATGGGTCTGCTTTTTTTATTCCTTTAATACTTTGTAAGAAAATTTACCGATTTTTAAAATATAGAGTTGAGGGTCCAAATCAGAAATATCTATTGAAATACTTGTTCTATTTATCATACCATTCAAGACCAATTTTCCAACAGAAGAAAAAATTTGATAATTAGAACTGTTTCCATCTAGGTTATTCACATAAATCATATTGGAGGACGGATTTGGAAATATTTCAAATTCAACATCATTAAAAGTTGTGATTGCAGTAGAACTACAATTAATCAAGCCATTGATATCGTATTTAGATACAAATTTCCATATTTCCTGAGATGCATTAATATCCATATTTCCAGAACTTCCCGGCCAATCGTGACCACCATTTATCACCTTTAATTCTTGAACAGTTACACAATTATCCCCATTTTCCCATGATCTTCTTTCTACAGTACTACCATCTGAAGGATTTGAATTTGGGACTTGATTTATAATTGGATTTGGATCAGTATTATTATAATTTGCCCAATAAGTTGTAATATCACTTACCGATAAATAATATGGTTGAAAACCGTTGTACATAGAATGGAAACTACCATCCGAAGTTCCAGGAATAAGTAAAACTGCAGTGGGATGAATTAGTGAACATGATCCAAACCCATTGTCAAGACGGTATGAATCTGTAAGCATACTTCCGGAAACTGATGCAAAGCCCGCAATTCTATTGTTCAATCTGCATCCTAACTCATAAGAGAAAAGTCCCCCCTCTGAATAGCCACAGGCATAAATTCTATCATTGTCAATATTATAATCATTGCTAAGTGTATCAATGATTGCTTCAATAAAATTGACATCGTTATGATTTGTAGGTGTTTTATGCAACCACGAATTACTTCCATCAATAGGATCTACGGCAGCTTGAGGATAAACAGCTATAAAATTTGCTGTATCTGCAATTGGACGCATATCATTAGTAAAAAAAAAGCTTGATGCTGTTCCACCACCACCATGAAAATTAAACACCAAAGGAATTTGGGTGTTTACATCGTAAGAAGATGGAACATAAATGATAAAACTTCTATTTTGACCATCGAAAAATAAAGTTCTATTTAATTGTTGTTGTCCAAAAAAATTAAACACTAGAAAAATAATGCAGCTTAGGAGTGTAGTTTTCTTCATAATAAATAGTTTTGATATAAAAGTAATAATGTTTTACATAATAATATAAATTGTGTAGGTTTTTGGAAACTATAGGTCTTTTTATTTTTTAAGGTATTGAGCATCTAGCCAATAAATAAGTTTAGCTGAAAAAGTGTTCATAGGACCATCCTCAAGACTCGAAAATAATGTGTTCCAGTATTTTTGATGTACTTTATCATTATTTGAAAAAATAGAATTTTTCCAAACAATATTGATTTCGCTTCCTGGAAAAAACACCCACCTGAAAAGCATGTCAATAGTAAATGCATTGTAATTAATATCATAAACAGATTGTCCGTTTTCATCGTTTCCAGTATAGTTTTCAAGTTCTTTTAATCTTCCAGAACTTAATAACTCGGAAAAGCTATTATATTGAATGATAGCATTATAATTTCTTAATCTAAAAGTCACACCAATTCTATTGGTAAGAGTATAATCTAAACCAATTGTTTGTGTAGTATTTATTCTATTTCTATTTCCAAAAATAATTCCATCATGAGAAAACTCGGGTGTTCCAAAACTAACTGCATATCCTTCGCTATTGTTTTGAAATTTTTGTTCCCATTTGTGAATTAAAAATAGTTGATTGGTTATTCTAAACCTCGTTTCGAAATCGTAGTTCCATTCCCACCAATCATTACGCTGTACAAAAATATAACCCAATCCAATATCAGCAGCGAATTTTTTTTGATAGTTGGATGAAAACCAAGCTCTTGTGGTGGTCCAAACAGGACGAATAAATTTTTCTTCCCCAATAATATCTCCTCTTGGCTCAAAATAATCATTTGATTCATTTAAAGTTCCATTAAGTCTTATTCCTGCAGCGTTAAATGAGTTAGAAATCATAGTTGCTCTAGCATTCCAAAAATTCCCTCCAAATAAGTTGGGTGCATATAACCATTCCCTTGTAAAAGAAGCACTGGTAAAATATTTATTTAATTTTTCATTCTTGGGATTAAAATTCCTATAACCAATGAATAATTCTCCAACGCGACTGTTATTGGCTCTTAAAAAACCTAAATCATTAGGATTGTAGTTGTCAGATTCCTCATAATATTTAACTCCGTAAGTCAAGTTTCCTCTTTGTTTTCCACTTTCAAATCCCCAAGTATGTCCCAAAGAATTACTATCTGAATTAATTATATTAGAAATTACAGCTTGAGTTTTAATAAAATAGTCGTTGTTTTTGGTATTAAGTTTTGAACTGATTCCGCTTACATTAGCGTCATAAAATTCACCTGATCTTGATACGTTAGTATTAGTAAAAGTTAAAAATCCATTATTTTTTAAATTCTGGTCTAAAACTATAACATTGTAGTTACTCAAAGGGCTCACTACAATTTCTCTATTGGAACTGTCATATGAATTGAAAGCAATCGCTCTTTGCTCTGCAGTAATACCATTGAATACTCCAATACCCAAACCGTTATTCAATCTGCCTGAAATCTTACTGGCATTGATAAGCGGTACTGAAGTCGGAATTTCTGTTAATTCTTCATTATCATTTAATTGACTTTGATAAACTCTAGATGGAGTCTGAACCCCAATTCTTCTGCTATAAAATAGACCAGATTTATTGAAAAGCTCTGTTCCTTCTGTAAAAAACTGTCTATTTTCATTAAATCTTATTTCAAACGGACTTATATTGAGGACCTGTTGATCAAAAATTACTTGGCCAAAGTCTGGCAAAAGGGTTACGTCAAGGGTAAATGCTTCATTTACGCCATATTTTACATCCATTCCTCCATTATAGGTAGAAAAAACTTCCGAATCCTTTGAATAACTTGTATAAGATGAAACAAAAGGAATTAGGGCCAATCTTAATGGAGGGCTTACATTTTTAATTCCTTTTACATTACCACTTTCTAGAAGATAATTTTCTAAGTCTGGATTAACTGGCATCCAAGTAACTTCTTCTCTAAATCTACTAATTTGTCTACCAAAATTTATATTCCAATTTTGAATTTCAGATTTAGGAAATCTCAAAGCAGAGTAGGGGATCTTAATTTCTGCAAACCAACCCTTTTCATTAATTTCAGTTTTACTTCTCCAAACCAAATTAAATAAATTATTAAACTCTGAGTTGAAAATTTTAGCGTCCAGTTGAACTCCTCTACTTGTTAAGGCAAACATAAATCCATTTTGATTATCCTTATATGTATCTATAAAAATGGCAAATACATCCAAGTTTGGATTAAAATCGTCTCTTATGGATAGGACTCTAGACACAGAATCTGGATGGTCGAAACATTTTACTCCAAAATAAATAGCTTCCTGATCATAAAGCATAGAGACCTTAGTTTTTTTTGAAGGAGTTTTCCCTGGAAAAGGTCTCATTTGAGAAAAACCAGAATACCATTCTGTATTTTCCCATTGTATTTCATCAAGCTTACCATCTAGATTTATAGATGATATTTTTTTGTTTGCTATTATTTCTTTTTGACTAAAGCTTTGTAAAAAAAATAAAATAGGTAAAACAACCAGTGCTTTATACATGCGGCAAAAGTAACTTATGTAATGAACTTAAAAAGTTAAAGAGACAATAAGTATTTAACATTTATTTTTAAATAAGTCATAAAATTATTCTTTGATAAAAAATCAAATAAAAATATTTCTAGATTTTATAAGTTTATGAATAGCTTATATTCTTGAATAAAAAAGATGTTTTTATGAGTAACTTTTATTACTTTGTAAGAATGAACAGAACCAGATTTTTTTTAACTAAATTACCATTAATTTCAGTTTTAATTTTTTACTTTTTTTGCGTAATTGCTTCTTTTTTTTATCCGGGTTCTGAAAAAGAAATGATTAATTATAAGTACGAAGGATATTCTCTTACTCATAACTTTTTAAGTGAACTGGGCTGTTTTAGAACTAATACTGACGAAATTAATCCCAATATTTCTCAGGAGGATAATACCTTTTCTATGATTTTTTTTAATTCTGGTCTTATCCTAATTGGTGTAACTATATGTTTATTTTATTATCATTTTACTAAGTTTTTTAAAAATTCAAATGATTCAAATAAAACCAAAAAATTTTCGGTTTTTAGCTCCATAATTGGGTTGATCTCAGGTATTTTCTTTTCTGGAGTTGGTCTGGTTCCTCATGATTTAAATTTTATTTGGCATGTGGTTTTTGCCAATGGAGCTTTCTTATTTTTATTTATTGTTTCTATTTTTCATACAATAACAATTTATTTTTCAGATAAAATTCAAAGTGTTTATTCTTTGGGTTATTTATTGTTTAGTATTTGCCTTCTTATTTATGTTTGC
>MDSV01242992.1_pt1 | contig 13484 bp, 9 predicted proteins | sample 810851 | NCBI WGS metagenome assembly MDSV01 (sample SAMN05326640, study PRJNA326480) | marine metagenome | isolation source: seawater | place: Atlantic Ocean: North East | collected 2012 | reverse complement strand
AGTATTGGTAAAATCAAGGTGCCTGGTGATAAGTATTGGGGAGCTTCCACTGAAAGATCTAACAAATATTTTAATATTGGAGATTTTCTTGTACGACCAATTGTTATTCACTCGATCGCAGTAGTTAAAAAAGCTGCTGCAATTGTAAACGCCAAGAATGGTGATCTTGATAATAAGTTAAGCAAATATATTATCAAGGCTGCAGAAGAAGTTATCAAAGGAAAGCTCGATAATCATTTTCCACTTAAGGTTTGGCAAACAGGCTCAGGTACTCAAACAAATATGAATGTAAATGAGGTCATTTCAAATAGAGCGATTGAAATGATGGGTGGAAAAATTGGATCAAAAAAACCTGTACATCCAAATGACCATGTAAATAAATCACAATCAACAAATGATGTATTTCCTACGGCAATGCATATAGCCATTGCCATTAAATCAACAAAAAAACTTTTGCCCTCTTTAAAATTGTTAGAAAGAGAATTGTTAAGAAAATCTAAAGAATTTAATAAAATAGTAAAAGTAGGAAGAACTCATTTACAAGATGCAACTCCCTTAACATTGGGCCAAGAATTTTCTGGTTATTACTCTCAATTAAATAAATGTATTTTAAGAATAGAAAATGCTCTTCAAGAAATTCATTATTTAGCCCAAGGTGGCACTGCGGTTGGAACAGGATTGAATACCAGAAAAAATTTCGATAAAAAAATCGTCAAACAAATAAGTAAAATAACTAAATTGCCATTTAAATCTGCGCCGAACAAATTTTCAGCCCTTGCAGCTCATGATGAAATAGTAAATTTTTCAGGAACATTAAATACTACAGCAGTTTGCTTAATGAAGATCGCGAATGATATAAGATTTTTAGGTTCTGGTCCTAGAGCTGGTTATGGTGAACTAATTTTACCTTCTAATGAACCAGGTTCTTCTATAATGCCAGGTAAAGTAAATCCTACTCAGTCTGAAGCAGTAACAATGGTCTGTGTAAAAGTTATAGGAAATCATAATGGTATTACAATGGCTGGTTCGCATGGTCATTTTGAATTAAATGTTTTTAAACCATTGATCATTCATAATATATTGCAATCAATTGAGATAATGAGTGACTCTGCAAAAACTTTTGCTCTTTATTGTGTAAAAGGAATTAAAGCAGACAAAAAAAGAATAAAGTATCTTTTAGATAATTCTCTAATGCTTGTAACTGCTTTAGCACCAAAAATAGGTTATGATAAAGCTGCAAATATAGCAAAATCAGCACACAAAAATCATACAACGCTTAAAGAGGAAGTATTAAAAACTGGCCTAATAGATGAAAATGATTATGAAAAAATAATGAGTCCTATTAAAATGACTAGACCGAAATAAATTAGGTAATCTCTAATAAAAAGTTTTTAATTTTGTCTTTATCAAATATTCCAAAAAAACTATCTTCAAATAAAATTTCCTCAATTTTTATTTTAAAGTATTCCAAGTCATCCTCATTTGAATAAATCTTATTATCAATTTCGATCATTTTAAAATTTATCTTATTTTTTATTATATTAAGTGAACCTTCAGAAATAAGATTTAAGGTTTCATGTTCAATTTTTTTGTTTATATGAAATTTTTTAAATAGTTTTTTTTTATTTTCTATCCCTAATTTACAAGAAAAATTTAAACGAGGATATTGATCTATAATTACACTATCCCCTGAACATTCTATTTCACCTCCCGTAATTATAAACTTATTAGAAAAAAAAAGTCTTCCGTAAATCAAGTCTAAATCAAAATAATAATTATCAATTACGCCTTTAAACAAATTTTTATTTTTATAATTTATATTTATTTTGCTATTAAGTTTTTTAAAAATTTCACGGTAAGAATATATCTTTTCTAAATTAAATTTAATGATCAAATCTTGATCAAAATTAATTATATTTATTACTGAACTGGAGTTGAAAAAAGGACTGTAGGCAATATTACTGTCTAAAGATATCGATAGATCTTGATTTCTAAAATTAGAGTTACTTATAATTAATTTGTCATCATTAAGACTAAAATCAAATTTCAGAAGACTATTTAAAATTTTAATTTTTGATATTCCATTGATTAAACTTAAATTTTCTTCATTAAATTTTATGTTAGCTTCTATCCCTGTGTTTAATAGTTTAAAATTAAAAAATTGATTATCTTCAAAAGAAGCTTTAAAAGTTTTTCCAAATATTTTTCCGTTTAAATGATCTTTTTTAAATCCATAATTATAAAAGTTAGCATTTTGAATTTTTAAAAGTAATACTTTTCTGCTGGTAAGGGTTAAGTCTAAATTTTTAATTGCTATTTCTTTTTTTATTTTTTTAACATAATTAATTAATTCGTTTATTTTTTTTATGTCCAACAACATTTCGCTAGTTTCTAGTGTAGTTCTTTTGGGGTAAAAGTTGTCATAATTATACAAATTTCTTAGATTTAAAAAAATATTAATTTTTGCAATTTTAAGGTCGATTACTCTATCTGCGATTTTTGAGTTAACGTTTTTAATTAACAAATTTGGTATTGGAAAAATTCTATATTCTATTTCACTATATTCAATTATTTCTAAATCATAATTTTCGATTAAATAATTTATAATAATTTCATCTTTTTTTTTATAATCAAAAAATTTAGGTATTAATAAAAATGAAATTGTAGAAATTAAAAGAATTACAAATATATACCTCAAAAAGAAAAATAATTTAAAAAAATTAAGATACTTGTTGTGTATACTTTTATAAATTTTATTAATCATTTTTTTATTTTTGTAAGTAGTATATAAATGAAATTTCTCTAATATGAACAATATAGATAAATTAATAGAAAACTTAAACAAAGAGCAAAAAGACGCTGTGCTCAATACCGAAGGACCAAATCTTATAGTGGCCGGAGCTGGATCTGGAAAAACGAAAGTATTAACTACCAGACTTATACATATTATTAATCAAAAAAAAGCATGGGCTAATCAAATTCTATGTGTAACTTTTACAAATAAAGCTGCTAAAGAAATGCAAAATAGAGTCATGAGCCACATAAAAGGTAGCTCTAATGCAATTCCTTGGTTAGGTACTTTTCATTCAATTAGTGTAAAATTTTTAAGAAGACACGCTGAAGCGTTGAGTTATAAAAGTAATTTTACAATTTTAGATACGGATGATCAAAAAAAACTTATTAGAAATATTGTTAAAGGACTAGATCTAGATGCTAAAAAATTTTCTCCTCAACTTATTTTATATCATATAGATCAATGGAAAAATAAAGGTCTTTTTCCTAAAGATGTAAAAATTGAAAAGACTGGCTTTATAATTAAATCAATTCACAAAGTATATGAAATTTATCAGAAAAAAACTAAAGATTTAAATGCTTTAGATTTTGGTGATTTAATTCTTTTTTGTGTAAAACTTTTTTCTGAACATCCGGATATAAGGGAAATTTATCAAAAAAATTTTAAATATATTCTTGTTGACGAATTTCAAGACACAAACTTTATTCAAAACAAATGGCTTAATCTTTTGGTAAATGAAAAAGAAAATATCTGCTGTGTTGGAGATGATGATCAATCTATTTATAGCTGGAGAGGAGCTGAAATAAAAAACTTTTTAACTTTTGATAAAATTTACGAGAATTGTAAAGTCTTTAAGTTAGAGCAAAATTATAGATCTACCAAAAATATATTAGCAACTGCATCTCATTTAATTGCTAATAATTCTAATAGAGTTGGAAAAAAGTTATGGTCATCTGCTAGTGAAGGTGAGCTTGTAAAATTAAATTGCTATAAGACAGGGAAAGAAGAAGCTCAGGGAATAAGCGATATTATAGAACATAAATTAAAAAAAAATTACTCCCTTAATAACGTGTCAATCTTAGTTAGAGCTATTTATCAAACAAGAGAATTTGAAGAAAGGTTTTTACAAGTTGGCTTAGGTTATAGGGTTTTAGGAGGGATTAAATTTTATGAACGAGCAGAAATAAAAGATGCAGTATCGTATCTTAGAATTATTCATCAAAAATTTGATGATTTAGCTCTAGAAAGAGTAATTGGATCGCCAAAAAGAGGAATAGGTGAAAGTACTTTGAATAAGATTTATTTATTCGGTAATCAAAATAAACTTTGCTTAGAAGATGCTATAATTAAGATTTTAGAAAAAGACGATTTTAAACCTAAAATCAAAAAAGTTTTAAATGAATTAATTAATATGATTTTTAAATGGAGGCAAGACTATAAGAAAATGAAACACTATGATTTGTTAAAGTTGGTTCTCGATGAGTCTGGTTACTCAGCAATGTTAAAAAATAAAAAAGATCTAGAGAATGAAAATAGATTGGAAAATCTAAAGGAGTTATTAAGAGCTATGCAAGATTATGATAACTTACAAAGTTTCCTAGAGCATGTCGCCTTAGCGACTTCAGTTGATCAAGAATGGGAAGGAGCAAAAATAAATTTGATGACAATGCATGGTGCTAAAGGATTAGAGTTTGATGTTGTTTTTTTACCTGGATGGGAAGAAGGACTTTTTCCCCATCAAAAATCACTTGAAGAGAAGGGAGATTTTGCTTTAGAGGAAGAGAGAAGACTAGCATATGTAGGGATAACTCGGGCAAAAAAAGAGGCCTACTTATCGTTTGCAATGAAAAGAGCTTATCACGGAGACTGGATGGATGCTCTACCGTCAAGATTTATAAATGAAATACCAGAGGAGAATGTAGAAAAAAATGAAATAAATATTAATAGAGACGTAGAAGAATTTGATTTCAATCAAGATAGTTCAATAGAATTTGATGACGAATATAGAAGTCCAGGTTGGGACAGATACAAAAAAAATAAATTATTAAAATGGAAAAAATAAATAGATTAAAAAAACTGTTAATTCAACACGGCCTAGATGGATATATTATTCCAAAAAATGATGAATTTTTCGGAGAATATATTGAGGAAAATAGAGATAAATTAAAATACATAAGTAAATTTTCTGGTTCTTATGGTTTGGCTTTAATCTTAAAAAATAAAAATTATTTATTCGTGGATGGCAGATACTCCTTACAAGCAAAAATGCAAAGTGGAAAATTTTTTAAGATAGCCGTAATGCCTTATAAGATCCCATCAAATATACTAGGTAAAAGAAAATTAAGAATTGGTTATGACCCTAAATTACATACTACAAATAATTTACAAATTTTTTTTAAAAAGACAGAATGTAAATTATTTCCAGTGCAACAAAATTTGATAGATAAAATTTGGGATAAAAAAGATAAATCTGTTGTAAAAAAGTTTTATGTTTTGCCTAAAAATGCAGTTGATCAAAATTACAATTATAAAATTAATAAATTGATTAATATATTAAAAAGTAAAAAAATTGATTTACAATTTATTACTGCAAGTGAAAATATCGCTTGGTTACTAAATATAAGAGGACAAGATTCCAATTTCAGTCCCATACCTAATTCTTACTTGACCCTAGGTATAGATAAAAAAATCTATTTATTCTGTAATTTAAAAAAAGTTGACAAAATTTTTATAAAAAAGTTACGAAATATAAAAATTGTAAATATTAAAGATACAAGCTTATTTCTTTCTAAAGTAAAAAATAAAAGAATTCTGATAGACTCATCTTCGTGTTCAATTCATTTTGAAAGAATATTAATCAGAAACAATAAGCTAGTTCAATTTTTAGATCCTATTTATTCTTTAAAATCTGTTAAAACAAATAAAGAGATAAAAAATATTATTAAATCTCACATACATGATGGGGTTGCTCTTACAAAATTTCTTATATGGTTAAAAAAGAATTATATAAAACGTAGTATTAATGAAATAAGTGCTCAAAAAAGATTGTTAAAATTTAGAAAAGAAAACAAAGATTTTAAATTTTCAAGTTTTCCATCAATTTCTGCTAGTGGGCCTAATGGTGCTATTATTCATTACAGAGCTACAAAAAAAACTAATAGAAAATTGAAAAGAGGAGATATTTATTTAATTGACTCCGGGGGACAGTATAACTTTGGAACAACGGATGTTACACGAACAATATCGTTAGGAAATAAAGATCTAAAAATAAAAAATATTTTTACCAGAGTTTTGAAAGGACATATTGCTGTAGCTTCTTTTAAGTTAAGAAATAACACAAGAGGGGCACAAATAGATAGTTTAGCAAGAAAATTTTTAAGAAATATTAAGTTAGATTATGCACACGGCACTGGACATGGAGTGGGATATTTTTTAAATGTTCATGAGGGACCTCAAGCGTTAACTAAAAAAAACTCAGAAAAACTTAGAGAAGGAATGATACTATCAAATGAACCTGGATATTATAAAAATGGTAAATTTGGTATTAGAATAGAAAATTTAGTTAGAATTAAAAAATTTAGAAATATTAAAATTTTTGATAATTTGACTATGGCTCCTATAGATAAAAGTTTGATTAATAAAGATATTTTAAAAAAAGATGAAATTAATTGGCTTAACAAATATCATAAAAAAGTTTTTATGAATTTAAAAAAGTTTATGAATAAAATTGAATTTGAAGAATTAAAAAGATCTTGTTCAAAGATTTAATATTTTATACCAATCTTTTTCTTCCATTATTTTTATATTTAATTTCTTGGCATTTTCTATTTTTCGTTTTATAGGTTTAGAATTACCTATAACTAGAATATCAAGTTTTTTCGAAACGCTCCCTAGAACTTTCCCTCCATTGTTTTCTACAAGAGATTTAGCCTCTGATCGACTCATTTTATCAAATCCGCCCGTAAACATAATTGTTTTATTTGAAAATTTTCCTTTTATATTTTGAATTTTAAATTCTTTGATTGAAAGTTTGTCAATTAAACTATTCAAAATTTGTTTATTTTTATCATCGTTGAAAAAACTATTTATAGAGTTGATTTGAGTGCTTCCAATTCCATCAAGCTCGAATAAACTTTTAAGAATTTTTCCTCGTTTTTTTTCTAAAAACAATTCATTAAATTTTTGGATTGATTTAAAAAATTTTGCTAAAATTTTTGCGTTTTCCTGACCAATATGGCGGATACCTATTGAATAAATAAATTTGTCTAACTTTATATTTTTAGATTTATCTATGGCTTTTTTTAAATTGTTGATAGAAATTTCTCCCCAGCCCTCTAAATTTTTTATTTTGTTATAATTTATGGAAAAAATATCAGATGGTTTTCTAACTAATTTTAAATCCCAAAATTGATCAATGACTTTTTTTCCAAAACCATCAATATTAAATGCATCTTTTGAGACGATATGTTTCAATTTTTCCCTTGTTATAAAATCACATTCATATCCCTTTAGACATCTTCTGACTGCATCCATTTTTTTTGTAGACTTGCTCACTTCTTTTACAGAAATAGATCCACAAAGACATCGCTTAGGGAAAAAATATTTTTTACTTTCCTTGCTTCTTTTTGATTTATCTGTAGAAATTACTTGAGGAATAACATCGCCTGCTCTTTGAATAGTGACAGTGTCACCTATTCTAATATCTTTCCTATTAATCTCTTCTTCATTATGCAAAGTTGCATTTGATACCACTACCCCTCCTACAGTTACTGGTTCAACTTTAGCTACTGGGGTTATTGCTCCAGTTCTTCCTACCTGGATAATTATATCTTTAATTTGAGTGATAGCTTTTTCAGCTGAAAATTTGTAAGCAATTGCCCATCTGGGTGAATTAGAGGTATTACCTAATCTTTTTTGTAAGTTTAGATTGTTCACTTTAAAAACCAATCCGTCTATGTCGTAGTCTAATGATGATCTTTTTGACTCAATTAGAGAATGTTGGTGTTCTATTTCATCTAAATTATTTACAGCTTTGCTTAGTGGATTTACAACAAAACCAAATTTATTTATTTTCTCTAAAAATTCTAAGTGAGAATTAAAAACCATTGGTTCTATAGCTCCAAATCCATAGGCAAAATATTTTAGTGGAATTTTAGACGTCTCAGTTGGATTTTTTTGCCTAAGAGATCCACCAGCAGCATTTCTTGGATTAGCAAATTTACCTTTTAAATTCTCAAAATTTTTTTTTCCTATGTATACTTCAATACGAATTTCCAGCAGGTCAGGGGCATCTTTTATCTCTCTTGGTAACTCTTTTATAGTTTTTAAATTTTCTAAAATATCTTCTCCAGTCACTCCATCACCCCTTGAAAGACCTTTTGTTAATAATCCTCTCTCATAAATTAAAGTTGCTGATATTCCATCTATCTTAGGTTCTGACATAAGTTCAATATTTTTGTTTTTAGTATTAAGGAAATTATTAACTTTGCTTAGAAAATCTTTCATATCATTTTTGTTGAAAGCATTAGATAGGGAGAGCATTGGTTTTAAATGTTTAATCTTTTTAAACTTATTAGAAGGAGGAAAACCAACTAAACCACTACGTAAATTTAAATCTTTTAAAAATAGATTTTTGTTTTCTAAATCAATAATTGTCTTTTTAAGATCATCATACTCCTTATCTGAAATGATCGGTTTGTCTTTTGAGAAGTAAAATTTATTATGTTTTTTTAAAAGATCGATTTTCTGTTTATAAGTACTTATAATTTCTATTTTTTTACTCATCAAATTATCTTATTTTTTTTAAAATCTTTTTAAAAAAATTTTCATCTTTTTTAGATGATGTTTTTTTAACGATTTTATAGTCTTTATTTAAAATTTTATAAGACTGTTCAAACCATTCACTTGAATTGTAGTTATAACCTAAAATTTTAGCATATTTTCTAGCTTCTTCTTCTAATCCTAAATAATAATTTATTTCAACAAGTCGATGTAGTGCCTCTTCAATAAATACTGTTTTATCAAAATCTTTGACAATTATTTTAAGTCTATTTAAAGCTGGTACCCATTTTTGAACTGAAATATAATATTTGGCAATGTAAAGCTCTTTAGCGGCTAATTGATTTTCTATAAGGTCACTTTTAAATTTAAGATCTAATGTATATTCCGAGTCTGGGTATTTATTAACAAAAAAATTAATTTTTTCCTTAGCATTTAATAATGGTTGTAAATCTTTTTTTTCATCAGAAATTTGTTCATAATAAATTAATGCGATTAAGTAATGTGCGTAAATTACATTTTTATCTGCAGAATATTTTTTTATAAATCTTTCCAAATTTTCTAGTGCTTCAGGATAAAAATTAATTCCATATAAAGAATAACTAGACATAATAGATGACTTGGCAGCAAACTCTATTACATTAAAATTCAATTCTGCCTCATTAAACTTTTTTGATGCGAAAAAATAATCTCCCTTTTCAAAAGACTCTAATGCTTCTTCATATAACTTATACGGGTCATCTGCACTTCTAGGCTCATATAATGCCTCTTTATCTCCACAAGAGTAAACACTAAAGCCCAAAAGAATTATAAAAATAAATTTTTGAAACATGTCTGATTAATAACAAATTAAATCAGAATGGTAAATTTTAATGATATTAGGCGTTGACTGCTATTTTGTCTGGTTGGATAATAGGTGTTTCTTTAGGTATTTTAACATCTTCCATTTCGATTTCAGCAAAAGAGGATTTTGATTTTAAAAGTTTTCTCAAAAACATATTGGATAACTGGTGCCCGCCTTGATAACAACTTACTTTTCCCAAAATTCTATAGCCCGATAATAAAAAATCTCCAGCAAGATCTAAAATTTTATGATTAACAAATTCTTTTTTATTTCTTAATCCTCCTACATTAATAATTTTTTTGTCATCCACTACTAATGCGTTATCAAGAGAGCCTCCTTTGGCTAAACCAATTTTCTTTATTTTTTCAATATCTTCAAAAAGGCAAAAGGTTCTTGATGAAAAAACATCCTCTAAGTTATCCTTCATGAAATTAATTATATTTTTTTGTTTTCCAATAACGTTATTTGAATAATTGAGTTCAAATCCAACTTTAAAATTAAATTCATTTGGTTCAATAAGAATTTTTCTATCGTTATCTCTAAGTTCTAATTTATTCAAAACTTTCAAATATTTTCTTTTTTTACCTAATTGCTGAATTGAAACTTTGTTTAAAATTTCTACAAAGTTTTTAGACGAACCATCCATGATTGGGATTTCCTCATTATCAAGTTCAATTTCTACATTGTCTATACCAGTGATGTAAAATGCCGCCATCAAATGTTCAATTGTAGATACTTTTGCTCCTGATAAATTCTCTAAAGTAGTACAAAGTTTAGTCGATGATACGTTTTTGTAATTCGCTTCTATTATATTTTTTGCTTTTAAATCAATTCTTTTAAAAATAATACCTTGATCTTCTTTACCAGGTTTTAATGTTACCTTAGTAATTAACCCAGAATGTAACCCAATGCCCTCAAAGTGCACAGGTTTACTAATTGTTTGTTGGTAAATTTTTTGCATCAAGATTTTATACAGAATTATAGCTAAGTGATTAAAACAAAAAATGTTTCCAAAAAATACACTCAACTAATCGAATATATACTTAAAAATCCTTGAAATTAGTGAATTTTTAGACTGGGAGACCGGTATAGCCTCTTTTGACCACCCATATGCAGATAGTTTAGCAGTATTAGTAAAAATAGTATCATCTTGGGACTCATTAACAAAGTCGTGATTTACATTTCCATTCTTTAAAAAATAAATTCTAAATATTTCGTTAAAATTATCTAATATTAATTTTTCTTTAACAAACAAATAGATTTTTATACTTTTTTTCTTAAAAGAATAAGTATTAATGTTCTTATATAAAATTATATCTAAAATTTCTTCAATTCTTGCTTCTACAATATCAAAAATTAATTTTTTTTTTATTTTTCTGTATTGTTTATTTTTAAAATATTTTTTTTCTATAAATTCATCTTTATTTTGGACTTTTAGTTTATATGGTTTATCAAACAAATAGTTATTAATTGTATGATTATCTATAGAACATATTTTTTCAATATCTTTAAAAATTATATCAGTGCCAAACTCAAAACTTTCCGAGTATCTAAAAGAGGATTTATCAAAAAAAATAATCTTGGAATTATTCTTATCAAGTTTTATCTTAAAAAAAGTTTCAGTTTTATTTTGATGAATTAATTCAATTCCCTCACTAAAACTTTTTATAAATATTTTTTTTACTTCAAGATTATTTTTATTAAAAAGTAATTTTATATTTTTAAGATCATTTTTTTGGATAAGAAAAAATGTAAGTTCGTGGCTGTAAAAATCTCCAAATAATCCAATTGGAAGATTTTCAATATTTTTACCATCTAGTACACTTTTAGAATTAAAGATATGCAAGATAGTTTTTTGTTTTTCATTTTCACTTATTTTTAATTTTAAAGAATTAAGAATATAAGAAATATTTTCTTTTTTGACTTGAGAGCCGTTAAGTTTTTTAAATCCAGAAATATTTAAACAATAAAGTTTGAAGACATCTAAAATTATGATTACATCTTTAAAGACAAAATTTAGTTTTTTTTCTATTAGTTGAATATTTTTTTTTATTATGTTACTAGCATCATTAATATTCGTAAATTTATTAATATTTATTTCTTTATTGATAGTTACAATTTTTTCAATAATTTTAAAATTTTGATCTTCGTCATGCTTACCCGCAACAAAAATATAATTAGTATCATTGATTTCTATAAATAAATTTAAATCATTTAATTGCATATTTTAGTTTAAAATTAATTGATTTTTTATACGATAATCAAATATCTTATAATTATCGAAGTTGATATCATCTTTTGCGGCTATAAAATTTTTTAAACTGAAAAGATAATCTTCACTCGGTAATTTTATAAGCGTTCCATCGTACATTTTCAAATCCCATCTTTTAGACTCGAAAAAATAAAAAGATTTTATTTTTTTAATAGGAAATTTTAAATTTTGTAAATCTTTATATAAAGTAAAGAACATTTGTTTATCTCCAAAAACTGTTGGTAAATTATTATAAATTTCTATATCTCTAAAATTTATAATTTCTCCTTTATCAGAGATATAAAACTTTTTCTTTTTTAAATATAAAATTGCTATTGGTTTCTTTTCATTAATTATTAAATTCAGTTTATTAGGGTAAATCTTTTTGATAGTAAAACTTTCTATAAAATCAATGCTGCTTAATTTTTTTTCAATATCTTTTATATTTAAAAAAAATAGATTTTTTGAGTATAGAAAATGAATTTCTTTCTCAATTTCCTCTTTATCTAATACTAAGTTATTTTCGATCTTAATTGTTTCAATTCGATTTTCTAACTTTGGGGTAAAGTTTGAATTAGGTTTATAAGTAGTTAATGTAATAAAAAGCACTGTTAGCCAAAAAAATGATTTTTTCATTTATTTAAACTGGCATTAAGAAGTATTTTTTCAACTAAATTTTCAAATGTAATGCCTCTATATTTAGCAATTTCTGGAACCAAAGATAAACTTGTCATCCCTGGTTGTGTATTTGTCTCTAAAAGAAAAAATTGGCTTTTGTAGAATTTAAAATCTGATCTAGTAACCCCTTCGCATCCTAAAACCTTGTGAGCTTTTTTTGCAATTTTAAGAATTTTTTCGTAATCATTTTTTTTTAAGTTTGCAGGCATAATGTGTTTAGTGTTAGCTGCCTTTGAATATTTTGCTTTATAATCATAAAATTTTCTTCTAGGTTTTAATTCAATTGCGCCTAAAGGAACTCCATTAATTACTGCTACTTGCACTTCTTGACCTCCTATAAATGGTTCAAAAATTAATTTAGAATAGTTGTTAAAAAGACGACTAGAAGATTTGTTGAGATCTTTTATATCCTTACATATTTTAACTCCAATACTAGATCCTTCATTTGGTGGCTTTACAACAATCGGAAACTTTATTTTTTTATTTCTTATACATTTACTTAACTCCATATTGCTGTATTTTTCTTTATCAAAAATAAAATATTTGGGGGTTTTAATCTTATTTTTCTTAAATATTTCTTTTGAAATTATCTTATTCATTGCGTTATAAGAACTTATTACACCAGAGTGTGTGTATGGAATTCTTAAATATTCAAAATAACTTTGAGCTACTCCATCTTCTCCGTCTTTGCCATGTAAAGCATTAAAAATTAAATCTGTTTTATTTCTATCAATTAAATTAAGTGATTTTTTTTTTGGATCAAATGACGAAACCTTATAGCCTTTATTTTTTAAAGCTTTAATGACAGCTCTTCCACTGTCAAGACTAACCGCTCTTTCTCCAGATGTACCCCCAAGTACAACTAAAACTCTTTTTTTATTCATCACCAATAATTTTAATCTCTAATTGAAGATCGACTCCTGTTTTAACTTTCACTTGTTCTTTAACTTTATTAATTAATTTTTCTATATCCGAAGTTTTTGCTTTTCCGTTATTTAAAAAAAAATTACAATGTTTTTCTGAAATTTTAGCATCGCCTACATTTAATTTATCACTACCTGACTCTTTAATTAGCTCCCAAGCTTTTTTATTGTTATGATTTTTAAAGGTGCTTCCTCCAGTTTTGATTTGACTAGGTT
>MDSV01062450.1_pt1 | contig 13486 bp, 2 predicted proteins | sample 810851 | NCBI WGS metagenome assembly MDSV01 (sample SAMN05326640, study PRJNA326480) | marine metagenome | isolation source: seawater | place: Atlantic Ocean: North East | collected 2012 | reverse complement strand
TTTTGAGCAAAGTATAGGTATCTTCTATTTGCTTGTGATTCGCCAGAAAACGCATCTTTCAGATTTTCTGCCGTTTTGCTATTTTTTAGTTCCATAAAACTCCTTAGTAATAGCAAATTATAGATGATTTCGATAATAATGTCAACCTAAAACTTCGAACTTTATAAGTTGATAAATACTCTTAATATACAGAGAGAATTTTAAAATGGCAAGATTTGTAGGTTTTAGTACTAAAAATAAGTTGGCAATCAATCATACACTAACAGGAAAAGAGTTAGTTGTAGAAGATTTGATGAACAATATAATGACACGTAAAGGTGAACGAGTAATGATGCCTACATATGGTTCAATTATACATGAACTAGTATTTGAGCCATTGACTTCTGATATAAAACAAATTATAGAAGATGATTTGACAGAGATAATTAATGATGATCCAAGAGTTATATTGAAAAGTATAAATTTATCAGAGTCAGACCATTCAGTAACGGCGTCTATATCGGTAGATTTATTACCAGAAAAAGAACCAGTGACTTTAACGATAGACCTACAGAGAGAATAAAATGAGTCAAAATAGAATAGATAACTTATTTGCTAGTGAGACATGGAGTTCGGTATATACTGCCTTCACAAACGTTAGCTTGAAAGCATATGACTTTGACACTATACGTGAAAGTCTTCTTGCTTATGTACAACAAACATATCCAGAAAAATTTAATGATTTTATAGCAAGTTCTGAATTCATAGCAATTCTAGACCTTGTTGCATATTTAGGTCATTCTCTAGCATTTAGAAATGACATGAACACACGTGAAAATTTCTTAGATACTGCGGAACGCCGTTTAAGTATTTTACGTATGGCACAAACATTAGGTTACATAAAGACAAGACCAATCAATGCACGTGGTATGATGAAAATCACAAGTGTATCAACTACAGAAAACGTATCAGACAACGAAGGCAATTCTCTCGCTGGTGTTGTTGTTAACTGGAATGATTCTAATGATGTAGATTGGTATGAAAAATTTATTACAGTATTAAATTCATCTTTCAATCAAAATACAAAAATTCAAGACCCTAGTGCATCATTAACAATAGGTAATATAGAAAACTATCTATATGAAGTAAATGAAAATCAAACTTCAAAGTCTTTAGCATATGCATTTAGTTCAAATATAGCAGGTGGAAATAGAAGACTAGAAGCAGTACGTACAGTTATTGAAAATGAAAAGATTATTGAAGGTGAACCAATTGGTGCTAGAAACTTTACAATATTAAATAGAAATGATAACTTAGGTCCAGCAAGTGATAGAACAGGTTTCTTTGTTACTGCAAAAGCAGGGCAATTAAAAAGTGAAATATTTTCTTACTTAACAAAACTTTCAAACAGAGTAGAAATAATCGATGACGTTAATATTTCAAACTCAGATGTTTGGATTCAAAAATTTGATACGTCAACAGGTGCATATGTATCATCAGTATCAAAAGTTGATAACGATACACGTGAAACTGCAATATACAATTCATTAAGAACAGGAAGTGGTGATTTAGCAAGTATACATACTAATACTGATAACTCTATTGAGATTAGATATCCAGATGGTATATTTGGGAATGCGGCTTTCGGTGATTATCGTGTTTGGTATAGAACTGTTGATAATGAAAACTATACAGTAAATTCAGGTGATGTTCAAAACGCAAGTATCTCAATTCCTTATATTGGTGCAGACGATAAAGCATATAGATTGAATTTAACTTTAGCAAGTACACGTGACTTTGCTGAAAACTTTGCGGCTGAAACATTTACAAGTGTAAGAAGAATTGCACAAAAGGCCTACTATGCACAAGATAGAATGGTCAATGCACAAGATTACAATATCTATCCATTAACTTTAGGTAACAATGTAATTGAAAAAATTAAATCAGTTAATACATCATTCGCTGGTAACTCTCGTTACTTTGAAATGGACGATATTACAGGTCATCATTCAGACTTAAGTATTACAGGTACAGACGGTTCAGTTTTTATAGAAAATGAAGGCGGAAATCAACCAGACTATTCAGGTATTGCGTTAGCAACGCCAGTATATCCTAACTGGTCAGACTCAATAAGACTTGCATTAAGTTTTAATAGAGACCATGGTAACGCATCAGACTTTATAAGAAATGAAGTTGTAAAAGCAATATCACACCCTGCATTAGTAACTCAATACTTTTATCAATACAAAGACGATACAGGTGTTAATATTCCAGTATCATCAACTGGTGGTGCTTATACAAAAAGTCCTTTAAATAATTTACAGATTGAAACTACTAATCCTTTAGATATTGAAGTTGGAGATTACGTAAAAATAAAAGGGCAATCAGATACAATTTATTATGCTAAAGTAGTAAAAGTTGGGTCAAGTGATCCTACTGAACTTGTTTTAGATAAAGTTATTACAGAGACAGGTGTTATTGAAACAATAACTAGAGACCTTAGAAAGAAATTTACAGATGCAGAAATTACTGCAATCAAAACTGCCAAAATAGATGATGCAACAGTTGAATCATTTACTTTATACTATGACTTAGTTGACGGTACAACTACTAAATGGGAATGGAAAATATGGGATGGCACAAGTGACATTACTGGTAAAATTCAAGTATTCTTAAAATACGAGGCAGGAATGAGAACAAGTGAGGCTCAATACACTGCACATATAAAAGGTAAGAAAGTTGTTTTTGAAAGTCTTGAACAAGTTAAGTTTTATTACGGCAATGAAGATATAGTTGTAGACAACGAAACTAACTTAGCAGAAAGAGATAAACTATTAATTAATTATTACAACCCAGGTGAAGCAACACCGACTACGGCAAATACAGTTGGTTCAGATGACATAACAATTGGTTATGCACCAGTGAATTCATACTTAGATGACGGTTCTGGTGGTGCGACATTCAAGGCAAAATTTAAATATACAGGCGCAGAAGATACTCTTGAATTTGTAGAAAATAATCCAGCACAAGTAGGAAGTCCTACATTCAAACATTACTTAGTTTCACCAGCTGGCTTAACTTATGAATTAGCGGCTAGTACGATAACTGCACCGGCAGATCCAGATAATATTATTGGTGCTACTCCTGATTACGAACTAGAATTTGCAGTACCAGATATATCACAATATATATCTACACTAACAGATGTATCGCTTAATAATACAGTAGCAGATTCTACAGAAATAAATATTTCACCAGACCAAATGCCTGTTGTAACAGAAACAGGTGCGGCAAACGTAGCATCGGCAGAACCATCTTACAGTACAGTATCATTACAAAATTTAACTAACACATATGGATTCAAAGGTGTACCATCATCGACTTATTTTGGTTCAGCACCTACATCAGGAAACTTTATGTGGATAGACGGAGACGAGTTACCAACAGGCGAAACTTATACAACTGCAACATCTGGAATGACAGGTGTGCAGACAGATTTCATTTCATTATACGATTCAAATGTAAGTCAATGGAAATTTACATACCCTATTCAAACTTGGGGTGCTATTGAAAGTGCAGATAATCCTGATAACGATGTTAGATTTAAGCAGATAGCTTATTCAGAAATATCATTTAGTTCAACTGAAACTGTTACACAATCATCATTAATATTAAGAGACTCAAATGGTATTATTATCGACACAGACCATACTGAACTTACAAGTACTGCAGGATCAGGTGGTGTTACTAATTATGTCATATACTTTTGGACAATAGATCCGGGTGAAGGTAGTCAAATCGATGTACTAACAGGTGACGGAAGTTCAACAACATCTTTAGGTACATTCTCAGTAAAAGTTGTTTCAACTGTAAACTTGATAAACTCAGTATCAAGTACAACAACATCATATGATACTAAAAGTGCGTATGTATATGATGATTACATTATGAATACAGGTTATATTGATTACTCAAGAGTTAAAGTATTACCAATGGATACATCAGACAATCCATATGGCGTATTAGATATTTTTAAAACAAGTACAAATACATCTAAAATAATTATAGAAGATTATACTGTAGAAGGTATTACTTATGAAAGAGTATCAACACAAGCAACTGCAGGCGCAAATGTAGGTGGGGCAGATTACCTGCCGTCAAATACTAAGCCAGAATATTCATTATGGTTCAATACTGATAATGATGCTAATGGTCAAAAATGGTATAGATATGTTGATGGGATATGGCGTGAGTTAAACGCCTCAGAATTTAGTCAACCGGAACCAACGGATATAACTTGTATCTATTATGGTCCGGTAAAATATAAAGTTGTTGAAGGAAGAAGTTTTGTTGAAGATGAGTTTATGAGTTTTAGATGGGATCATTATGCAGACTTAGATAAAAGAATAGACCCTAGTACAAGTAACATTGTTGATGTTTATGCTCTTACAAGTGATTACGTAAGACAAGTTAACAAATGGATTGCTGGTAAATTTACTACTGTTCTCCCAACTCCGCCAAACAACTTTGAATTAAAATCGTTAATGAGTTCTATAGAACCAAAGGCGGCAATCGCAGACCACATTAGTTATATTCCAGTTAAGTTCAAATATCTATTTGGTTCATTTGCACAACCTGAAAACCAAGCAATATTTAAGGTTGTTAAAAAATCCGGTACATCATATACAGATAGCGAAATCAAAACCGCAGTATCGGCAAAAGTTAACGAATATTTTGCATTAGAAAATTGGGACTTTGGTGACACATTCTATTTCTCAGAATTAGCATCATACTTACATCAGCAATTAGGTGAGTATATTGCAAGTGTTGTCATAACACCTAAATTTTCAACAAGTGGTTTTACAGACTTGCTAAGTATTACTAGTGAACCAAATGAAATTTTCTTAAGTGTTACAACATCATCAGATGTGAAAATTATTTCGGCAATATCACAAACAGAATTACAAGGCGAGGAAGTAACAAACTATGTCTAAAATTTATGATTTTCTTCCAGGACATTTAAAAAATAGTGAATTAGAAACTATTTTTGAAACTACACTTGAACGTGTTTTCTCTAAAGGAGACATGGAGAAAGTTAGAGCGTATGTTGGTAGAAAAGAAAAAGGTATAAATTCAGAAAAAGACATTTACTTAAACTTCCCACCTCACGCATACACACGTGAAAATTATGGGTTAGAACCAGTATATGCAAGTGACGACCAAAAAGTTTTTTATGAAGATTTATTAAATTCACTTTTTAATAAAGGTGCATTAACAAATGACCATAGAAGATTGTTTGATACAGATAAACAAACAATAAATTTACCTATCGATATTGACAAGTTTGTAAACTGGTCTATGTATTATTGGGTAAGTCCTGGATTTGTTAATGACGGTACATTAGTAGAAAATGCTAACAAACACTATGTTACTATTGGCAGAGGAAGTACAGATTGGTGGAGTACAAAAAATGCGTGGTATCATTATGATGATATTAGAGATAAGATTACTACATCTAATTTTAACTTAATTCAACAAGCCAAAAGACCTATTATAGAATTTGATAAAAGACTTGAACTATCCGATGCAAGTGAGGCATTGGCGGCAAGTGATGATTGGACTTTTCCTGAATTTAAAATTTATATAAATGGAAATCCTAATGAGGCGTATTTAAAAGATGCAAAAATATTTTCGTATACATTAGGAGATGCAACGTTATATGAATCTGATATTGAACTTGGATTTACTCCTTTAGTAAAGTCAGGTGATTATGTAAGTGAATATTGTTTTGAAACAGATGTTCCTGATAATGCAAAATATAAATTTGTAGTACCAAATGTAAGCGTAGAATTTCAAACAATTTATATTAAAACAGAATTTGATTATAGAAACTTTAGACAAGAGTTTGGTAGAGATGCAACCAACGTATTAACCTTAACACAGACCCCAAAAAATGACAATGCCATTGACGTTTATATTGACGGTATAAAACAAATTAATAATTATAGTGTTAACGGAAATGTTGTTACATTTAATGTAAGTAGCAATCCAGAAGGTTTCGTATATGTTGACTATTGCACACTAGATCCTGTGTCATCAGATGGTGATACAGGTTTCCAAAGAGTACATCACTCATTAGAATACAATCCAGATAATACAACTTATAATAATACACAAATATCTTATTCAACTTGGTATGAGCATTTTGTAAGAATTATTGAAACAGTTCCAGGATTATCAGGAGAGCCTAATGGTGTTAACAACTATAGAACTAGAGGTGATAATACTGATAAAGTTAGACATAACAATCAAGGAAGCGTATTAGTAACAAACAGTATAGATTTAAGAGATGGATACTTCTCTTTATCTAGAAATGATTATGATCCTATTAGTGCATTTGAATTTCTATCTACTGCATATCAAGGATATAAAAACAAATTAGTTACAACTATAATAGAAATATTACAAACTTCTGGTTCTCAATCAAAAACAGATTTACAAATTTTAGAAGAAGCAATTGGAGTTATTGCTTTATCAAAAAGACAAAGTATTAGTATCTTTGATAATCTATTTAAAATAAACTATGGTGAAATATATTCTAATTATCAAGAAGAACAGTTAACAGTTGTACCAAATACAGGCGAACAGTTTTTACCAAATAATATAGGTCAAATAGTTAATGACAATGAATTAACTATTATAAAAAATAATGTTATATTAAAACTTGGATTAGATTACTCGGTTCCTACATCAGGTGACAGAGTTCTATTTGAGATTACACCATCGACAACTGACATAATCATGTTCAGAAAATATGATAGTGTCAAGGAAGCATATATTCCACCGAGTGCAACTTTCTTAAACATAAACCCTGCTTATGTACCAGGAATAGTTACTGATAGAATGTATACAACTAGTCCTCCATCGGCAGTTATAGAATTTATACAAGGACATGACGGTTCGTTAACTCCTAAATTTGGTGATAGAACTGACGATGTTTTATTAATGTTCGAAACTTTAGTTTGGAATAGTCTAGAAAACACATCATCAGAAAATAAGAGATATGACTATGGACCTTATCAACAAGCAACGACAGAATGGGAATTATCTGAAAAAAATTATACAATGTATCCTTTCTTCAAAAAATGGATGATTAGAAATAATATTGATAGCCTACATAATAGTGCATACAACCCAAATGATTGGACTACGTGGAACTATAGAACTATAAATGCAGACTCTCCGGGACATTGGAGAGGGTTATATGCATATGCATACAATACTGACAATCCTCTTGAAGAACCTTGGAAAGTAGCAGGCTTATCACAAGAGCCAAACGATTTTAGAAATAAACATGGTTTCAATTTCAATACTGTTACTTTTTGGAATAACTTGTTTGCTTATTACAATATAACAGGATTACCAGTCCCAGTAGATGCTAACGGTGACTTAAAAGAACCTAATGCATTGTTCTTTAATAATAGTATTACAAATGCTGAAATAGTATTAATGAAAGAAGATTGGGAATTCGGAGATGGTTCACCAGCAGAGATGGCATGGAAACGTTCAAGTGAATATCCATTTATTGAATTTATATTAATGATGTTAACTAAACCATTTAAAGTTTTTTACGATTATAAAACAGAGGTAGCACAAGCTATATCAATTTATAATTCAAGAGAAGGCTTTGATACTACAAGTATATTACAAGAAAAAGATTTATACGAATTTAAACTAGGATCTAAACTAGGTGGCTTTGTTAACAACTTTAGACTATTAGCAGAAAATACTTCTCTTAATAATAGTAGATATACAGATATACCTAAAGATAATTTTGATTTAGTTATTCACTCAGGAGAGCCAAACAGAAGTGAATTCTTTAGTGCAATAATAATTGAAAAAGTTTCATTAGATGAATCATATCCTAGCTATCTATTAAATGAAACACCTAATTACTTACAAGGTGACATAGTTTTAAATACAAACGATGGAAAATATTATAGAAGAAAAAATACAGGTCAAAGTACTGCGGAAGCATCAGGTAATATTACTTTCGACTATAGTTCATGGACAATGATATCACAACCTAAAACAAGAAAATACGGTTATAGAATTCAAGGTTATGATGATTTTAATCCTACATTCTTTGCAATGGAATGGGATAAAGTAAGTGGCGACAAAGCATTTAGTACAAAAGGCGATAGATTAAATCTTAACGAATGGCAGAAAGGTGCATTCTATCGTTTAAACTCTTACATGAAATACGAAGGCCAGCCTTATGTTTGTTTAAGAGAACACACATCGTCTACTTTGCTTGATACAAATATTGAAGACTGGAAACAGTTAGTAGAATGGCCTAGAACAAATGTTAAAACTGCATATGGTTATAATAAATTTTTACCTGACCAAATTAAAAACTTTAACTATGGAATGATTTTAGAAAATATAGATGACGTTGCACATTTAATGTTAGGTTATCAAAAGTATCTAGAATATATTGGTTGGGGTTTTACAGACGTTGATGACGAAGGTAACACAATAGATTATGAACAATTATTATATAAATTTTTAGAATGGTGTTCAGAAGAACATGGTCCTGGAGAGTTTATAACGTTATCTCCAATGTTAGTAACAGGTAGCTTTACTGCACCATATGGTGTTGCATCAGTAAGAAAAGAAACACACAAAAACTTTTATCGTGTTGTAGACTCAGCAGGAAGACTTATACCTGGTAGTGAAATTAACTTTACTACAAATGGCAAAACAATAAACTTTAGAAGTAATACACCAGTATTCGGTATGAAGATTGATGTTCAAGATGTAGAACATGCTTTTGTTGTTGATAAAGTCGATAGCTTTGGTGATGTAATTTACGATCCTTTCTTACATAATAGAAACTTAAGAATGCAAATTGATTGTAATAGAAGTAGAAATTGGGATGGCACATTGGGTGTCGATGGGTTTATACCATTCAACGATGAATTGCTTCCTAACTTTGAAACATTAACAAGTGACTCAAAATATTTTAGAGATACACTTGTGGATCAAAATTTAGAAATAGTTAATAAACTAAAATCAAGTCAAATAGGTTATACTAAAAAAGATTATTTAAGAAATCATGGTATTGAAAGAGAATCACAATTAGAATTTTATAAAGGTTTCCTATCACACAAAGGAACAAATTCTTCTATTAATAGAATTATCAATAACAATGGAAACTTTAAAGATATAGAACACCATAATATATGGGCATTCAAACGTGCAGAGTATGGTAAACTAAACACAGGTTATACAGTATCACAAGTAATTAACACAAGTGATATGAAAAGTGATCCTCATGTTGTACAGTTTGATGGTATCGTAAATGCACTTGTATATAGACCAGTACCAAAATCATATCCTATAAAAACTACAGGTTATGTTGATGGCAAAGATGTTACATATACAGTACAGACAGAATATGATTTACAAACTCTAAGCACTAACACATTAAGTGAAGGTGAAACTGCATGGGTCCAATTTGATCCTGTAAGAGAATGGGATGTTAGAAGACTAAGTGAAGTTGCTGAAATCGGATATGTAGGTGAAACAAACGATAATCAACTATATGTAGGGTTAACGAATCAAATAAACACTACAGATAGTGTATACTTAAAAATTAAAAATACAGATATTGAACCAGAGATTGTAGACTATTATTATCTTGTTGATAACGGTACAAGAGAAGTTGATGGTGCAACAGTTTATGAATATCTAGTATTTGAACTTAACTATGAACCACTAATCGTTGAAATCGATAGTTCTACTACAGATAGTTTATTTGTACCAACAGGAAGCGAAAGTGCAGTTGAGGCAATAGGCACAGTTAGTTATCCTGATTTTGCATCAGGAGATTCTATAGTTATTGATGGTGAACAGTTTACATATACACCAGGTGCAGGCGGAGGTTCATCAGGTATTGTACTAGGCGGCACTACTGCTACAGTTGATCCAGTTGTTACTGAAGGTGAACAAGCAAGAATTATTGTTTATGATACAAACGGTGCCATTGCAAACACCAATACACTAATAACATTTGATGGTACTTCTGCAACAGGATCTAACGGAGTAACTGCGGACAATGGTGACCAATTTACAATCAATGGTGAAACTATCACAGTTTCATATAGTGCTACACAAAGTATCGAGGCTGTATCTAATACAGTCACAACCGACTCACTAGCAACAGGTGGTACATTAATATTTGACAGTACAAGTGAAGCACAAGAAACTGCTACAGTACAAGATGTACAATTTGTAGGTAACATTGCAGATCCTACATTGAGTGCCACAAAATCTTTATCAGTAAATGGTACACTAATTACATTTAATGTTGGTGCATCACCAATGACAACAACAGAAATTATTAATACTATTAATTCTTCTAGTGCATCAATTACTGCATCACAAGATGCATCAAACTTTTTAGTAATTGACTCGTCAGATAGTCAAGTAACATTATCTGGTTCAATACTAGTAGACCTAGGTTTATTAGCAAGTGGATCCTCACTTTCTGAAAGTAAACTAAATTTATTAGCGATAGATATAAATGCAATATCATATTTGACTGCATTTATAAATGCTAACAATCAATTAGAAATAGAAACTGCAAATGATGATTTACAAATTAGTGGTACATTGCGTTCACCTATGGGATTCCTAGGAACTTATGATGCTACTGATGACCCAACTGCAACATCTATTGTTAATCAGATTAATGCAAATAATATTTCTGGTATATCAGCAACTAGACAAGGCAGTAACATTAAAATTAATTCAAGTTCAAATCAACTAGACATAGAAGAAGTTACTGCAGGAGCATTAAGTAGATTAGGATTTACAACAAATCCAGTTGATGTTGACTCAACAACTACAATTAGAGATAATATAAATGAGGCATTATCAGGTCTTTCAGGCACAAGTGCTTCAATAGTTAATAGACAAATTGTAATAACATCAGACCAATCAAGTGTTGTTTTAGAAAATGTTGCAGGCAACCCATGGAATGATATTGGAATTGCAGTAGGAACTTATAATTCTAGTTCAGGAACTACAACAACTACTACGGCTGAATTCAAAGACCAAATAAATTCTGCAACTTCAAATGTTCTTGTTAGTATAACAAGTGACGGCAGAATGGTATTTGCAAATGATAATGTATCATTAAGTTTTAGTGGTACGTCACAAGCAATGTTAGATAAGATAGGAATATTCAATAACTATAGTGCAGTTACAAGTAATCCAAACTTTAAGGCAATGCGTTGGAAGTCTGTTAGATATACAAGATTTTATTTGTTCGATACATTCGATGCTTTTTACAATGACTTGGGATTAAACTCACAAGCACTTGTATGGGCAGATGACTATTCAGCAAATGGTTGGGCTGTTTTAAATCGTGATGCAACGGGTACATTAAGTATAAGAAATAGACAAGCAAACATCATAGAACCTGACTTTATGAAACGTGTAATACTTCAAGATGGAGAGAACTATAATTTATATCAATTATTTGATCCGCTAAACTTGAAACTACCAGGTGAAATAATAAAGAATTTAGATTACGTAACTTGGGAAGATCCTGCAAGTTATGATAAACAAACATCAAAAGAACTTTGGTTAGACTCATGGGTAGGAAAAACTTGGTGGGATACTACACTAGCAAGATATTACAGATACAACGACTATGGAGATGCTAATGGAACGTTAGTAGAATCTTTTGTATCAAGTTATTGGGGTAAACTAGTTCCAGGTTCTGAAATAAATGTCAAGAAATGGACTAAGAGTGAAAGTCTACCAGAAAACATTACAACATATAATAGTAAAGTATATTTTGACACTGACAGAAATAAATCTATCACAGAATATTTTTATTGGAGTGAAGAAGGAAGTGAACCAACAGAAAATAAAACATTAAGTATTGAAGAAATAAAAATGTTATTAGAAAGTGGAAACATAAAAAATAAATTTATTCCTATCAGTGCAGACAAAATTCTTATAAGCAACAATGCTTACATATTTGAAAATCCAACAGTAACAGTAAATCTTGAATATAATATTACAAAAGATTTAGATAAAAGTCATACAGATTGGGAATTAATACAGGCATATACAGATAAAAGACCTCATCGTTTCTTATTAGTAAAACTTATCGAGTCTTTATCTAATGTAAATTACAAATCATATACTCAAAGAGTTATAGACCAATCTAACTTAGGTGATCCTGATAATACTAGAGTTAATATATCTTTTATTGATGCAGGTGGAACAGGACTTTTTGATATAGATGCATCACTTAATGATACAGTCGTAACAGTTAATAATAACATAATAGAGGCGCAGTATCTTACATTCTTTACTGATGGTAATCCAAATAATGCACAAGTTTGGATTAGTAAAGAATATGATATAATTGTAGGTGATATCATTCGTGTTTACAGAATGGTGCCAACTGAAAGTAACTGGTTTACAAATTTACAATCAGCTAGAGAAAACTTTGCATCTTCTGTCAATTCGCATTTTGCTAGTAGACACTTAGTTACAAATTATCCTGACTATAAAGATTGGTTACAAGCAGATAATCTTGCATTAAGTTTACAAGATTGGTATCTAACAGATGAATATAAAACTATAGAAAGATTTCAATACTTGTCAAAGACACGTAACTTTGATATGTTAAAACTTTATAACGATGATAATGTTAAATCATTCAAATTAGAACTACCAACTGGTAATGAATATTATTTTGAACACGAAGGCGTATTAAGACTTGTTAATAGTCAAGATAGTGCATTGAGTTTATCATTTACAGATATTGTTTTTCCAGGAAATGATTCAGCATCACAACAATATTATGAAAACGCAATAGGTGTTCAGATAAACGAACTATTTGCATTGTTACTAAATCAAGAAGCAAGTGATGATACTAATAGATTAATAAATCGTATCTTCTTTGATATGATAAACTATATGTATACAGAGAAATCATATCCTGATTGGGTATTCAAAACAAGTTACATTGACTTAAATCTATTCAATAGAAATTTAAGAAAGTATGCAATCTATCAACGTGATAGTTATGATGACGTAATAGAATATATTACTGAGGCAAAACCTTATCATACTAAAATAAGAGAAGTTTGGAGATACTACGGCAAAGAAGAAAATGTAAATGCGACAGTAGGTATTGAAGAAAATATGAATATAACTCTTGACTTTGGTAACAATAAGAGATATTCTGATGATATACTAGATGGTGGTAATCCTGACTTAGCTGATCCAACATTATATCCAGAAGATGGAACATATGATGCAGGAAGACTACTGCGAACAAGATACACACAATCAGACGGCACAGGAGCAGATGAATTTGATACAGGTCTAATTAAAGCAGGCTTTAGAGATTCGTCAATCGTTTTTGTTGACCAATATACAGATGCTAATAAAACTACACATGACAAGACATTCATGT
>MDSV01110067.1_pt1 | contig 13487 bp, 11 predicted proteins | sample 810851 | NCBI WGS metagenome assembly MDSV01 (sample SAMN05326640, study PRJNA326480) | marine metagenome | isolation source: seawater | place: Atlantic Ocean: North East | collected 2012 | reverse complement strand
CACGTTGATAGGCTGGATGTGGAAGCGCAGCAATGCGTGCAGCTGACCAGTACTAATAGCTCAATTGGCTTGATTTATGCACTGAAAAAAATTTTTAAAATTTAAATTCTCTAAAAAATGATATTCATTATACAATTTAAAAAATTATTCGGATCCCCTTCTTCTTCTAACAAGAACCTCTTTAGCTCTTAAATCACAAGCTATTTCAACTAACAATCTAGATCCAAAAGAAATTGCCATAGGTATCCATTTACTCTCTTTTTCTGAGGGTAAGTAATTTTTTATAGCTTTTTTAATCTCATAATCCTCAAGAATTTTAATTATCAAATTTCTTCTAAATTTTATCGCTTTTTCTTTTTCAACTTTCTTCAAAACAATAGATCTACTTGTAGATACTAATACTTGAATTATATGAAAAATAAGACCTTGTTGAGAAATTTTTTTAATTTCTGTGCTATCGACATTTTTCCTTTTTAAACTATTTTCGATATTTTTTTTTATAATTTTAAAATTTTCAATTGGCCAGCCTCTGTTAATAAATTCAGTGATTTGAGTTTTTACATTTGGATATACAAAATATGAGTAGAGTTGTTTACGTATATATATAGCTTTATTTACGTAACTTAGAACCTTCCAACAAAATGTTTTATCCTCTAAAAATAAAAAATTTTCTTCAAACAAAATATTATTTTCAGATATTATAGATCTTTTAATTAATCTTCCGTTGCATCCAAAAAGACCTAAGTGACCTAATGTAGGATCGCTAACTTCTTTCTTCATCGCCCCAATTAAATTTTCGTTGTCAAAATAGATATCGGTTTGATAGTTATATACATTTTCTCTTTGATTTTTTGAACCCTCTATCCTTTTAAAATCGCAACAAACAAAATCACAATTTTCTGATTTTGCAACTTTATATAAGTCATCTAAAGCATTTTTGGATATATCGTCATCAACATCTAAAAAAAATAAATATTCACCTGAGGCTTTTTTAATACCAAGATTTCTAGCAGCAGCAGGACCTGAATTAACTGGTAAACAATAAAATTTTATATTTGGTAAATTAAATTTTTTTATTAATTCAACGCTTTTATCTGTCGAAGCGTCATCTATTAATATTATTTCAAATTTTTTTTTAAAACTTTGATTTAGTAAGGAATTAATACATCTTTCTACATACTGCTGAGCATTAAAAACTGGCACAATAATAGTAATGGAGGTTAGTTCAGACATTTTTTAAAAAACAATTTTGTTAAAATTATTATTATATTTCAAAATTATTAGTATTTTTTAAAAGACAGACTTTCAGATACGGGTATTTGTTTAGCTGCTTTTATTAAACCTCTACCTGCATATTCTGTAGCCTTTGTAGGATCGTGAGGGCGACCGTCACAAAAATCACAACCAGGAAAAAAATTGTTCATTTTTACTAATCTTCTGATTTTTGATTTAATATTAGCGTCTTCAGACAACAAGTCCACATAGTCTGCTTTATTGTCAGGAATCGCTTTCAAATTTCTTGCATTGGCAATAAATGGACAAGTAAACAATTTGCCATTAAGCATAGTATAAAGTTGTTTAGCGCAACATTCTTTAAATACCTGTTTTAATCTAGAAACTGGACGATTATGCTTTCTGATACTTGCACAGTCCACCCAATTATCAGCTGGTTTTCTTGAAAAACTAATTTGGTGTTTTTTTAATGCCTCAATCATTTTTTCAATATTTCTAGATAATTTGCCATAATCAGTAATATAAAAATTTACTTTTTTGCCTGAAAATGTTTCTAACTGTTTGTCTGACGGAGCAATTGTACCATTAGTATAAATAAATACAGTTCTATTAGGGTTTTGATCTAATATGCTATTAGCGATTTCACACCACTTTTTATTCATTAATGGTTCACCTCCAATAATTCTAAATTCTAAAATATCGTCAACATTTGAGTTCAAAACTTCAAGAGATTTCAATATTTGATTATCGGTATTCTCTGCAGCTTTATAATATTGCATTAAATTTGCACAACTTTCACAATTCATAGAACATTTAGTAGTTATCATTACATCAATACTTCTTAAAAAAGTTTTTGTGTTATCAAAAAAAAGTGCATGATTTTTTTTAGATACTTCAATTTTAGTAGCCATGTAAGATTTTGTAACTTTTGCTTGGTTATAATCGTATTTCATTACATCGAATTTTTTAAACAATTCAAGCGGTGAATAAATATCATCGTAGCCCATCTGTTTTAATTGATCAGAGGCGTCCGTTAAGTTCTGGTGTGCAATAATTACTCTCGCTTTTGGATAACGTTCAGGAAGGTTAGGGGTGTGAATTACTTCGAGATCACAATATAATTTTTCTGATTTTCTTTTTTCGTTATCACAAAATGCTGAAACTTTAATCCCTTCATCTTTACATGCATAAGCTACTGCTTCAGCTTCTTGAGGAAGAGCATATATTATTACTGGGCTCCCTGATTTTTTTAGAGAGTCTAATATATTATAATTTACTTTGTGTATAGTTTTAGCTTCTGGTCTCATAAATTATAATTATACTATTTTTAAAACTATTACTACAAATTTTAAGTTATTTCTTTTTTGATTAATTCTATTACTTTTTTTGGATCGCTTTGATTAACAAGATAGTTCTTATTATCTTTAAATTTAGAAAAATACTGAGTTTCGGATAAACTTAATATTTCATCTATCCTTTTATTGAACTCTGACGAAGAACAATTGTTTAAAGAGCAGATCCCTTGTATTGGATAATTAAAAAGATCGGAACCGGTTAAATTACAAGAAAATATTTTATTATTACTAACAAATAATTCTCTCAGTAGGGTAGATGTTTTTGCAATATTCAGCTTGCTTTTAAAACATGTGTAGTATGATCCATAGATATTACTTTCTTCATTAATTGATGAATTGTTTATAATATAATTATACTCTGGTGGACTAAGATTTTTTTCATAGAAATTTCTTTCAGTTTTTAACTCTGGAGAATTTTTGAATCTTTTAAAAGCGAAAATAAATTTTAAGTTATTATCAATAGCGTATTTAATTGTCCATTTTATTAATTTTAAATATCCATTTTGCACTTGATCAAAAATATCTAACCTTAATCCGTCAAATTGATCATGCCAAGCCCCATAATCAGAAATCAGACAAATATCGAAATTTTTTTGCAAGTTTTTATTTTCTTTTTCAATTAAAAAATTTGACAACCTCAAACTTCCGACTAATTTGAAGTTGTTTACCTCTATACCTAATTTTAAACATTGATCTTTCTCAAACTGACTAAAGCACAAATAGTTTGGTAGATATAAATCTTTATTGATATCATTTTTTACGAGTTTTTTTTTATACATATAATTCTTTATATTCCAATAATGTCTCATTCCATTTTGTAGAGCCACAAATTTAATATTTTTTTTTCTACAATATTTCGCTATTTTTGAAAACTGCGAACTATTATCTATATATGTAAAAACTATTTTTGGATTTAAAATTTCTATTAAAGATAAAAAATAAACGTCTTGAATAAAAAATTTTTTTTTAAAAATTAGTTTTAAATTTACAATTATTTTAAATAGTAATTTAAAAGATATAAAAATTTCATCTATTTCATTTATTCTATTTTTAAGAACAAAGTAATCTTCATCTTTGAGTAAATTTAATTCAAGATCTTTTAAACCAATATTGTCGAATATTACTAAATTGATATTTTTTTGACTTAAAAATCTAAATTTTACAAAAAAAAATTTTTTAATTATTTTTTTTATCATTAAGAATATTTTCTAATTTTTTGAAATCTTCCAAATTGTCTATATCTAAAGCTTTTTTATCATTTGTAACAATTGGTAATGGATTAGAGCATATTCTATCTTTTCTATTTATATATACTTTCCTTGAGGCAATAAAAGCTGCACTGTTAGCAATGTAAATTGGTTTAAGATCCTGGGTCCTAGGCCATTTCCTTTTTTTAACATTGTGAGAGATCCATTTTTTATTTAAGAAAACAAATTTTTGAATTTTATCTGCTGAAAAAGCACTTTTATATTTTTTTTTATTTTTTAAAAATTTTATTAAAAAATTTATGTATTCTTTTTCATCAAATAATGGACTTGTAACGTGTGTCCATAAAATATAATTACCTTTACATATTTTAGGAACAATTTGTATTAATCTATCTAGGCTATTGTCAGTTGATAAAATCTCAGATCTTTTATGAATTTTTATCCAATGGTACTTATTTAAAAATTTAATTACATTATTACAATTTGTTGAAACAATAAATTCAACTTGTTGCTTAATCTTAGAATTTAACCCTTTTCTTAAATTTTTTAATTGAGTAATTTTTAATTCAGTCAATCCATGTTTATTCCTTGGTAGTTTTTTTAAGTTTTTATTAATGATCCTTTTACTTCCTTTTCTTATCGGTATAAAAAAACTAATCATTTAACCAAGGATTTTTGTAATCTACTTTAAACTTACTTTTTGTAATTGTACTTATTTTTAGTTTTTGTTTAACTAATTTATTTATACTCTCTTGAGTTTCATCAAATACTATGCGATCTCTTTTTGTATCAATATTACCGTCAAAAAAAGCTAGAAGCATTTTTCTAACTTTTAAACTTAAAAATAATTTTCCAATTAACATAAGTGGATTTTCTGCTATCGAGTCTGAAATAATTATATTTCGATTTATACTGTGAAGATATTTTGGCAAAAATATCTTTTCAGCAACTAGACCGTTGAGATACATTTGATTAAAAATTTTTTTATTTAACTTGATCTTTAATTTTTTAATTTCACTTCCGGTTAATATTAAATATTTAGGGTTTTTAATTTTTAAGTTTAAATCTAAAAAATTATTAAAAGCATTACTTCCACTAAAAAAAATTGGTGAAGTATTACTTATTGTTTTCAATAATTGGGTCCCTTGACTTAAAAAAGATTTAGCACCCCCAATTAATATGGGATTCGATTTTTTTAAAAATTTAATTTTATCTTTGTTTATAAATGTTATTTTAGAACCAGTATTTTTTTTGGATATTACCTGTATTGCTGTCGAAGGATCTAGCCTTTTTTTTTGTATTAAATCCATCATATCACTTTGAGAGTATCCGTTTGTAGCAGCAAAAGCATAAGGAAATGAGCTTCCCCATTTCATTTCAGATTTTAATTTATCTAATCTTTCTAAAAAATTATTTAAATGAAACCCCTTTATTTTTTTTCTTGCATCGTTATTTATGGACATTAAAAGTTCTGTTTCTGCGTTTCCCGCACCTCTACCCATTCCAGTAAAAGTTGTGTCAATAATTTTGCATCCATTTTTGTTTGCTATAATCGAGTTAGCTAAAGCTAGTCCACAGTTATTATGGAAATGACAGCCATATTCGAATTTATTTTTATAAAATAAATTAATCTCTTTCATGAGCAAGTAAATGTCATCTGGAGTTAGCGCACCGTAACTATCAACAAAGGCTACTCGATCAACTTTATTTGAAATACTATCAAATATAGTTTTAATCATCTTTGGTTTATCAAACCATTCACTCAAATACATAAGGTTTAAATTAAAAGAAATTTGTTTAAATTTTGGTGACACATTTGAAATGATTTTAGAAAACTTTTTTATACTTTTAGGAGCAACAGCAAAACGAACACCATCTATTAAACCAACCTTATCTTTTAATAATTTAATTAATGAAGAAGAAGATTTAATTTCTTTAAAATTTACCATAGCAAAAATTTTCTTTTTAGTACCAAGTATTCTTTTTGCTTTTTTTAAAATATTTTTTTCAAGATGGTAGTAAGGTCCATTTGTATCTTTAGAGTGAGAAATATAACCAAGTTCAACTATAGACACTGGAGAATTAGCGCAGGCAATCAAATATTCATTTACGAAATTATCTGTAAAATGCCAATCCGTATAATAACCACCGTCCCTTATGGTGCAGTCTAATATTTTATAGGGTGTATTGTTCATATATTGAACACTATATCTTAAATAATCTTATAAAGTCAAAAAAAATAAATTTTTTTCTTTACCGTTCAACATTTGAACGCTATATTGTTCAATATTTGAACATATGAAACTACATCACGATCATTTTGAGGTATTACGAAAAATTCTTAATAACCCAAAAAGCTCACAGAGAAAAATGGCTAATGAACTGGGCTTTAGTCTAGGTAAGCTTAATTATTGCTTAAAGGCTTTAAAGAGCAAAGGGTTTATAAAAATTAAAAATTTTAAAAGAAATCCTAAAAAATTAAACTACATTTATGTTCTAACACCTAAGGGGATTACAGAAAAAACAAAACTTACTTTGAATTTCATGAAAAGAAAAATGAAAGAGTATGATGAGTTGAAATCGGAATTAAAAAAAAAATAATAACAGATGTTTAACAAATTTTTATATTTTTTTGACCAAAAACAAAAAAGATCATTAACAATTCTTTTTTGTTTCATGGTTATTTCCACAATTCTTGAAATGATAGGCTTAGGTTTTATTTTTTCTATTGTTGGCGCGTTAAATTCTGCAGAAATAAATAATAATTTGTTTATAAACAATTTAATAAATATTTTTAAAATAAATCAAAATGAAATTTTTATATATTTATTAATAATATTTCTAACATTTTATATAATTAAAATTATATTTTTATCTTTCTATAATTGGTTTGAGAGTAACTTTCTATATAGTTTTAGGGAGTTTCTATCTAGTAGAGTATTTAAAAAATATCTAAATCAAAATTTTAGTTTTTTTTATAACCGTAATAGTTCTGAGTTTATAAGAAACTTGATGACAGAAGTAGAACATTTTATTCTTTACTTGATCTCGATTTTAAAATTATTTTTAGAAATAATAATTGTATTAGGAATATTTTGCTTGTTAGCTTATATAGATTTAAAATTTACAGTTTTTATAACTATTACAATTTTATTTTTTTCCTGTCTCTATTTCTTTTTATTTAAAGAAAAATTAAATGCGTGGGCAACTCAGAGACAATCAGAAATGCAAAAAATAATACAATTTATGCAAGAAGGTTTTGATGGCGTCAAAATCATAAAACTTCTCGGAAGAGAAGAGTTTTTTTTTAATAAGTTTAAGACTCATAATGTAAATTTACGTGGAATAACTATACGAACTTACTTTTTTCAAGGTGTACCAAGATTACTATTTGAGTTAATTGGAATATTTTTAATTTCATTTGCACTTTTTATTTTTTTCAGTTCTGGAAAAAGTCTCAATGATATAGTTCAAATACTTACAGTTTATATTGCCGCAAGTTTTAGAGTTCTCCCATCTACGAGTAGAATAGTTACTAGTTTACAACATATGAAGCTATGTTTTCCCGCAGTAGATCTACTCTTCAAAGAACTTAAAAATTTTAAAAAAGATGAACCAAAAATTGAGGAAAAATTTAAATTTGAAAAAAACATTATTACTAGAATAAAAAAATTTAAACACCCAGAACCAAGCAGTTTTGAAATCTCAGACATAAACCTTGACATTTCAAAAGGACAAAAAATCGGAATAATAGGGCCTAGCGGTTCAGGCAAAAGTACTTTAATGGAAATAATGATGGGCATAACCAAACCATCTAATGGGACAGTCGAAATAGATGGGAAATCAATCTTTTTAAATTTAAAAGGTTGGCAAAAGCTAATCGGATTAGTTCCACAAAAAATATTTATTTTAAATGCTAGTCTTAGAGATAATATTTTATTCGGTTTAAATAAAAATAAATATAGTGATAATCAAATTACATCCATCATAAAAAAAATTAATTTGGAAAACTTATATAAAAGGCTACCAGATGGCTTAGACGGAAACATTAATGAGAATGGAATTAATTTATCAGGAGGTGAGATTCAAAGAATTGGAATATGCAGAGCTTTAATTTATGATCCTGAAATACTTTTTTTAGATGAGGCAACAAGTTCATTAGATTTAGACACAGAGCAACAAATTTTGAATGAATTAAAAATTTTTAAAGATAAAACTATTATTTCCATAGCCCATAGGGTAAATACTTTAAAAAATTGCGACATTATTTATAGAATTGAGAACGGCAGACTTGTAGACCAAGGAAACTTTGATAAATTTAGGATAAAGTAATATGATAAACTTAAACAAAAGCTCTATACTAATTACTGGTGGGACAGGTTCTTTTGGTCAGGAATTTATAAAAACTATCTTAACAAAATATCCAAAAATAAAAAGATTAGTCATATTTAGCAGGGATGAGCTGAAACAAGAATTAATGAGAAGAAAATTCCCAGAGACTAAATATAAAGGCATTAGATATTTCTTAGGAGACGTTAGAGATTATAATAGATTGATAAGGGCTCTAGATGGAATAGATATTATTATACACGCTGCAGCATTAAAGCAGGTACCAGCAGCGGAATATAATCCTAGTGAATTTATCAAAACAAATGTTATTGGGGCTCAAAATATAATAGAAGCAGCTATTGAAAAAAAAGTAAAAAAAGTTTTAGCGCTTTCCTCTGATAAAGCATGTGCGCCTGTAAACTTATATGGCGCAACAAAATTATGTAGTGATAAGCTTTTTGTAGCAGCTAATAATTATTCAGGAGGAAATGGATCATTCTCTATAGTTAGATATGGTAATGTGATGGGATCAAGAGGATCGATTATTCCAAAATTTATATATCAAGCAAAAAATGGAACTTTAAGCATTACTGATAAAAAAATGACAAGATTTAACTTAACACTTGAAGAATCAGTAAAGATGGTAATCTTTGCCATTTCAAATACTTTTGGTTCAGAAATTTTAGTTCCTAAAATACCGTCTTATAGAATTATGGATTTAGCTAAATCAATAGGCCCGTCTTGCAAATATGAGATAGTTGGAACAAGGCCCGGTGAAAAAATACATGAGGAAATGATCTCAGCGAGTGATAGTTACACAACTTATGATATAGGTAATTATTATATAATTTTACCCTCTAAAAACGATAAAATATTAAAAAAATATAAAAAATTTAATATAAAAAAAGTCCGTCAAGCTTTTAGTTATAACTCTGCAGAAAATTTAAAATTTTTGACAATTAATGAAATTAGAGAATTAATAAAAAAAAACATCTCTAAAGATTTTAAACCAGTTTAATTAAAGTGAAAAATAAGATTTCTTTAGGAACAGCAAATTTTACTCAAAGATATGGCTTAAATAGAGATGGGTTAAAATTATCTATAAATGAAATTAATAAAATCCTGAATTTTTCTATTAAGCATAAAATTAACAATCTTGATACCGCAGTAGCCTATGCCGGTGTAGAAAAAAAATTAGGAAAATTTAATTTAAAAGATTTTAAAATATCATCAAAATTAAGACCTATATCAAAAAACCCTCATAATATTGAAAAAAAAATATTTTCTGAAATTCATTCATCACTAAATAAACTAAGAGTTAATAGATTAGAAATTTTATTCCTTCACAATGCAAATGATTTAATAGATGAAAAAAAAAATTTAAAAATTTATGAAACATTCAAAAAAGCAAAAAAATTAAATCTTATTAAAAAGATTGGTATTTCAGTTTACAGCGTGAAAGAATTAATTAAAATAATTGAAAAGTTTAAAATAGATGCTGTCCAATTACCCTATTCACTGCTTGATAGAAGGTTTGAAAAAGTATACCCGCTCTTAAAAAAAAAGAATATATACATTCAAGTAAGGTCAATTTTTTTGCAAGGAGTATTATTGCAAAAGATTGAAAATTTACCAAAATATTTTCTAAAATTTAAAGAAATAGAAAAATTAGAAAAATGGATTAAAAAAAATAAGATCTCAAAACTTGAAACTTCAATAAATTTTATAAAACAATCGAACTTTATAAATAGTTATGTTATTGGTTTTAATAATCTTGAACAACTTGCACAAATTATTAAATGTTTTAAAAAAAAACAAAAACTTTTTCCTAAAAAAATTTTTTCTAATAATTTAAATCTAATAGATCCAAGAAGATGGAAAATAAACTTAAAATAACAGCAATTATCCAAGCTAGATTATCATCCTCTCGTTTTCCAGAGAAGGTTATGAAAAAAATTAATAACAAAACTATAATGCAGATAATTCATTCAAGACTTAAAAAGTCTAAATTAATTAACGAAATAGTTTTTGCAATTCCAAAAAATAATAAAGAATTAAAACTCAAAAATCACCTATTAAAAAATAAATTAAAAATTTTTGAAGGCAGCAAAGAGGACGTTTTAGATAGATACTATAAAACCGCAAAAAAATTTAAATCAAATGTTATAATTAGAATTACAGGAGACTGTCCATTAGTAGATGTAGAAATTATTGATCATATGATTGATAAACTTTTAAAAAATAAATATGACTGTATTACTAATTTTTCACCTCCAACTTTTCCTGATGGTTTAGACGTTGCAGTAATTCATAAAAATTGCCTTTATGAGACATGGAAAATGGCAAAAAAAATATATGATAGAGAACACGTTGTGCCATATATAATTAAAAATTCAAAATTTAAAAAATTTAATTACGAGTCTAATATAGATTTTTCTGATGAAAGATGGACTTTGGATGAACCTGTAGATTTTAAAGTATTAAAAAATATATTTAAACATTTTAAAAAAGATATTAATTTTTCATGGAAAAAAGTAATAAATCTTAAGAAAAAAAAACCAAACTTGTTTTTACCCAATAAGCATATTATTAGGGATGAAGGTTCAAAAATTTCATCTGGAGCAAAACTCTGGAAGAGAGCTAATAATTTAATTCCAGGAGGAAGCATGTTATTTTCTAAAAAATCTGAACTATTCTTACCAGGAGTTTGGCCATCATATTTTAGTAAAGCAAAAGGATCTAAAATTTGGGATTTAGATGGAAAAAAATATCTAGATATGTCTTTAATGGGAGTTGGTACTAATATTCTTGGTTATGGAAATTCTCAAGTCGATAAAAAAGTTATTGAGACTGTTACTAAGGGAAATATGTCAACTTTAAATTGTCCTGAAGAGGTTGAATTGGCAGAAAGATTAATTCAAATTCATCCTTGGGCAGATTGTGCTAAATTTACAAGATCTGGTGGGGAAGCTAATGCAGTTGCTGTTAGAATTGCCAGAGCTGCAACCGGAAAAAGTAAAATAGTAATTTGTGGTTATCATGGTTGGCACGATTGGTATCTAGCAGCAAATTTAGCAAAAAAAGATAATCTAAAGGAAATGCTTCTTCCAGGACTCAAAACTTTAGGCGTTCCAAAAGAATTAAGCGGGTTAGCACTTACTTTTAAGTACAATGATATCAATTCTCTAAAAAAAATAATTGAAAATAACAAAAATTTAGGTGCAATAAAAATGGAAGTTTCTAGAAACTCCCCTCCAAAAAAAAATTTTTTAAGCGTTGTAAGAAAATTAGCTACTAAACATAATATTTTATTGATTTTCGATGAATGTACTTCTGGATTTAGGCAAACATTTGGGGGCTTACATAAAAGTTACGGTATAAATCCAGATTTAGCTATATTTGGAAAAGCTCTTGGGAATGGGTATGCAATAAATGCAATAATTGGTAAAGAGGAATACATGCGTTTTGCAAAATCTTCATTTATAAGTAGCACATTTTGGACAGAACGTATTGGACCTTCAGCAGCGTTACAAACTTTAAGCGTCATGGAAAAAATAAAATCTTGGAGGCTTATTACTAAAAAAGGTTTATTCTTGAAAAAATCAATTGAAAAACTCGCGCAGAGAAAAAACTTAAAGATTGAATTTACAGGGTTACCAGCGCTTTTAACTTTTAATATCAAAAGCAAAAATTCCTTTAAATATAAAAATTTAATCACACAAGAACTTCTTAAAAAATCTATACTTGCCACTAACAGTATTTATTTGTGCACAGAACATAATGATGATGACATTTCAAAATATCTTTTTTATTTAGAACAAGTTTTTAATTTAATTTCTTCTTGTGAAAATGAAGGAAGAAATATTAATAATCTTTTGGAAAATCCGTTAAGTCAAAAAGGTTTTTCAAGATTAAATTAGGAGGTGTTGAATTTGAACATAAAGATTAAGAATAAAATTATTAATAGAAACTCGCCGACATACTTTATCGCCGACATTGCTGCCAATCATGATGGCAGTCTGAGTAGAGCAATAAATTTGATTAAGCTTTGTGCCAAAGCAGGAGCGAATGCAGCTAAATTTCAACATTTTAAAGCTGAAACAATTGTTTCAGATCTAGGATTTAAAAAATTAGGGAAAATAACTCATCAAAAAAAATGGAAGGACTCGGTTTTTAAAGTTTATAAAAAAGCAAGTATAGATAATAATTGGACTAAAACTTTGAAAAAAGCTTGTGATAAATATAAAATAGACTTTTTAACAGCACCATATGATCTAAATTACGTAGACAGTGTATCAAAATTTATTCCTGCTTTTAAAGTTGGTTCTGGTGATATTACGTGGTTAGAAATAATAAAAAAAATTGCTAAAAAAAATAAGCCAGTTTTATTAGCAACAGGTGCTTCAACTTTAGAAGATGTTCGTAGAGCAGTAAAAGAAATACAAAAATATAATAAAAAAATTGTTTTAATGCAATGTAATACAAATTATACCGCGGAAAATGAAAATAATAATTATTTAAACTTAAACGTTTTAAATCAGTACAAAAAAACTTTTAAAAATAAAATAATTTTAGGTTTGAGTGATCATACTTCTGGACATAATTCAGTTCTTGGTGCTGTAGCTTTAGGAGCAAGAGTAGTAGAGAAACATTTTACCGACAATAATAACAGACAAGGGCCCGATCACAAATTTTCGATGAATCCAGTTACATGGAAAAAAATGGTAGAAGAAACAAGAAAACTAGAAATGTCTTTAGGTGATGGAAAAAAAACAATTGAAAAAAATGAAAGAGAGTCCGTAATAGTTCAAAGAAGATCAATTAGAGCAGCTAGAGATTTACATAAAAATGAAATTATAAAAGAGTCAATGCTTTCATTTTTAAGGCCCGCACCAAAAGACTCACTAGAACCATTTCAAAAAAGAAAATTACTGTCTAAAAGATTGAAAGTTAATATAAAGAAAGGCGATACAATTAAGTGGTCCAAAATAAAAAATTAGCTGTTGTGATACCTGTATATAATGAGGCTAAAACTATAATCAAAGTTTATAATCAAACAAAAAATATTGGCATTCCAGTAATCGTAGATGATTGTTCAATTGATGATACAAAAAAAATTCTAAAAAAAAAAAAAATTAATTTTATTTCAAATAATACAAACGAGGGTTATGAAAAGTCTATTAAAAATGGATTTAGGTATATTTTTAGAAAAATGCCATTTGTGGATTATATAGCAACAATTGATGCAGATTTAGAATTACCACCAAAAAATATTTTTTATCTTTACAAGATTATTAAAGATAAAAAACTTGATATAATAGTTGGTTCTAGAACAAAACTTAATAGAATATCTGAATATATT
>MDSV01235686.1_pt1 | contig 13489 bp, 13 predicted proteins | sample 810851 | NCBI WGS metagenome assembly MDSV01 (sample SAMN05326640, study PRJNA326480) | marine metagenome | isolation source: seawater | place: Atlantic Ocean: North East | collected 2012 | reverse complement strand
TATGTTCTCATCCTCTAAAAAGTATGGGTTTCGCATATGATGTGCCTATGTTAGAAGCAGATTTTGTTACTTTGGAACAGGGAACGGGTATAGTTCATGCTGCTCCAAGTCACGGGCCAGATGATTTTAATCTTTGTTTAAAAAATGGAATAAAAGCCTCAGACACTATTACAGATGGAGGTTTATATTCTGAAGAGGTTCCTGTTTTCTCCGGGACGCATATCTTTAAAGCTGATGCCCAAGTAATAGAAAAATTATCTGAATGTAAAACTTTATTAGGTAACAATAAGTTAAAACATAGTTTTCCACATTCGTGGAGATCTAAAGCACCATTAGTTTATAGAGCAACTTCTCAATGGTTTATTTCAATGGATAAAAAAGATTTAAGAAAAAAAGCACTAAAAGCAATCGATGAAACAATATTTTATCCAGAAAGAGGAAGAGCCAGAATAAAGTCGATGATAGAGACTAGACCAGACTGGTGCGTTTCAAGACAAAGAATTTGGGGTGTCCCTTTGCCCTTATTTATATCAAAAAAAACAAAAAAACCTTTAAAAGATAAAGATGTAATAGAAAATATTGCTAAAATTTATGAGCAAGAAGGATCTGACTGTTGGTTTACTGCGGACCCACAAAAATTTTTAGGAAAAAAATATAAAAAAGATGATTATATTAAAACTAGCGATATTGTTGAAGTATGGTTTGATAGTGGAGCTTCCCACAGTTACGTTCTGGAACAAAGAAAAGATTTAGCTTGGCCTGCTTCCATGTATCTTGAAGGCTCGGACCAGCATAGAGGCTGGTTTCATTCATCTTTATTAGAATCATGCGGAACAAGAGGCAGAGCTCCCTATAATAGTATTTTAACACATGGTTTTGTAGTTGATGGCAAAGGTTTAAAAATGTCAAAATCTACAGGTAACGTAATCGCACCCGAAGAAATATTAAAAAAATACGGTGCAGATATTTTAAGAACGTGGGTGGCTGCATCGGATTACTCTGAAGACTTAAAGTTAGACCATGCAATTTTAGAGCAACATGCTGAATCTTATCGAAAAATTAGAAATACATTTAGATTTCTTTTAGGAAATTTAAAAGATAAAAAAAATAATCTAGATTATAGTTCATTTGAAATTGAAAAATGGCCTGAACTTGAGCGCTTTATTTTACATAAAATATTTCTACTAAATAAAAATTTTCAATCATATTTTGAAGAATATAATTTTCATAAATTATATAAAGAGTTAGCTAACTTTTGCTCTTTAGAGCTATCCGCATTTTACTTTGATATTAGAAAAGATGCTCTATATTGTGACGACAAATCATCATTTAAAAGACAAGCTTGTATTAACTTGTTAGGATTAACATTAGATATGTTGCTTAAGTGGTTTGCTCCAATTTTATCATTCACAACTGAAGAAATTTATCAAATTATCAACCAAGAACAGAGATCGAGTATACATTTAGAATCATTTCCAAAAATTCCTTCAAAATGGAAAAATGAGACATTATTTGAGAAATGGGAAAAATTTAAAATCATTAGAAGAGTTGTAAATGCAGCAATTGAAATTAAAAGATCTAATAAAGATATTGGGTCAAGCCTCGAAGCAGATATTAAAATTTACTTAAATAAAGAGTATTTAAAAGTTGTTGAAAATTTAGATTTGTCTGAAATTTTTATAACTTCAAATGCTGAAGTTGAAATAATAAATAATGATAGCAACCTATTTGAATTAGAAGAAGTAAAAAATGTAAAAGTTTTAGTAAAAAAAGCACAGGGAAAAAAATGCCCCAGATGTTGGAAAATTTTTTCTGGTCCATGTCAAAGGTGTGAGTCGACAAAGTAATCAATGAAAAAAACTTTATTAATTTTATTTCTTTTTTCTTTAGACAGGATATCAAAAATATATCTATTAGAATTACAATCATCAGGCACAGATATTGATTTTTACATAAATTCTTTTCTTAATATTTATCTAGTTTGGAACAATGGTATTGGTTTCGGCTTGGCAGCAATGGAGAGCAACATTTATTATCACATTCTTACCACAATAATAGTATTAGTTAACCTTGGGCTTATATTTCTTATGATAAAATCTAAAAGAATTTATTCATATTTAGTTGCTATTGTAATTGGAGGCTCTCTGGGAAACTTGTTTGATAGAATTTACTATTATGCAGTTCCAGATTTTATTGATATTCATATAGGAGAGTATCATTGGTTTGTATTTAATGTTGCTGATATTTTTATTACAATTGGTATAATTGGTATATTATACATGGAGTTATTAAAGAAAGAGAAATCTATTGAAACCACTTAAACAAATAACTTTTTTAACACTGCTTTCCTTTTTGCTTACTTCTTGTGGCGAAACGATGGGTTCAGTAAAGAGAGGTCTAACCGGAGCAAAATCAAATTCAGCAGATGAGTTTTTAGTGAAAAAAAAGGATCCACTTATCTTACCTCCAGATTATGAAAATTTACCAAAACCTGAAGATGGAGATGAAGATGTTGCAGATTACTCTGTTTTTGAAAAAACAGTAGAAAGTTCTATTGAACAAGAAGATCAACAATCTTCTTCAAGTAATATTGAAACTTCAATATTAAAAAAAATTCAAAAAAAATAAATGTTAAAAGTAGATAATTTTTTTAAAAATTATTCGCAAAATATTAAAAAAAATAAAGAAAACTTAAAAAAAACAAAATCTTTATTTCAATCTTTAATAATTGATATCAAAAATAATAAAATCCCAATGCTAGAGTCATATAATAAAAATTATGAACTTGATTTTTCAAAATCGTTAATTAATAAATTTTTGAATTATAAAAATATTATTATCATTGGCATGGGAGGATCAATCCTAGGTTCACAAAGCATATATTCTTTTTTAAAAAAAAAAATAAAAAAAAAATTATTTTTTTTTGATAATTTAGATCCAAATTTATTTTTAAAATTTAAAAAAATTAAAAATTTAAAAAATTCATGTTTTATTGTTATTTCAAAATCAGGTAATACACTTGAGACATTAATAAATTTAAAAACTATATTTTCTAAATCTTTATTTAAAAAAAAATTAGTTATTATAACACAGCACAAAGATAGTAAATTATTAAGCATTGGAAACAAATTTAATGCCGAGATTATTGAACATAAAAGTTTTATAGGGGGAAGATATTCTGTTCTTTCTGAAGTCGGAATGTTTCCAGCAGCTATAATGAATTTAAATTTGAGAAAATTTAAAAATTTAAATAAATTAATAAAAAATAAAAATTTCGTCTTATCCTTGGTGAATAGCGTAGCTTCTATTTATACTTATTATAAAAAAGGTATTAATAACTCAGTAATGTTAAATTACGACTCAAGACTTAATGAGTTATGTTTTTGGAACCAACAACTCCTAGGAGAAAGTTTAGGAAAAAAAGGTAAAGGAATTAATCCAATAGTATCTTTATGTCCAAAAGATCATCATAGTCTTCTTCAGCTATATCTAGATGGACCCAGGGACAAGTTTTTTACTTTTTTTAGTATAAAAAAAAATATTAAACAAAAAATAGATATGACTCTCGATGCTCAATGCAGAGCAACAAAGAATATTTTTAAGAAAAAAAAGATTCCTTATAGACATTTTATTTTAAAAGAAAATGACGAGGAAGAGTTAGGTTCTATATTTACTTTTCTAGTTTTAGAAACAATACTTTTAGCTCGGTTAATGAATGTTAATCCATACGATCAGCCAGCCGTCGAAGAGATTAAAATAGAAACAAAGAAAATTTTAGGAAAAAGAGGATAATAGTTTACAAAAAGTTATTTTAGAAAGTCCATAAACTCTTTCATCAATTATTTCTAGATATTCTTCTAATTTTTCACTAGTACTTTTATGTCTATGTATAATTACAATACTACTTTTCTTTAAAATTTTTTTTTCTACTATTGTTTTTACTAGATTTTTTATACTAGGGTTTTTAAAAGGAGGATCGCAAAAAATTAAATCAAATTTTAAATCAAAAATCCAATTATAAGCAGTTATATTATCTTTATTTAATATTTTTAAAACATCTTCTGATAAAATTTGTGCTTTATCATCCATTTTTAATTTTCTTAAATTTTTTTTTAAAATTTTAATTGCTTCTTGATTTTTTTCTATAAAAATTGTTTTTCTTGCCATTCTAGATAAACACTCCAGACCAAATGATCCTGTACCAGAATAAAGATCTAAAATAGTAGAATTTTCTATTTGAAAAGAAACTTTGTTTGAATGAATTAAAAAATTAAAAATACTTTCTCTAACCATATCTTTAAGTGGACGAATTTTTTTATCTTCAGGGCCATAAATTGTTACACCTTTACAAATTCCGGATATAATTCTCATATTTTATTATTTTTTATTATTTTATAACCAATATCTTTTCTAAAAAATCCATCTTTCCAATTAATTTTATTAATATTGTTTAAACAATTTTCTCGAGCTTTTTCTAAATTTTCTGCACAAGAGGTTATATTTAAAACTCTTCCACCGCTTGAGAAAATTTTATTATTTTTTTCATAAGTACCAGCGTGGAAAATTTGATTATTTTTATCACTTATAACATCTTGTAAATTTTTAATCTCACTATCTTTTATGTAATTTAAAGGATAACCTTTTGCACACAAAACTATTGTAATACAATTTTCTGTTTTCCAGTCGATTTTTAGATTATTAAGTTTATCATTAGTTGCAAAGTCCAAGATTTCTAAAAGGTCAGTTTGCAATCTCATTAAAAGTACTTGGCACTCAGGATCGCCCATTCTAATATTATACTCAATTAAATATGGTTCATTATTTTTTATCATTAATCCAGCATATAAAAAACCTTTATAAGGATAACCCAGATCTTTCATTGCCCTAAGAGTGGGGTCGATAATTTTTTTTTTAATTTTTTCTTCTAGTTTTATTGTAAGTAGTGGAGATGGTGAATAGGCACCCATACCACCAGTATTTGGACCACTATCTCCTTCACCCACTCTTTTGTGATCTTGAGCTGACCCAAAAAAAATATAGGAGTTGTTATCCACAATAGCAAAATAACTCAATTCTTCACCTTCCAAAAATTCTTCTAATATTACTTGGTTAGAGGACTTAAACTTTCCATCCAATATTTCTTTTGTTTTAATAAAAGCTTCTTTTTTGGTAGCACATACTGATACTCCTTTTCCAGCGGCCAAACCATCAGCTTTTACAACTATAGGTATTTTATTTTTTTTAATAAAATTATTTGCTTCATCCAGTTTTTTGAAAATTCCAAAATTAGCAGTTGGAATATTATTTTTTTTACACAGTTTCTTCATGAAAGCTTTTGAACCTTCTAATTTTGCAGCGTTTTTACTTGGCCCAAAAACTCTAATTTTTTTTTGATTTAAATAGTCGGCAAGACCATCTACCAAAGGTTGTTCTGGTCCTATAACGACTATATCAATGCTTTTATTTAAAATTATTTTATAAATAGCTTCAAAGTTTGAAACATCTTCTTTTATGTTTTCAGCTACATTCTTAGTACCAGCATTACCTGGTATACAAATAAGTTTTTTTACTTTGGGGGATTGCTTTAATTTGTAACATATTGCATGCTCTCTACCACCACTTCCTATGACTGCTAAATTCATATAATATAGATATACTCATAATTAAATATACATGATGGGAAATAAAGCAAAAATTAAATTTAAACCTAATAATTTCGAAATTGTTGAAGAAGGTGACTATGTTACTTGTGCAGTTTCAGGAAAGAATATTCCCCTTAATCAATTGAAATATTGGAATGCCGAACTTCAGGAAGCTTATTTTTCCCCAAAAGAAGCCCAACAAAGGTATGAAGAGATAAATAGAAAATGAGAACTTTGTTAATTTCGATAGCCTTTATTTTAATTACAACCTCAAGTTTTGCTGTTATTTTTGAAGGAAAATTTGTGCAGGGCTCATTTATTTTAGGAAAAACTGAACCCGATTCTAAAGTTATTATTGATAAAAAAAAAATAAAAGTTACTTCTGACGGTTATTTTGCTTTTGGAATAGGCAGAGATAGGAAACACGATGTTGTTATAACAATAAATAATAAGAAGATAGTAAAAAAGGTTTTTAAGAGAGAATATAAAATTCAAAGAATAGATGGTCTAGAAGAAAAAAAAGTTACCCCTCCCGAAGAAGTTTATGAAAGAATAAAAATGGAAAATCAATGGATAGGGGAGGCCAGGGCAATAAATAGTGATTTAGATTTTTTTAAAAATAAATTTATAAATCCATTAGATAAAGCTATCGTTACAGGTGTTTATGGAAGCCAAAGAATTTTAAATGGCAAACCTAAGTGGCCTCATTATGGTATAGATTTTGCTGCAGAAAAAGGAACAGAAATTAAAGCTATGCTAGATGGAATTGTGACATTAGCAGAGCCTGATTTATTTTATACAGGTGGCACTTTGATATTTGATCACGGACATGGAATTTCAACATTATATATGCACATGGAAAAAATATTAGTTAAAATAGGCCAAGAAGTTAAGCAGGGAGACATAATTGGAACAGTAGGATCCACCGGAAGATCTACAGGAGCTCATCTAGATGTTAGACTTAATTGGTTTAATGTTAGATTAGATCCTGCGACTGTTCTAAATCTAAATAATTAGAGATTTAAATTTTATTTCCAACGATTATGTGACCAAATCCATTGTTTAGGATTTTTAATAATCATTTTCTCTAAAGTTTGATTAATCCTAACAGTAATATTTTTGGTATCTACCTCATTATTACCTGTTTTTTTTATTTGGTAAGGTTCTTCAATAGTTATTTCAAAACTAACATCATTTTTTCTTTCAATTAAAATAGGGACCAGTTTGCAATCATACTTTAAAGCTAGCTGGGCTGGGATTGTAGTTGTGTGGGCGGGTTTATTAAAGAAAAGTTCTCTGGGCCCTTCACCGACACGTTGGTCAACCATTAATGCTACACTATATCCATTTTTTATTTTATTTATTATTTCGCGCATGCCCATTCTCCCTTTTGGAATTTGGTTAGGACAAATATATTTCATTCTTAAGTATTCCATTAAAGGGTTTAAAAATATATTATTTAAAGGTCTATAAATAGCAGCACACTTAATTCCAAACTTATTAATCTCCATTGCCATAAGCTCAAAATTTGCAAAATGACCTGAATAAAATATTACCGATTGATTTTTTTTTTTAATTTCATCTAGATGTTCTAAACCTACTATTTTCATATGAGAAAATTTCGTTTTATTAAATTTAAAATCTTTTAAATATACATATTCAGCAAAAGTTCTTCCGATATTAGACCACATTCCTTCAATAATTTCCGATTCCTCTTTTTTATCTATTTTTCCCAGACCAGTCTTAATATTTTGTTTAGTTATACTTTTAGATCTAAAGTTTGGGCCAAAAACTCTTCCAATTATACTGCCAAGATTAGATGCATTTCTAAGTCCTATTATTTTGAAAAGGAAAAATAAAGCAATTACACAAACAAACTCAAAAAAATATTTAATAATTTTCATATAAATTTCTTTATTTCATTAACTAATTCATTTTTATTTTTAATTTTAATTGATATTTTTAAATAGTTAATTTTTTCTTTATAAATTTTATTTATTCTTAAATAGTCTTTTTCCGTAGTCAGTAAAATACTTTTATTTTTTTGGGCACTATTAATAAGATTTTTTAAATCCTTTTCAGAATAATTATAATGATCAGGAAATTTTATTTTTTCTATAACATTTATATTATCATTTTCCAATAAGTCAAAAAAATTTTCTGGATTTCCAATGCCAGCAAAAGCAGTAATATTTTTATTTTTAAATAACTCGATATTTTTTGTAACAAAATTACAATAAAAAACTTTTAAATTTTTATTTTGTTTTAGAACTTTATTTTCTATGAAATCGCTTTTGCTACCATTAATAATAACAATATGTGCTCTTTCTAAGGAAGATAAGCTTTCTCTTAATGGTCCTGCTGGAATTATAAGTCCATTACCTATCCACTGTTTTTCATTAAAACAAATAATAGATAGATCTTTATTTATTGAAAAATCCTGAAACCCATCATCGAGAATAGCAACGTTTCCTTTATTTTTAATCGCTTCTTTAATGGCCTTAGATCGTTTTTTATTTTGATACACTTTTCCAACTTGTTTCTGGAGACTTACCTCATCTTCAAAAGATGGATATTTTTTTCTTATAAAAACGGGATTCTTATTTAAATCTTTTAATATAGAAAATATTTCAATACTTAAAGGTGTTTTACCAGTACCTCCAATATAAATATTTCCAACACAAATTACGGGAATAGAGAATTTTTTAGGTGTTGATAAAAAGCGTTTTGTAAAAGCTATAATTCTAATTAATAGTGATATTGGATAAAGTAAAATGGAAAAAAATGAAACTTTATTTTTATCCCAAAAGTTTGGTTTAAAAAAATTCATCTATAGTTATTTATATATATTTTTTTACTTCTTTTATTGTATTATTAAGTATATTTTGACCATAATTTTCTATTCTTTCAACAATCTGTTCATTTTTTGGTCTATCTACCTTGAATTCTTCTATTAATTTAAAACTTAACTCATCAGAATTTTCTACCTTGGAAATTATATTAAAAGTTTTTAAATATTCGTAAATTTCATGAAAGTTACTTATGTAAGGACCATGAAAAATTTTGCACCCAGCTCTTGCAGGTTCAATAGGATTTTGTCCACTGTCCATTTTTAATGATTTAACCAAAGATTTTCCAAGAAATACACATTTTGAAATATCATAAAATTTTAGAGCTTTACCATAAGCATCTATTAAAAGTATGTCTGTTTTGTCATCTATTAAATTTAATTGACTAAACAGAACGACTTTAAGATTTAAATTTTCTAATTCTTTTTTAATATTGTGAGTTCTTTCTATGTGTCTTGGGATAATAATAGTTAAAAGATTATTATAATTATTTTTAATTTTTAAATGAGACTTGGCACAAATGATTTCTTCAGTAGGGTGGGTGCTAGCTGCACACCAAATTTTTCTATTTTTTATTCTATTGAAAAAAAATGGATCTAACTTTTTATCTAAATTATTTTTTATATTTGAAAATTTAATATTTCCTAAATTTTTAATATTTTTAGCACCTAGGATATTTAAAAATTTTTCACTTTCTTTATTAGACGCAATACATAGGTCAAATTTTCCAAATATACTTTTTGCAAAATTCAGTAATAATTTCCATCTATTAAAAGTTTTTTTAGTAATTCTCCCATTGACTAACATTAGAGGTATTTTTTTTTCACTTATTTGCATTATCAAATTTGGCCAAATTTCCGAATCTATAAAAATAGATAAATTTGGTTTCCAGTGTATTAAAAATTTATTAGTAAGATTTGGAATATCTAGAGGAAGGTATTGATGAATTATTTTATCATCCATATAAAATCTTTTTTCTAAAATTTTACCAGAACTTAATGTAATTGATGTAATTAGTATTTTATTAATAGTCTTATCTTGGATACTATTTTCTATTAAAGGAAGAATGCTCATTGCTTCTCCAACACTTGCAACGTGGTACCAGACCAAAATTCCTTCACCTCTCAGCTTGTTTATTTTAGATAATTTTTCTTTATATCTTTTTGGATCTTCTTTTTTTCTTATCTTTCTGAAGTATAAGTATATTGGAGCGATAGGAAAAAAAAGGTATGTAAAAAGTTTATACCAACTATACATAATTTATTTACTTAGTTGTTTACTATAAAGGTTTTTGTATATAGTTGAATCATTTAGAAGCTCACTATGAGTTCCGATGTTTTCAATTTTACCTTGATTCATAACTATTATTTTATCAGCCCTAATAATTGTTGATAGCCTATGAGCAATAACCAGAGTTGTTTTATTTTTTGTTAAATTCAGAATTGCATGTTGAACTTTTTCTTCCGATATTGCGTCAAGTGAGGAGGTTGCTTCGTCTAGAAGAATTATTGGAGAATTTTTTAGAACTGCTCTAGCAATAGAAATTCTTTGTTTTTGTCCACCCGATAATCTAACACCGTTTTCTCCGATGATCGTATCATATCCTTGCGGTAACTTTTCAATAAATTCACTAGCTGCCGCAAAATTGCAAGCTTTTTTAATTTCTTCTTCAGAAGCATTCATATTAGCATAAGCAACGTTTGCACGCACGGTGTCATCAAATAATATTACATCTTGGCTTACCATAGATATATTTTTTCTCAACGAAGAAAGAGATACATCACTAATTTTTTGTTCATCTATGTATACCCCTCCTTCTTTTGGATCGTAAAATCTTGGAAGTAAATTAACTATTGTACTTTTTCCAGCCCCGCTATGCCCCACTAGCGCTGCAGTGGTACCTCCATCAATTGAAAAACTTATATTTTTTATGGCTTGCTCCTCTGTTTTTGGATAGGCAAAATTTACTTTTTCAAATTTAATATTTCCTTTTTTAATACTTAAATCAGGTGCCGAATCAATTTGTTTTATACTCGGTTCTGCATCAAGAATTTCAAAAATTCTTCCTGATCCTACTGCACCCTGATTAAAAAGCATATTAATTGTAGCTAATGATCTCATATGCTGATAGGCCAACATCATAGCTGTCAAAAATGAAAAAAAATTATTTATTTGCATTTCCCCACTTGCGATCATAAAGCCAGAATAATAAATAAAACCACCAATCATAAAACCTGTTAAAACTTCCATTATTGGAGTAGCTCTAATTAATATAAAACCAATTTTCATTTGAATATTTGTTCTTTCTTCTATTTTTTTTTTAGATCTTTCGTATTCAAAGTTTTCTTGCTGGTAAATTTTAATCATCCTTGTTCCTTTGAGCACTTCTGATAAATAAGAAGTTATACTCCCCTCTATATTAGCACTCACAGAAACTGCTTTTCCTATCCTTTTTCCTAATGATTTTGCTACATAGACTGCGATTGGCATTAAAATTATTCCAAATAAAGCAAGCTTCCAATTTTGATAAAACATTAAGGCAACTAGCACTACAAGAGTTAAAGAATCTTTCATAACATTTAAAATACCTGATCCAATTAACTGACTTACTTGACCAACATCATAAAAAAAATGAGATATATATTTTCCTGTATGTTTTGACTCAATTGTATTTATATCTGATTTTAAAATACAGGCAGCCAACTCTGTTTGTAAAGTTTTTACCACTTCATTACTCATTCTTATAAGGATAGTTCTTGCAAAATATAGGGATGCACCTTTAGTGCTGAATGCAACGACAATAGCTATAGGTATCAATAGCATCATGGTCCTGTCTTGTTCAACAAAAATTTTCTTGATTGCTGGGTCTAATAGCCATGCTATTGATGCAGTTGAACCAGCAACAATTAGAGATAAAAAAAGTGTTAAAATCAATTTTTTAAAATGTTTTTTTACATAAACATTAAGCAATCTATACAAATTTTTTTTTACTTCAGAAAAGGTCATGAAACATTAAATGCTACAATAAATAAAAAAATTAAAAATCCTGATAAGTTATTATTTTTAAAAGCAATTAAGCAAGAACTTGGATTATTAAGTTTAAATATTTTCATTTGATATAAAAAAGAAATAATAAAAGGTATTGAAAATAGTAAGTAAAATTTATTTATTTCTAACATAAAAGCCATTAATAAAATTATAAAGACACACAAGCTATAACAGGTTCCAACAAAGATTTTTACATTATTTTTAAATTTAATTGATGTAGATTTAACACCAATAATTTCGTCATCTTTCATATCTTGAAGTCCATAAATCGTGTCATAGCCTAGTGTCCAAAATATGGCTGAGAAATATAAAATAATTGGTTCTATCGAAATATTATTAGTCATAGCAGTCCATCCCATGATTATTCCCCAGTTAAAAGTTAGGCCCAAAAAAAGTTGAGGCCAATAAGTAATTCTTTTCATGAAAGGGTAGGCGAATGCTAAAATCATCGAACTCATTCCCAATAAAATAGTAAGTTGATTAAATTGCAAAAGAACAGAAAGAGCAACCAGACAAAGTAAAATTACATAAACAAAAGCAGCTTGTGGTGAAATTTTCTTTGCAGCAATTGGTCGTTTTTTAGTTCTTTCAACTTTATTATCTAAGTCTTTATCAACGATATCGTTTACTATACATCCGGCACTTCGCATTAAAACAGAACCGAAAAAAAATAATAATAAGTATTTAAAATATAATGTTGTTTCATTACTAAAATAATATGCAAGCGTTAAGCCCCAAGAACATGGCCAGAAAAGAAGCATAAAGCCAATTGGTTTTCCCAGTCTTGTTAAATCAAGAAAAATTTTTATTTGTTTCATTTGATATTTATTTTTAAATAACAAATGGTTAATTTATAATCAACGTGATTCTTTTAAATATTTATATAGATTAAGGAACTATGATTGCAGGCCCTAAAATTTTTCTGTTTTCTAAATCTTGATGAGCTTGAACAACTTCATCTAGTCTATATTTTTTAAATATTTTAATTTTTATTTTGCCCAAATTAATTCTTTCAAATAGTTTATCGGCACCATCTTGCAATTCATTTCTTGTGCTTAAATAATGCCACATAGCTGGCCGAGTAAAATAAAGGCCTTTAGGTTGGATGCTTTTTTTTACATCTATTTTATCAAGTGATCCAGAAGCATTTCCAAAGGAAACCATCATTCCTCTTGTCTTGAGACATTCTATAGATTTATGAAATGTATCTTTTCCTACACCGTCATAAACTACTGGCACTCCCTTTTTTTTTGTAAATTCTAAAACTTTTTCTGCAAAATTTTCTTTAGTGTAATTAATAACAAAATCACAACCATTTTTTTTTGCTATACTTATTTTTTCATCGGATCCAACTGTTCCAATAACTTTGCACCCTAAGCTCTTTGCCCATTGGCAAAAAATTTGCCCAACACCTCCTGCCGCTGCGTGAAATAAAATTGTTTCATTTGATGTAACAGCATAAGTTTTATAGAGCAAATAGTAAGCAGTTAAACCTTTTGTCATTAATGTTGCGGCAATATCTAAATTAATTTCCTTGGGAATCTTTACTAAATTTTTTATTGGATAATTTCTTTCTGAAGAATACGCTCCCAAAGGAGCACCAGCATACGCAACACTATCTCCGACTGAAAAATCTTTAACTTTAGATCCAACTTTTTTTATTATACCCGCAGCTTCTGCACCAATTCTTGTTGGCAATTCAAGAGGGTATAAGCCTGAACGGTGGTAGGTATCAATAAAGTTTAAACCTATAGCTTTATGTTCAATAGTAACTTCTTCTGGAGATGGGTTTTCTAAATTAATTGTTTCAAGTTTTAAAACTTCTGGTCCACCAGTTTTTTCAATTTTTACAACTCTTGTCATTTTTGTACAAAGTTTCCATTTTGGTAATCTTCAACAGCTTGAAGAATTTCTTGTTTAGTATTCATAACAAAAGGTCCACCTCTTGCT
>MDSV01042857.1_pt1 | contig 13489 bp, 15 predicted proteins | sample 810851 | NCBI WGS metagenome assembly MDSV01 (sample SAMN05326640, study PRJNA326480) | marine metagenome | isolation source: seawater | place: Atlantic Ocean: North East | collected 2012 | reverse complement strand
GTGCGCGAACTGGCACAGTTTTGAGAAGTGGAGAAGCATAGATAAATGGAATTACAGTTAGAAAAAAAATCTGTAGTTGTCACTGGAGGAGCCTCTAACATTGGCCGTTCTATCGTCCTAGGGTTCGCGGAGGAGAAAGCCAAAATCACGCTAGCAGATATAGACGTCAGTCAAGCTGAAATAGTGGCCTCGGAAGCGATAGAGCTAGGCGCAGAGTCGGTGACTGTTGTTGAATGTGACGTAACTAATGGCAAAAATGTTGACAAAATGTTCAGCGAAGTTGTAGCTCACAATGGGACCGTAGATGTACTTGTAAATAACGTTGGATATGACGAGCTAAAATATTTTACGCAAACTGACCCCGAATTTTGGAGAAAAATAATTGAGATAAATTTCATGGGTGTGCTCAATTGCACCTACTCCGCACTATCAATTATGGCAAGTCAGAATCATGGTTCAATTGTCTCCATCAGTTCCGATGCGAGCCGACAAGGCGAACCTAAGGAAGCTGTGTATGGGGGTATGAAAGCTGGCGTAAACAGTTTCATGAAAACCATAGCAAAAGAGAACGGTCGGCATGGCATACGCTGTAACGTCGTTTGCCCTGGAGTCACCATTCCCGCTGAATCCCATGCTGTCGGGGGAAACAGCATGTGGTCCGATATGGACTCAATGTTCACCGTGGAGCAACTCGAAAAGATCGCTAACTCTTTGCCTTTAAAAAAAATAGGCCGACCCAAGGATGTGGCAAATGCAGTTCTATTCCTCGCATCTGAAGCTGCCGGTCACGTTACTGGCCAAGTACTAAGCGTCAGTGGCGGGTACAGTATGATCGGATGATAATGATCCGAACACTCTTCTTTACCTCGGCGCCATTCGAATAGCGCCATCAAGTCGGACACTTTCTCCGTTAAAATAAGAATTCTCAACCATAGTGACAGCAAGATGAGCGAACTCAGGAGGTACACCCAGACGTTTCGGGAATGGAACAGAAGCTGCTAGAGCTTGCTTAACGTTGTCAGGCGCGGCCTGAAGTAATGGAGTATCGAAAATACCCGGCATAATAGTATTTACACGTATACCTTCACTCATCAGATCTCTAGCGATGGGCAAAGTCATCCCGACGACACCTGCCTTAGAGGCCGAGTACGATGCTTGACCCATTTGTCCATCTTGTGCGGCGACACTTGCGGTGTTGACGATCACTCCACGTTCCCCAAACTCATCACATGGATCTAGGGTCATCATCCCTGCAGCAGATAAAGCAATACAGCGAAATGTTCCTAGGAGGTTAATCTGTACAATAAGCTCAAACTTATCCATCGGAAAAGTCTTAATTGCTCCAGTCTTTTTATCCCGTCCTGCCGTCTTCACGGCATTTCCTGTCCCTGCGCAATTAACTAGAATTCGTTCTTGACCTATCGTTTCTCGAGCTTTAGCAAAGCCAGATTCGCAATCCTCTTGAGAAGTCACGTCAACCTTACAAAATACGCCCTTCAGTTCTTGAGCCAAAGCTTCACCTTGTTCTACATTAAGATCAAAAAGAGCCACTTTTACTCCCTTACTCGCAAGCAATCGTGCAGTAGCAGCGCCAAGTCCTGAAGCTCCTCCTGTAATTACGGCTGACATCGACGAATTCAATTGCACAGTCTTTCTCCTTCAAAATTATTAAATTAACTATATAGTAACTGCTTAGTTACTCAAATTACTAAAACCAATTCCGTAAAAATAATCTGTGTCACTTATTAAGTATACGCAACTTTCTAGCATTCCAGCCTGAAACAGCCGCAATAATTCCACATGTTGCCGCGATAGAAAAGGGAATTATATAACTTCCAAATAGGTCAAAAAGATAGCCCCCCATCCATGGACCAAATGCTGCTCCTAAGGCGCTCCCAAATAGTGCCGTCCCCAAAATAGACCCAAAATTATCACCTTCGAACCGATCAGACATCATCGCTGGCATTAACGCAGCTGTAGCGGAGTAACCCACACCCAATAAAATAGCGTAAATGTAAGCGCCAGTCAGGCTGCCGATACTACCCACCATGAGCAGTACCAAAACACTTAACACCATAATGCTGATACCACTAACATAAACTAGTTCTCGCTCTATGTAATCTGACATCCAGCCACCGCCAGTTTTACCAATAATGCTAGCAATGCCAACAAGTCCAACTATTCCTGAGGCTGTCAGCGCCGCAATACCATGATCGACTAAGTACGCAACTTGGTGCACGTGTAACGTCTGGGAACATACACCACCAAAAAAGAAAGCACTCGCCATATACCAAAATTGTCGACTCTTTATGGCATCGGCATAAACCATACCCGAGTTATTGTTCTGGCGATCTGGCTGAGTATTCGTTGGAGCGGTGATTTCTAAATCCAAAAGCGGGTTTGAGTTTTTTAGTAGAAACAAGGCAGAGGGTAATATCACGATAAGACCTATCAGCGCAAAAATCTGAAATGCAACCCGCCAACCAAACGAATCAATGAGGAATTGGCATAACGGAACAATAACTAGCATCCCCACTCCAATACCCGAGCTCACAATCCCGAGCGCTAGTCCGAGTCGATGCTGAAATCGTTTTTGTACAATGACAACAGAAGGGGTCCACCCACAGAGAGAAACAGATACTGACGTGAACAAACCAAATGTAATATACAAGTGCCAAACCTCCGTAATAATACTATTGGAGTAAAGCGCAAACGCCAACGTGAGACTACCAAGCGCCATAATTAGCGCTGGTCGGATCCGATCACATAAAAAGCCTACCAAGGGATTCATACAACCGTGCACTATCGCAAACAAAGAGAAAGCCCCTGCTAGTGAACTCCGACTCCATCCGAAATCATCTAAAAATGCCACCAGAAACACGCTGTATGCGTACCAAATGCCATAAGCAATGCCAATTATCGACGCGAGTAAAATGAGCGTAACGCGCCCCTCGTACGCAGAGCGATTGCTTGATACCGAAATATTCATAATTGTTCTCGTCGGGACTAAATCCTATTTTTCGGTTTGAGAGGTAAAAACTCACAGCCCAAGCATTCGCATTGAGACGAGTCTTGACCTTAGAAATTACATCATTGAGTGGATGTAACGCGACACGAAGATTTCTTATTAGTAAAGAGATCTGCCCATTTTTTACAATTTAGGAACTCACAGATTTAGACCAAATGTGTCGCAAAAAACTCTAGACTGCGAGCCTTCGCGGTTACGGCACTTTTCTCATCGTAGCTTGCCCTAACATCGCAGTTAAAGCCATGATCAGCATTGTAAACAAAGATATCTACGTCAGGTTGTGCAGATTTTATGATATCCACATCGGTTAAAGGAATATGCGCATCCTTGTCTCCAAAATGCATCATAACCGGACAAAGTGGAGCCCTAGATGCCTCCCCGGAGATCCCTCCTCCGTAGTAAGACACTGCGGCAGAAACACTATTCATTGTGCAAGCAGACAACCACGTCAAAAGTCCACCGAAGCAGTAACCGACTACTCCGACCTTCCCATATTCTGTCATCGCATCTACTGCCGCCTGAATGTCCATTAACGTATTGGGCATTTCCATATCCTCAAAGGCTATTTTCAAACCTTTATTGAAGTCATCTTGATCGGTATACCCAAGCTCCACATTGCGTTCTACTCGATCAAAAATCTGCGGTGCTATCGCAGCGTAGCCCTCGGCCGCGTATGCATCTACCACTGATCGCATGTGAGGATTTACTCCAAATATCTCCTGTAACACCACGATTCCACCCTTAACGTTACCGGCAGGCACACTCGCATATGCACCAAATTCAAACCCATCCCCTGCCTTTAAATCAATTTGTCCCATTGCATTTTCTCCGAAAAAATCACTACACCTCGACCGATGGCTATAAATCTACATTACAAAAAGTACTATTAGACATATGCTCTCTGCTTACTTATTATGCAGAGGTATCGGTCTTAGGACAAACTTAAAAATAATCGTCCTATAGAAGTCCAATATCTGTGCTGGCTTAGCTAAGGGGAAATGCAAGTGAGAAAAACTAAAATCGGACTATTCGTCTTCCTAGCTCTTACGATTCTCTCTATCACTGCCTTTGCGGAAATTAAGCCCGAAAAATTGACAATCGAAAAAATGATAAAGGCTGATCCCCACCGGCTTTATCTCACCGACTTAAATTTAAATAATGTTATTGATGGCCGAATACACGTCCTAGATGGCAATAACTATAAGTACCTTGGCCTAATAAGTACCGGCATGTTCGGAGTAAATGCTCTATCGCGTGACAGCTCTAAAATGTTTGTTGCAACAACTTACTACACCAAGCGAAATCGAGGTGATAGATTTGATCAATTCGAGGTTTATAGAACCGACGACTTAAACCTAGAACTGGAAATTGAAATTCCTGCAAAACACGCTCAAGCACTCCCGTATAAAGGGACTATCACAAGCTCATTTGATGACAAATTCGTTTTCATCCAAAACGCGACTCCTGCGAGTTCTGTGAGTGTAATAAATATGAATTCGAAAAAGTTTAGCGCTGAAATATCCACGCCAGGCTGCTGGATTATTTTACCCTCAAGATCAAAGACTAATCAGTTCTCGACACTATGCGGTGATGGCACACTGATGACGATAACTCTCGATAAGCAGGGTTCAGAAAAGACAAAAACTCGAAGCGAGAAAATTTTTCACCCCGGGCAAGACCCACTATTCGTGCAAGCGGAAAGTATTGGCGATACATACTACTTCGTATCATTCCACGGGCAGATATATGAAGTCAGCGTCGCAGGTGCGAAAGCTAAATTACTCAAAACTTGGTCTTTATTAAACGATAGCGACAAATCCGAGGGTTGGCGCCCAGGTGGGTATCAATTACTTGCGGTTCATAAAGAATCGAGGCGACTTTATGTCGCCATGCATGATAACGGAATGGAAGGAACTCACAAATATCCTGCTAAAGAAATCTGGTCTTTTGATATCGACTCAAATATGCGGGTTGGACGAATATCGGGTGGAAATGCAATAGCTATGACTCTGACTAAGGAAAAAACGCCGTCGTTATATGTCTATGACGGGATGGAAGCGAAATTTCACAAATATTCTACTGAGCCGGTAATGAAAAAAGAAAGTGTAAGCGAGCCAATCGGTGAGTTTGCCGGTTTAATTGAGACGCACTAATCAGAAATGTTCGCACTTGACCTGACCTTCATCTACGCAATAAAACTAGCAATTGCCCTCGTATTCATTGTGGGCGCAATTCAAAAGCTTAAGGATATTGATACTTTTCAAGCCACCGTCGAAGCTTATGACCTGTTACCTCAATTTCTAGTCACTGGATTCTCAATAATATTGCCGGTAGTCGAATTGGTTACTGCATGCCTTCTCTTGGTCAACCTTAGTCAGGGATTGTATGGGTTGATTTTGGCGATTCTAGTGCTCTCGGTTACCACAACAGGAATAATTGTAAATCTACTACGAGGAAATCTCGACGTGTCCTGTGGCTGCGGAGGCCTCGAAGACGAAGCTCCTCTATCATGGGGCTTGGTGGGGCGAAATCTGACATTACTTGCCATGCTACTTGTCTGTTTCTCGCCAAGTGACTTAAGGTCTTTGGCCCTATTCGATACTCTCACGATAATTGGGGGCAGTCTGAGCGTTTATTTTCTATATACAGTCACGTCTCAATTGATTGCAAATCACCCCAGATTGGTCAAACTGCGGGAATCACTATGACGCAGGCACTTACAATCAGTATTATATTTCTGTGGATAGTGATTATAGGATTGGCAATTGCTATTTTCGCCCTTGCTCGGCAAATTGGAATCCTCTACGAGCGAGTTGCCCCGATGGGGGCACTAATCTTGGATGATGGTCCGGGCGCAGGGGAACAGGCGCCGGTCTTTAATCTTGCTGCGATCGGTGGTGATCGGGTCAATATTGGCTCTCCGTCTAATAAAGGAGAATTGATATTCTTCATATCACCAACCTGTCCAGTCTGTAAAAAACTAATCCCTATTTTACGTATGCTGAGAGACAAGGAACGCGAGTCGCTTAATGTTATCTTAGCCAGCGATGGCGACGAGCTGCGACAAAAAAAGTTCTACGAAAAAGCACAATTACAAGATTTTCCTTATGTCATCTCAACTGACTTGGGTATGAGCTTCAAAGTGTCCAAATTACCATATGCTGTTCTCATCGATGAAAAAGGCGTAGTTCGGAGCAAAGGCTTGATTAATAACCGAGAGCAACTAGAAAGCCTGCTAATGGCAAAAGATCTCGAAGTGGAATCAATACAAGAATATCTGCAGTCCTCGTCGTGACTTAGTTAACTGAGTATAATCAGGAAAAGGAGAAAAAAATGAAGTGGCTTGATAGTTTCTTTGAAGATAGACTCCGAGCTGTTGCGCACAGAGCATCTCGTCGAAGTGCAATTGCGCGTGTAAGCAAATGGCTTATCGGCTCAGCATTTTTGCTACCTGTGTTGCCCTTCGACCGATCTCCCAAGGCTGCTGGAGGGGCGAAGCCTTCTGAAATAGCGGAAAACGAGTTAGACGACCAGCACTGTGATTATTGGCGCTATTGCGCCCTTGACGGCCACTTGTGTACATGCTGTGGTGGCTCAATTACATCCTGCCCACCTGGGACAATCCCTGGCTCAGTGACTTGGATCGGCACATGCGAGAACCCTGAGGATGGGAAACATTATCTAGTGAGTTATAATGACTGTTGCGGAGCTGCCTCTTGTGGCAGGTGCTATTGTAATACCAATGAGGGAGAACGACCTGGTTACACCATGGGTGTTCATAACGATATAAACTGGTGTATGGGTACTGATTCGACCGTTTATCATTGCACAGTGTCAGTTGTGCTTGGTACCGCAGCGGCGAAGTAATAACATTTCGTGCCTAAGTCGAAAACGCTAGCGTTTCTACTCGGCTTAGTGCTAACTTCCTTTGCAGTATTGAGTCAATCAAAACAAAAACCTGAAATAAATTATTTACAATTCTGCCAAGGATGTCATCGAGCCGATGGCTCTGGTAGTCGCTCGAACGACGTACCAGACCTAAGAGGCTCAGTAGGGAACTTTTTATACCTAAAGGAAGGAAGAGACTTTCTAGTACAAGTCGCGGGAGTAGCTCAGGCGCCTATCTCCGATGTTGAACTTGCCGAACTGATGAACTGGACTCTATACAAGTTCGGGGCGTCAGAAATGCCCGATTTGTTTGTACCCTATGATGCGGAAGAAGTTAGAAAATTGCGAATAAACCGCCCAACAAATACTAGTATTATTCGTAATAATCTTGTACAAAAACTAATGAAAATGAATAAAGAAATTTCGACTGAATAAGTATTGAGGAGGACACTATTCATGAACGTAGACTATATGGAAGTTATACGAAAGCGCTATGAAAATCTCGGATATCAGGCATACCGCTGGTTTGTAGCCGATGACGTTGCCCCTTGGACTCCACTGAAAAAACGACTACATGAGTGTAAACTCGGCTTGCTGTCTACCTCGGGAGCTTACGCGTTGGGACAAGTCGCATATCATTATAAAGATGACTCGACTATCCGAGAGATCCCTTCGAATACGCAGACTGACGACCTCCGCTTTTCACACATCACTGAAAATTACCTAGTTAATCCGAGAAAAGACCCCAACTGCATACTACCAACTGAAACGTTGCGTACGCTAGTTCAGAAAAAAGTGATAAAGTCACTCGCGAATACCGTATTTTCATGCATGGGAGGTACCTATTCACAGAGACGCGTAAAAACCGAAATCGCGCCCGAGATACTCAAAAATTTTAAACGACAAGACATTGACTGCGCATTATTGGTCGCCATGTGACCCGTTTGTCATCAAACCGTGTGTTTGATTGCTCGCTATCTTGAAGCTAACGGTATCCCCACATTGTGTCTCGGCTCAGCGTTCGATATTTTAAGTGCTGGGGCCCCACCAAGAGCGATGTTTGTAAATTATCCACTGGGTCACTCAGCGGGTAAGCCATTTGATCGTGCTGATCAAGAATATGTCGTTGAGTCTGCGCTAAATGGGTTTAATTCGCTGAAGAAATCTAGCCAAATTGGGATGATAGATTCTGATTGGGGCTCAACCGGTTGGAAAAAAGAGGCTAACTCTACCGCTGGAGAGGATACGCGACAGCCGCGTGATACCCGTCCTCAGTACCAGTTTGAAGAAGACAGGATCGCGGCCGAAATAATTTGAACACCGTTTAGTGCATTGATAATACTTTTGATGATAGCATGCGCTTGGCTATTGCCTGTATCGTAAATCGCTAGAGGTACGAATTTTGCGGTTTAAAATATATTTTCGTGTTTTCAGGGTTGCATGTTCGAAGGGGGGGGGATGATACAAAATCTCATGAAGTTATTTTTCTTAACAATGCTAATGGTTTTAGGTGCTGCCCAAGCCAGTACTCTCTCCAATACCTTGTCTAAAATAGATAGATCATTAGCCACGTTTGATCCCCTCGGAAAATACATCCGAAAACCAGTTGAAAAAGCGATACCTCGGCTCAAATTTAGAGGTTTTGTTAGGCAATGGTCGGATATGTTGCTGGAAAAAAATGGAACAATAGGTTCGGTCAACCAAGACTATAGATTTCTACAACTCCAAAATCTTTTCGAGCTGCAGACCTCTTATTACGTCGCTCCTGGTATAGATGTTAATGCAGTGAGCCACATAATGTATGACGGCGTGTATGACTGGCAAAATTCTGATGGCCTATCGGCTGATCGGTCGGATCGAACTAATGAACTTTACAATACCAGTGAGCGAATATTACGGGAGTTCTACGTAAGTTACAGAAAACCTAGCTTCGATCTGAAGATCGGTAAACAACAAGTCGCTTGGGGCAAAATGGACGGACAATTTATCGATATTGTGAACGGTATGGATCGTCGAGAGTCCGTCCAGCTTGAGTCGGAGGACTACGAATGGCGACGACTGCCAACTTGGATGGCTAACGCTACTGTGTATCTCGGGAAAACTACTGTTCAAATGCTATACATCATAGACTTCGAACATGACCGAGGGGCCGCGCCCGGAAGTCCGTGGGCTTCCCCTCTAGGTGTCGCAAGTAAAAATATTACCGTTGGCACTTCGAGACCTAATGCAGATACTTTTCGAGATCATCAATATGGTCTACGAATTGATCGATCTGCCGGCGCGCTTACCTATGGTTTCGCATACATGTATGCATGGGACAAGAATCCTGTGGAGAGAATTGTAGGTACCGCATTGAGTGGTTCCGAAACTGTCCTACAAGTCCATAATCGACATGAAAGATTGCATCATTTTGGAGCGACCGCTGACTACGCTACGACCCTACAAAATATGCCTTGGGTAGGGAATGTCCCCGCGGTATTTAGAATAGAGGCGTTGTACACCAACGGCGTGAGATTCACAGATGCGGATAAAAGGACTGCCGCTCTTTCGGGCACTTTAACCGATGGTACGGTTAAAAGAGATACTGTGAGAGCTGCGGCCGCGGTCGAACTCGCTTTACCCTCAAGGACAACGTTCATTTTTCAAGGCTCTTGGTACCAAACACTTAATTATAAAGAAGGACTGGGCTATGGCTTCGGGGGAGGTATAAGTGATGAATGGAGTTTTATCCCATTAATTCATGCTTCTCGGCCCTTCGCGTTCTCCAAGGATAGACTAAAGCTCGAAGTAACTGCTTTCCCATTGATCAACGGATCAGATACGGGTTGGGGAGGTCTTAAAACTAAGGTTCGGCTACGGTATAAATTCTCTCAGTTTTTAAATGGTGAATTCAGATATACAGGATATGATACTGGAGGAGCGAATGATTATTACGGTCAGTATAATCAGTATGATAATTTCGGTTGGGAGCTAAACTATGAATTCTAAGGCTCTGAGCAGGGTTAAAGTCGTCATTAGCAATGCTATAAAAATATCGCTGTTGATTGTTTTAGTCACAGCAACGCATGCCCAAGACCAAAAATCTAACTGGAAAACTGTTGATCAAATGAGTGCTGAAGATAGGGCATTATTTGACCCTAACCATGCCACACCCAGAGATGCTAGCATCCCCTATATACCTGCTGAAAAATTCCCCTTCAAGGCACCCTATACTGCGGAAGAAATGGGCTATCGCTCGGCTCAGTTCTCGCATATTTCTCGCTGGAGCCACTCTATAAGCGACGTATTCGGAGTAGTCACAAGTTCAGGATATGTCAACCAAGGAGAATGGGCATGTTTTGTCGACTTTAGTCAGCCCGGCATACAAGGATATATCAACTCTCCGGTAGGGGAAGAGCTAGGAAGATGGATGCTCTATGAAACTTTCCCCCCCGAATCTGAAGGTGCACAACAGCTTTGGATTCCAATCAGATCAGATAAAGTAGAAAAGAAAAGATTAGAGTTCTTTTACTATTCGCCATCGATGAGACGAGTAAGGCGAATGCCTGAGCCTAGACGGGATCAACGATTCGCAAACAATGCCCAAACTTTAGACGATGTGATGGGTCGTGATCCCTGGGAGTTCAAATGGGAGCTTCTAGGAACAGATGTACTTTATGAAACAGCACGATTTCCTGCCACTCGGACCAGCATCACTTGGAACGAACCCGGGAATGGTTTTGTAGAAAGATCTGTGTCAAGCATAAAGCTAATGGGTGATGACTTTGAACATTATACTCCCGATGGTGGGGTCGAAACGTGGGTGCTTAAGGCCACAACAAAAGAAGACTGGCTGCCGGATTATAATGAAAAGTACCTCATCGTCTGGGTGGAGAAACATACTTTTTTTATCTTACGTCGTGAGAAGTATGGACATGACGGACGTTTGATTACTATTGAAAGTAGAATGTCCGAAAAGGAGAATCCGGCTCTTGGGGATCTCGGCTATACGTCTAAAATGGGGACGTATTGGAATATAGATCACGATCTAATCTCTTATAGCTTTCATGACGCACATAAGCCTCGAGTTTGGTCGGATGAGCAAAAAAATATGATATTTAAGGCGGAATTCATGCCTCGAGAATGGCTTTTCGAACCCATTCCATCCCAATTACGACTTGATTCTCCAGACGAGTTCTTCCTAAGACCGCACTTATATCCCGACAAATTCCCAAATCATAGGAATACCGTGCTACCACCGGAGGTACAGTCGCGTTATCAACAGCAAGAGATAGCGAAAAAGCTTGTTTTTGAGACCGAATAGTACGAGATGTTTCGATGCTCGAAGTTAATTTTTGTCGCGATACTTTTGCTGTTGGGATCATGTACCGAGGATAACCAGCAGAAAATAACAGGGCAACCTCCTGGCCCATATAAAATGACTCTGACAGCACCGCATCGAATTGAAGTGGGGCAAGAGGTCATACTAACCACAGAAATTACGCATAGTGATACAGGCATGCCGGTCGAAAACCTTCGAACATTACATGAGAGACGTGTCCATAATTTTATTACTAATTTAGATTTTACTAACTTTTCTCACATTCACCACGAAGACTTTAACGCACTAAAAGCTGAGCAAATCGAGTCAGCAAAATTGTCTTTTCCTTACACCTTCCCCACGCCCGGCAAGTATAGAATGGTAAGCGAATTTACTGATTCTAAACGTAGCTGGATAAAGCATTTTAATTTGGAGGTTGGTTATAGTGCGCTTATAAATGACCACCATCTGAAGAAAACTAATACAAATACGGTGCAGAACTACACGGGCACACTATCTTTTGCATCGCAAACACCTATCGCGGGCGCACCGATTGAGATGGAGGTTTACATATCGAGGGATAACGTACCCGTGAGCGACCTTAAGCTTTGGTTGGGGAGCGAAGCTCATGTTGCTATATGGAGAGATGATGGAAAATATTTTGGACATACGCACGCTTACACACCCGCAATGAGACAAATGATGGGAGGCCTTGCACACCAGAAAAAATCGCATGCAACCAATCCGAAAATGATTCAAGAGATGATGCTTCGAATGATGTCACAACCATCTGAATTAATTTTCGAGGGTCCAACTATTCCCGTATTTTATATATTTCCACAGCCGGGTAAATACGTGATGCATTTTGAATGCGCTCCAAACGGTAATCCAATTGTTTTCCAATTTATCATCAACGTCCTGCCTAGCGCGAAAATCCTGCCTACTCACGAACATGCAGCAAATGAAATCCAGTAAAAGTGATGGCGGGCTGAAATATATTTTGCTAGCTATAAGTCTTGCCACCCCAGGATACGTAAATTCCGGGCACGGTTTTTTTAATAGTTTCGAAGGAGTACCTTGGCTACCAGAACCAGGTCTAATGCCCGACCAATTTGTATATTTCATTGATGAAGCTATCGAGAAATTTCAAACTAGCTCGTATGTCGACTCTTTGGTAATCAAAAAAAAGTATCTAACCTTTGCCGAGGAAAAATTAGCTGAGGGTGTCGCACTATTGAAAGATAGCAATACAAATCACCACGTACGAATCGAAAACAGTTACGCTCACTATCTGACAATACTAAGCCAATCTTTTTCTGAAAATCAAAGTACAGATGAAACTAATTACCAGCAATACTGCGCTGACCGACTTCTGCAGCACATGTATATTCTTTCCATCGAAGTAATAGACTCAGATCGCTCTGCGGTAAATCATTTTCTAACTCTCAACGAAATCGCATCCGAGAATTATCGTAAATTGATTAAACATTTAAGCAGAGATTTTATCGATTCACATTTCTTCAAAAAGGAAGAGGTGAAATGGTCTTGGGAGATAGCTTTAGAATCTGACTGAGTGCATTCACTATCGACTTAATGGCAGTCATTACAATCGTTCCAAGACTCCAACTAATAGGCCAATAAGCCCACCAAAAACTCCACCCCAAACCACTAGCCAGCCTAGATGCTTCCTAATCATATTCTCTACAATATCCTTAACCTTCCTGGGCGTGAGCTCATCTAATCTGCGCTCGATAATTGTCTCTATCTGTCCTATTAACTGTTCTGACGCGCCCGACTCTCCCGAATTTTCATCAACTATTTCAGCTAATATTCCTTTTAATTTTTCGACCATCGGCGCCCGAAGTGGTTCTAACGCCTGCCTACCACCAAGCATTTTAAGCATTCCACCCATGGATGATTCCTCGATAGCTTCGACGAGGCCTAAAAATACTCGATCAAAATCGGCCTTTTTAGCTAAATCTTCAATTCCACTGCTACCGGCTTCAGAGAGAAAACGATCAATTTGCTCTCTCGTGAAAAATTCGTTAACAATCAATTCTTTAATCCCCAGCTTAAAATCTTCGAATCTACTTGGAATCACTCCCGAACCATAGATAAATGGGATCTTTTCAAATAGCATATGGACTGCAAGCCAATTAGTAACGCCGCCCGAAAGAGCGAACAATCCTGTGAGTTGCAATAATTTGGACCAGTCGCTTGAAAGCCCAAAGGTTGGCGCAGTAAGTCCTATAGCAAAAATCGAAGCCGAAACG
>MDSV01207488.1_pt1 | contig 13490 bp, 12 predicted proteins | sample 810851 | NCBI WGS metagenome assembly MDSV01 (sample SAMN05326640, study PRJNA326480) | marine metagenome | isolation source: seawater | place: Atlantic Ocean: North East | collected 2012 | reverse complement strand
TGCGACCTCCTGCTCCCAAAGCAGGCGCGATAACCGGGCTACGCTATACCCCGAACAAAGGTTTGCAAAACTAAAAAAAGATTTATACATGCAAACAAAAAACAAATCTTTGTTTTGCGGAGAGGAAGGGATTCGAACCCCCGGTACGCGTAAGCGCACAACTCCTTAGCAGGGAGCCCCGTTCGGCCACTCCGGCACCTCTCCAATTCTTAAAAGAACTTTTTTAGGACTGCAAATGTATATTAATCTCAATTGCTGACAAATTATATGTCAAATATATTTTAGTTTAAATTTTAACTAAATATTTCAGTAAATTATTTTACTCAAATGTTATATTTGCAAACCTAATTAAGTTATAACATGAATAAAAAAGCACTAATACTACTATTACTATCTACTGTATTGACTGCTTGTGTGAAAGAGAGAGATTTATCACAAAATACTGTAATTGCCCATATCCTATCACAACCTGATGGGCTACATCCATATAACAACAACTCGGTTATGAGGTCATATGTTTTTCAATATACACAAAAGACCCTACTAAGGCTTGACCTAGAATCACTAGAATATGTGCCAGATCTACTAAAAGAGCTTCCAGTTTCATCAGAAGACAATAAAACATTTTATTTTGAATTAAAAGATAACATTAGGTGGGATGATGGCTCACTACTTACAGCAGAAGACATAGAATTTTCTACCAAGATTATGTTATGTCATCTAACTGACAATTCACAAATTAGACCAATATATAATTCTGTAATAGAATCAGTTGAAACTGACCCAAAAAACCCTTTGAAATTTACTATGCGTGCCTTAGATATCAACTGGACTGCCAAAACTATTCTTGGAGGAATTTATATTCAACAGAAAAAATATTGGGATCCAAGTGGGATATTAGACAAGCTCTCTTTTCAGCAAATATTATCTAGGAGCTTTAAAGAAACTGATGATATAACTAATTGGTTTAATGACTTTAATCATGCTGACAATAGCTTCAAACCTAAAAAACTACAAGGTCTTGGTCCATATATAGTTAGTGAATGGGAGCCTAGTCAATATATAACTCTAACTAGGAAATCTTCATGGTGGGGAAGTGAAGACACGTCTGTTTACAACAAGTCATACCCTGAAAAAATTATTTTTAAGGTAATTAGAGAGGATGCTTCATCATATCTTGCTTTAAAGAATCAGGAAATTGACGTTACCACAAATATTGGAACTGTAAAACTTATGAAACTTAGAGAGAGAGATTATTTTAACAATAATTATGACTCTGATTTCCTCAATAGATATGGAATATCATATATTGGATTAAACATGAAGCCTGATGGTATAAAACATAAACCATTTTTTGTAGACAAAAGAGTAAGAAGAGCAATTGCATATACAATACCAGTTGATGAAATTATAGAAGTAATGATGCACGGAAAAGCCACAAGACAAACTTCTAGTGTATCACCATTAAAGAAAACATATAATGACACATTAACACTTATTCCATTAGATATTGAAAAAGCTAAAGAGTTATTAACTGAAGCAGGATGGGTTGATACAGATGGAGATAATATTAGAGATAAAATGATTAATGGAGTGAAGACACCTTTCTCATTTAAATTTAGCTATATGAGTTCTCCAGCATCAAAAGAAGTAGTTTTAATGATGAGAGAAAGTATGTATAAGGCAGGTATAGTTGCTGAACCTACACCTATGGATTTTTCTTTATTTTATAAGAATGCAGGAGATCATAAATTTGATGCTATGCTAGCTGGCTGGGGCAGTAGTGCTGCATATTCAAATCCAATGCAACTATGGCACACCTCTTCTTGGGCAAATAAAGGGTCTAATTTCTGTGGATTTGGGGATGCAGAAAGTGATGCTTTAATTGAAGAGGCAAATAAAACTTTAGACTATCAAACACATAAAAATGCGCTTTTAAAATTACAAGCAAGAATTTACGAAGACCAACCATATGTATTTTTATATTGTTCTAAAAGAAAATTTGCCGTACATAAGAGATTTAATAATAGGGAAATGTTTTTTGAGTTTCCCGGTGTTATGCTGAATAATCTAGATTTAAACTCTAGTATTAACTAATAGATATTTATACAAAATGTTTAAATACGCAATAAAAAGAATTATAACATTTATACCAATGCTGATAGCTATATCCCTATTGTCATTTATTATAAGTGTTAATGCCCCTGGTGATCCAGTAGAGAGGCTAGCAAAATCTGCTGAGAGTGAAGGTTCTGCTCAAGAGCAATCTGGTGCATCAAAAAAAATTAAGCAGGAATTAAGAAAAAAACTAGGATTAGATCTTCCTATATTCTACTTAAGCATCACTGATCTTGCTTCTTCAGATACTCTGTACAGAATACAAGATAAGTACCACCAAGCAAATCTTAAGGCTTTAACTCATCAAAGTGGTAATTGGCAGGCAGTTTCGAACTATTATCTTTCCTTACTAGATTTAGAGAAATCTTATCGAAAGATCGATGCAAAATTAATAGCAGAAAATGATAAAACATTAGATTTAAACATAGTAAATGAGGCTTGTAATCAGTTTGGATCTGAAATAGGAAGTTTATTAGAAACATCTGACAATAATTTAGTTCAAAATAGCTTTAACAAAATGAACAACTTACTTTCTAGTAATAGTTTTTTGGTACCACTAACAAAACCTTTAATTGAATTAGAAAGTAGAAGAACTGCATTATCTACTAATAGAACACAATGGAAAACATATATACCGGCTCTTAACTGGTATGGGACAAACAATCAATACCACTTATGGCTATTTGGAAACAATAACGACAGAAAGGGATTATTAAGAGGAGACTTTGGAATATCCTATATTGACAGTCAGCCAATCCAGGACAAAATCTGGCAGAAAGTTGGAATTTCATTCTCTCTATCACTTATATCTATCTTCTTAGCATATCTTATAAGTATTCCAATAGGTATTTATTCAGCTTACCGTAAAGATTCAGCAGCTGACAAAGGTATGTCACTAATACTTTTTATCTTATATTCTATGCCTTCATTCTTTGTTGGAACACTATTATTACTCCAATTTGCTAATCCAGATAATCTAGCATGGTTCCCTGTGTCAGGAATACAGGACCCCACTATATTTGATCCTGAGTGGAGTTTTTGGAAAAAAATACAACATAGGATCCCATTTCTAATCTTGCCAATTATCACCTACACTTATGGATCATTTGCATTTTTAAGTAGAATTATGAGAGTAGGGATGATTGACATTGTTTCTCAAGATTACATACGTACAGCACGGGCAAAAGGTTTAGAAGAAAAGAAAGTGATACTTAAGCATGCATTAAGAAATTCATTATTACCTATAATTACTGTTTTCGCAGCTATATTCCCAATGGCAATTGGTGGAAGTATAATTATTGAAGTAATCTTCTCTATACCAGGAATGGGTGTCGAAATTTATAATTCTATTTTAAATTATGACTACCCGATGATTATTACAGTCTTTACTCTCTCAGGATTTTTAACCATGGTTGGATACTTAGTTTCAGATATACTTTATGCTGTAGTCGATCCAAGAATATCTTATAAATAGGATTATGCAAAACACAAACGAGAATTTTTCATTTAAAAAATATGCTTGGTCACAATTCAAGAAAAATAAGATCGCATTAGTTTGTCTATATCTTCTTTTTACACTAATTATTATAGCTGTTCTTGCACCATATATTGCAAACGAAAGACCACTTTATGCTGAATACAAAGGAGAAACATTATATCCTGCATTTGCAAGTTCAAGTAGAACAGATTCTATTTTTAATTCAAGTGGTCAATTAGATGAAATATTACAATATGACATCACAGACTGGAGAAGATTAAGCTTTACAAAAGTCATATGGGCGCCTATTCCATATTCTCCTGGAGGTATGGACAGATATAATAGAGATTATGTATCTCCTGGTGGAAAACAAAGATTTAAAAACCAAGATGGTGAAATAACAGATGCTCCAAAAAGATTTAGACATATTCTTGGTACTGATGGAATTGGAAGAGATCTAGCAGCAGGCTTAATTCATGGAACAAGAATTTCATTGATGGTAGGTTTAGTTTCTATGGGAATAGCATCGTTGATTGGAATAATATTAGGAGCACTAGCAGGATTCTTTGGTGACACAAAATTAAAAATGCCTAGAGTAAAGTATTGGCTAACCCTATTTGGATTTTTTATGGGTATATTCTATGGTTTTGGTCAACGAAAATATATACTAGCAGATGCTTTTGGTGAGAGCATAACAAGTGGAATATTACAGATGCTAGTCAGTATCTTCATAATTATCTTGATTATATTCTTATTTAGGCAGTTAAGTAGATTCTTGCAATTTGGCTACCTAAAGACTGAAACGAGAGTCCCAATAGATACATTTGTATCAAGAGGAATTGAACTTCTAAACTCCATCCCAAGATTGCTTCTAATTATTACTATTACAGCAATTGTTGAAAGAAGCATCTGGATTGTTATGATAATTATTGGTGTAACCAGTTGGACGGGTATCGCAAGATTTACTAGAGCTGAATTCTTAAGGATTAGATCATTAGAATTTGTACAAGCAGCTGAATCATTAGGGTTTTCATCAATTAGAACAATCTTTAAACATGCATTACCAAATGCATTAGCCCCTGTATTTGTGAGTATTGCCTTCGGTATTGCTTCTGCAATTCTGATTGAGAGTGGACTGTCATTCCTAGGAATTGGAGTTCCAGATGATATTGTCACTTGGGGTTCCTTACTTAACCTTGGTAGACAAAACTTAGAAGCCTGGTGGCTGATCATCTACCCAGGAATGGCAATATTTATTACAATCACAATTTACAATATGATTGCTGAAGCTTCACGTGATGCACTAGACCCTAAATTAAAAAGTTAAGAAGAAAGGAAAATATTCCACAAAAACACTGATGTTCTAAATCTCATCAAAATCAACAACTACATTTTCGGATGTCGGATGTGATTGGCATCCTAGTATATATCCTTGAGCAACCTCTTCTTCAGATAAAGAATAATTTTGATCCATTTTTACGTTGCCCTCAAGTACTTTGGCTTTACAAACACAACAGACTCCTCCTTTACATGAGAATGGCACATCAGCACCAGCATTCATTGCTGCATCTAATATTGTTTCCCCTTTAGATGATAACTCAAAAGAAAAATCATCACCATCAACAGAAACTGTAACATTAGAAATTATGCCTTGAACAATCTCATTATTTTCTTCTATATCTTTTTTAGGCAAATCCTCAGTATAAAACCTTTCAAAATGTATTTTAGATTGATTAACACCAAAATCTAACAAAAACTGGTTTACATTATCAATCATCTCTCCTGGCCCACATAGAAAATAAGAGTCAGCCTCTTTTAAATTACTATTAGTATTGTATAACTCTTCTAATATAGAAGTATCTATCCTCCCCTTCAAACAATCAGTTACATCTTCTCTTGAAAAGATATAATGAATAAACAACTGGCTCTGATGCTCTCTCTCCAAACGATTTAAATCCTCTAAAAACATCATACTAGATCTAGTTTTGTTACCATAAATCAAAGTAAAATAACTATCAGAATCATTTGCAAGCACCTGTTTAATCATAGATATAATTGGAGTAATACCACTTCCTGCACAAATAGCTAGATAATGGCTACCTTCTTGTTTTGCGTCTAAATAAAAATTACCAGTAGGAGGCATAACATCCAGAGTATCTCCTATTTTTAACTCTTTAGTAAGAAAAGAAGACATCAAACCATTCTCAATACGCCTAATTCCAATCTCTATACCTTCTCCTGGACATGAAGATAATGAATAAGACCTTCTTACATCCTGATTATTAATTTCTTTATGTAAAGTTATATACTGACCTGCTATGAAATTGAATTGATCTGGATAAGAATTATGTAGAGTTATCTTGACCGCATCAGGTGTTAACGATTCAATCTCTTCAACTTTTAGAGAGTAAAAATTCTTCATTAGATAACTAAATTTATCTGCAAAAATATCATTTTAGAAAACATGATAACCATATTACAATGAATATCATAAATATGATAAGATAATTTAATAAATTTGCAGTATTAATTTAATAAGATGAAAGAAGAACATTTCCAAAAGCAAATTGATACTGAACAAAAAATTGAACCAAAAGATTGGATGCCCGAACAATATAGAAAACATCTAATTCGACAGATCTCTCAACATGCACATTCGGAAGTAATAGGCATGCAACCAGAAGGAAATTGGATCACAAGAGCTCCTTCTTTACGAGCAAAGATGATACTTCTAGCAAAAGTTCAAGATGAAGCTGGACATGGTTTATATTTGTATTCTGCTTGTGAGACACTAGGAATAAGCAGAGAAGAACTAGTTCAACAGCTTCATGATGAAAAAGCAAAATATTCTTCAATATTTAACTATCCTACTTTAACATGGGCAGATATGGGAGCAATCGGCTGGTTAGTAGATGGAGCAGCAATTGTTAATCAGGTATCTCTACAAAGAACCTCATACGGGCCATACTCAAGAGCAATGATCAAAATTTGCAAAGAAGAAAGTTTTCATCAAAGACAAGGCTATGAAATTATGGCAGAGATGGCAAAAGGAACACCAGAACAGAAAACAATGGCACAAGATGCATTAAATAGATTCTGGTGGCCTTCTATTATGATGTTCGGACCTCAAGATAGCGAATCTCCTAGAACAGGAAATGCTATGAAGTGGAAAATTAAAAGACAAACAAATGATGAATTACGTCAAAGTTTTATTGATAAAACAGTAGGCCAAGCAGAGATTATTGGTCTTAAGATCCCGGATCCTGATTTGAAGTGGAATGAAGAGCGAGAACACTATGATTTTGGTAAAATGGATTGGGAGGAGTTTTGGAATGTAGTAAATGGAAATGGACCTTGCAATAAGCAAAGGCTTGCTCATCACAAAAAAGCACATGACGAAGGGGAATGGGTGCGAAATGCAGCACAAGAATATGCTAAAAAACAAGAATCAGCAACAAACTAAATAATTATATATGGCAAAGAATGCAACAGTTTGGGAAGTATTTATTCAAAGTAAAAATGGTCTAGCGCATAAACATGCTGGAAATGTACATGCTGCTGATAAGATTATGGCATTAGAAAATGCAAGAGAGTTGTACACACGAAGAAATGAAGGATCTTGTATATGGGTAGTTAAATCAAGTGAGATTGTATCTTCCGAGACAGAAGACAGTGAAGCATTCTTTGACCCGTCAAACGATAAAATGTATCGCCATCCTACTTTCTATACTATGCCTGAGGGCTCTAAACATATTTAAAAGATGAATAGTCTTATTCAATATACTCTAAGAATAGCTGATAGTTCATTAATATTAGGTCAAAGAATGTCACAATGGTGCTCCAATGGACCAACCTTAGAAGAAGATATCGCAATGTCAAATATTGCATTAGATTTATTTGGTCAAGCTAATGGCTTTTATGAGTATGCGGCTCAATTAGATGGATCAAGATCAGCAGATGAGTTAGCATTTAAAAGAAATGAGAGAGAATTCTTTAACCATCAATTATCAGAACAGGAAAATGGTAACTTTGGTACAACAACAGTAAGGAACTTCTTACATGATGCTTTTAATTTCCTGTTCTATACAGAGCTTGCTTCTAGTAAAGATGAGACTTTAGCTGCCTTATCCGCAAAATCATTAAAAGAAGTGAAGTATCATTTACGTCATTCTAGTAATTGGCTAATCCGGTTAGGAGATGGAACTCAAGAAAGCAATATGAAAGTGCAAGAATCTTTAAACTTCTTATGGCAATATACTGGAGAACTATTTGAAATGGACGAAATTGATAATGAGATGCTAGATGCAGGAGCTGGGGTAGACAATAATAAACTAAGGAAAGGATGGGACGAAATAATTAACAGTACAATAGAAAAAGCAAAATTGACTCGACCAGTAGATGGCTACATGGCAAATGGCAGTAAAAAAGGCATACATACCGAACATCTTGGTTTTCTTCTTGCTGAGATGCAGTTCTTACCTAGAGCATACCCAGATGCAAAATGGTAACACAGCACATATATGGAAACTATTAAATACAATTCCTGATCCTGAGATACCTGCAATCTCAATAGTGGAGTTAGGTGTTATCCGAGATGTTACATTTACTGATAAATCTTACACCATCCTTATTACCCCTACTTATTCAGGTTGTCCAGCCGTTAAAACATTTACAGATGACATAAAAGAGTGTCTTAAAGAAAATGGGGTTCGTAACTTTAAATTAAAACTTATTTATTCTCCTGCATGGACTACTGATTGGATGACAGACAAAACAAAAGAAAAACTAAGAAAATACGGTATAGCCCCTCCTTCCAATACAGTTAGATGCCCACAATGTAATTCTAAAAACGTAGAAATATTAAGTGAGTTTGGAGCTACTGCCTGTAAATCAATGTGCAGATGCTCTGACTGTTTAGAGCCATTCGAGTTTTTCAAATGTATTTAAAATCTAATTTTTCGTATTTTAGCTCTTTAAAATTTTAAGAAATGATAAAATTAGAGATCTTAGATGGAGTAGGAAAAATAACATTAGATAGACCTGAGAAATATCACTCTTTCGTTAGAGAGATGGCTCTAAAATTACAAGAAAAACTAGATCAATGTGAAAACAACGATAGAGTACGAGCAATATTTATCACAGCAAGTGGAAAGGCTTTCTGTGCTGGACAAGATCTAGCAGAAGCAATAGATCCTGCTATACCAAGTATAAGTACAATCATACAAGAGCACTATAATCCAATCATTAGAAGAATTAGAAACATAGAAAAACCCATAGTAGCTGCCGTCAATGGAGTTGCTGCTGGTGCAGGAGCCAGTATTGCTCTTGCTTGTGACATTGTCGTTGCTACTGAGAGTGCTACTTTTGTTCAGGCCTTTAGCAAAATAGGACTAATTCCAGATAGCGGGGCAACATTCATCCTGCCAAGATTAGTAGGGATGCAGAAAGCAGCCGCACTGATGATGAGCGCAGAACCAGTTACAGCAAAGGATGCAGAGAAAATGGGTATGATTTATAAAACCTACTCAGATAAGAACTTTGAATCAGAGAGCTGGAATCTAGTTAGTAAATTAGCCAAAATGCCTACTAAAGGATTAGGACTTACAAAAAGGTTGCTCAATGCCTCAAGTAATAACGACTTAGAAGGTCAATTAAGCATGGAGGATGAATGTCAAGTAATATCTGCTGATACCGATGATTTTAAAGAAGGTGTCCAAGCTTTCTTAGAAAAAAGAACACCAAACTTTAAGGGTAAATAAGATGATAAAAGTAAGTGTAATTGGTGCAGGAACAATGGGATCTGGAATAGCACAGATAGCTGCTACAAAAGGTCATAAAGTTTGTTTGTATGATACTTTTGATGGGGCTATTGAAAATGCACAGAAAAAACTCAATAAAATCCTTAACCGATTAATAGAAAAAGAAAAAATAACTAAAGAAGAAAAAGAAAACATCCTAAATAAAATTAGTTTCACAAAGGATATCCGGGAGATAAAAGGCAGTAAGTTGGTTATTGAAGCTATCATTGAAAATCTTGATCTTAAAAAGAAACTATTTAAGACGATAGAAGATCTAGTAGATGCAGATTGTATCATTGCGTCAAATACTTCCTCTTTATCTATTGCTTCTATTTCAGGAGCATGTGAGAAAGCTGAGAGAGTCATTGGGATACATTTCTTTAATCCCGCTCCTTTAATGCCTCTAGTAGAGATTATTCCTTCCGTACAGACATCTAAGAAAACAATGGATCATGCTAAATCCATAATAGATAGCTGGGGTAAGATCACTGTTATTGCTAAAGATACTCCAGGATTCATTGTAAATCGAGTAGCACGACCATTTTATGGAGAAGCTATTAGGATATATGAAGAAGGAATTGCTGATTTCGCTACCATAGATTGGTCCCTAAAAGAACTAGGAGGTTTCCGTATGGGTCCTTTTGAACTAATGGACTATATAGGAAATGACATCAATTATACAGTAACAGAAACTGTGTTTACTGCATTCTACTATGATTCTAGGTACAAACCTTCATTTACACAAAGAAGAATGATGGAGGCAGGTTATTTAGGCAGGAAATCAGGAAGAGGATATTATGACTACTCTAAAGATATGCCAAAGGCAAACCAAGACAGAAATCTAGGAAAAAAGATCTTATGGAGAATACTATCTATGTTAATCAATGAAGCTGCTGACGCTCTCTTTTTAAATATCGCAACTAAAGGAGATATTGATTTAGCCATGACAAAAGGAGTGAATTACCCTAAGGGATTACTTTCTTGGGCTGATGAGATCGGCATCAATAATGTTCTAGAGGAACTAAAAAAACTACAAGAAGAATATGGAGAAGATAGATATAGACCCTCCCCTTTAATAAAGAGAATGGTTAAAGACAATGCAACCTTCTACTAATGAAAAAAGCTGAAAAAATAGTAACCAAGATGATAGATGGAGACGCATTTAGCCAGTGGCTAGGCATTGAGGTTGTAGAGGTCTCTAAAGGTTTTTGCAAACTAAAAATGATAGTAAGAGATGAGATGACAAATGGCTTTAATATTGCTCACGGCGGAATTTCTTATTCACTAGCTGATAGTGCATTAGCTTTTGCTGCCAATTCAGATGGCATAAAATCCTTATCTGTTGAAACTACCATTGTACACACCAAGAAAGTTATGAGTGGAGATACTTTAATTGCAGAAACACAAGAAATAACTAAAAATGACGCGTCTGCTGTTTATAAAATTAACATAAAAAATCAAGAAAACATAGAAATTGCTCATTTCAACGGCAAAGTACACAGAACTAATAAAGAGTGGTTCCCAAACAAATAAAAATGAAAAAAGAACTACTAATTCTACTTATCTTACCAATAATCGGATTTACTCAGAACCCTAACTATTCTGAACATGTTGCTCCAATAATCTATGATAAATGCTTGAAATGCCATCACAATGGAGGAATAGCAGCTTTATCATTAGAGACATATGGCAATACGGTCTCTAATTCTGGGATGATACAACATGTTACAAGTACAGGAGAGATGCCACCATGGCCTCCAGACACATTGTATCAAGATTATGCATATCAAAATACATTAAGTCTAGATGAGATCAATACAATTACTGATTGGATAAGCAATGGGTCTCCTCTTGGGGACACCTCTCTACTTCCAACAATACCAACATTTTCTAGTTCCTCGCAATTGGGGATACCTGATTTAGAGTTGCAAATGCCAACATACGCAAGTACAGCAACATCAAATGCAGACGACTATGTATGTTTCTCTATACCAACTGGACTAATGCAGAATAAAAAAATTAGAGCCATTGAAGTTATCCCAGGAAATATACAAATCGTACATCATGTCTTAGTTTCAATAGATCAATTTGCCAATAATTCTGTCATTACTACCCCTAACTGCATGGGTCCTCAGGGGGGGCTAATATATTCTTATGCTCCTGGTGCTCCTCCTCTAATTTATCCAGAAACTGCTAATATGTCATTTGGTTCAGAATTAACTGCAAATAGTAGTATCTCTCTTGCTATGCATTATCCTGAAGGTAGTCTTGGTCAAATAGATAGTACTAAAGTTAGATTCTATTTCTACCCACAAAATACAACAATAAGAGAAATCTCAAATGAGTTTTTAATTAACGAGGGATTATTTGGCGCCCCATTCTATTTGCCCCCAAATCAGATTACAGAAGTTACAGGTTCCTATGGACCAACAACACAAGACTATTCTTTAATGTCTGTATTCCCACACATGCATCTCTTAGGTAAAGATCTAATCTGTTATGCAGTTACACCAACTAATGATACAATCAACTTAATAAAAATAGATAATTGGGACTTTGAATGGCAAGGGGATTATTATTTTGAGAAATTGCTTAAAATACCTGCAGGAAGTATCATATACGCTAAAGGAAATTATGACAATACAGTTAGTCCATCAAATCCTAATCCTGTAACCGTACAGTCAGGATTTAATACACAAGATGAAATGTTTGTCTTTGTTTTTCAATTCCTCCCTTATCAGATAGGAGATGAAAACATCTCTACTGAAAATTCATCAACTACAAATACAAACTCTATAATAGGTAACTCATCAATTGGAAAACTTATCAAAATAGCAGATATGATGGGAAGACAAGTTCCATATAAAAGGAATACACCTCTATTTTACATTTATGACAATGGTCGAGTTGAAAAGAAAATGATTTTAGATTAATATTATGAATACATACATTATTGATGCTATTAGAACTCCAATTGGAAATTTTGGTGGCACCCTGAAAGATATAAGAACGGATGACCTAGGGGCAATCCCTATAAAAGAACTTATAAAAAGAACAGGAATTGATCCAAGTAAAATAGATGATGTCATATTGGGCTGTGCAAATCAAGCTGGTGAGGATAATCGAAATATAGCTAGAATGGCACTCCTTCTAGCCGGATTACCATTTTCAGTACCTGGAGAAACTGTAAATCGTTTATGTTCTTCTGGAATGTCTGCTGTAATTCATGCTCATAGAGCAATCTGTGCTGGTGATGGTAATTTATTTATAGCTGGTGGAGTGGAAAACATGACAAGAGGGCCATGGGTAATCTCTAAAGTTTCAAAACCATTTGGTAGGGATGCTAAGATGCATGACTCCTCTTTTGGATGGCGTTTTATAAACCCAAAGATGAAAGAACTCTATGGAGTTGATGGGATGGGGAATACAGCAGAAAATCTAGCCGAAAAATACAACATATCTAGAGAAGACCAAGATAAATTCGCTTACCATTCACAAACTAAAGCTAGCAAAGCACAATGTAACAAGAGATTGGCTAAAGAAATTATTGCTGTAGAAATCCCACAAAGAAAAAAAGACCCAATTATTTTTAAGCATGATGAATTTATTAAAGGAGATACCACAATAGAGATTCTAGGTAAATTACGCACTGCATTTAAAAAAGATGGCGGGACAGTAACTGCAGGCAATGCATCTGGATTAAATGATGGAGCAGCTGCAATGTTATTAGCATCTGAAAAAGGAGTAAAAGAAAACAACCTTACTCCTATTGCAAGAATTGTAAGTTCAGCAGTAGTAGGTGTTGAGCCAAGAATTATGGGTATAGGCCCAGTAAAAGCATCAAATAAAGCATTAGAGAAAGCAGGGCTCACCATGAAAGATATAGATATTATTGAATTAAATGAAGCCTTCTCAGCTCAAGCATTAGCATGTATTAGAGAGTGGGGCTTAAAGGATGATGATCCAAGAATAAATCCTAATGGCGGTGCAATTGCAATAGGACATCCACTGGGAGTTAGTGGAACAAGAATTATCCAAACTGCTGCTATTGAACTTCAAAATAAAAATAAAAAATATGCATTAGTAACCATGTGTAT
>MDSV01145447.1_pt1 | contig 13490 bp, 10 predicted proteins | sample 810851 | NCBI WGS metagenome assembly MDSV01 (sample SAMN05326640, study PRJNA326480) | marine metagenome | isolation source: seawater | place: Atlantic Ocean: North East | collected 2012 | reverse complement strand
TTTATTATTAGTATTTTTTTTGTCATTTAAATAAGTTAAAATAATGTAAATGAATAACTTAAATGTGGCAAAAATACAATTAAATGGGAAACAGTTTCAAATAAATACTGGTATAAATTTAAATGAGTTGCTTGATAATCTTAAAATTAAAATAAATAAAGTAGCAATTGAGGTTAATGGTGTAATAATAGAAAAAAGAAAATATCAAAAATTAAAATTAAATGAAAATGATAAAGTAGAAATTGTTCATTTTATTGGCGGAGGATAATTTTATGGAAGATATTTTTGCTATAGCTAATAAAAATTTTAAATCTAGATTAATTGTTGGAACTGGAAAATATAAAGACTTTTCTGAAACAGCAAATGCTATTAATGCTTCAGGCGCAGAAATAGTTACAGTTGCAGTTAGAAGAGTAAATATCACAAATAAAGACCAGCCACTTTTAATGGATTTTTTAGATCCAAAATTAATAACTTATCTCCCAAATACTGCAGGATGTTTTACATCAGAAGAAGCTCTTAGAACTCTTAGACTTGCTCGTGAAATTGGAGATTGGAAGTTAGTAAAACTTGAAGTGTTAGCTGACAAAAAAACATTATATCCAAACATGATTGAAACTATTAAATCTACAGAAGTATTGGTGAAAGAAGGTTTTGAAGTTATGGTTTATTGTACAGATGATCCTATTATGGCTAAAAAATTAGAAGATGTTGGGGCTTGTGCAATTATGCCTTTAGGAGCACCCATTGGCTCAGGTCTTGGTATACAAAATAAAATAAATATATCATTAATCAAAGAACAATCAGCAGTTCCAGTAATCGTTGATGCTGGTGTTGGGACTGCTTCCGATGCGACAGTAGCTATGGAATTAGGTTGTGACGCTGTTCTAATCAATACAGCAATCGCTGAAGCAAAAAATCCAGTATTAATGGCTGAAGCAATGAAGCATGCTGTTATTGCAGGCAGAAAAGCTTTTAAAGCCGAGAGAATGAAAAAAAGAAAATATGGTAGCGCTTCTTCTCCTGAAGAAAATTTGATTTAAAGTACAAAACAAATATTAACTAACATTCTTTGCACCTAAATAATTTTTTTTAGGCTTGGTGTAACTACTATTTTTTTTTCTAAAATTAGATTTCTTTTTAAAATTTGAATTATATTTTTTATAAAAATTAACTTTGCTTATATTATTTTTTTTCACTCGTTCAATATTTTCAATTTTTTTAATAATTTTTTTATTTTTATTAAGTAAATCAATTTTATATTCAGGTAATATTAAATTTTTGTCAGAAATTATATTAAATTCAAGATTATGTTTATTTTTAAAATACTTTATTTCTTTTTCTAAATTTTCATCAATATAAATTTTAATTTTTTCAGCAATATAAATATTTATAATTTTAGCCTTATTAAGAAAAGATGCTTCCTCAGCTTTTTTTACAACTTTTAAAGCGAACGAATCTATCGAAAGTGTCATATTCCATTTGATTGAACTCTCCCTAAGTCTTTGTCTTGTCATTTCTAAAAGACCAAAATTACTTATTCTGCCAAATTGTATTCTTGCTCTGTCATCACGTAATTTTTCTTTCAATTTTTTTTCAACATTTCTTCGATTGTAAAAATTTTGCATATCAATAAAATCAATAACAATTAAACCAGAAAGATCCCTTATTTTGATTTGCCTAGATATTTCTTCTGCAGCTTCAATATTGGTTTTTAAAGCTGTTTTTTCTATATTAGCTTCTTTAATTGATTGTCCAGAATTTACATCTATAGCAACCAGAGCTTCTGTCGGATTTATAACAATATATCCTCCTGATTTTAACTTTACAGTTGGTTCAAATATTTGATTTAAACTTTTTTCAATTCCCACTTCATGAAATAGTGGAATTTTACCTCTATATTTTTTTATATTTTTTAAATTTTCAGGCATTAATAATTTCATGAAAGATTTAGCTTTTTGATAAGCAGAGTTTCCTTCTATAATTATATTTTTTGTTGATGCATCGTATATATCTCTTAAAGCTCTTTTTATTATATCTCCCTCTTCGTAAACCAATGATGGAGCGATTGATTGTACTGCCTTGTCTTTAATTTCTTCCCAAGTATTTATTGTATTTAAAATATCGTTATTTAATTCGTTTTTTGTTTTATTTAACCCTGCTGTTCTCACAATAAGGCCCATACTTTCAGGTATTTTAATTTCAGAAAGAATATTTCTAATTTTTTTTCTGTCATCAAAATTTGTTATTTTACGCGAAATACCACCACCCTTGGACGTGTTTGGCATTAGAACGCTATATTTGCCTGCTAAAGATATAAAAGTTGTTAAAGCAGCTCCTTTTTGACCTCGTTCATCTTTTATAATTTGAATTAAAACTATTTGATCAGGTTTTATTACTTCTTGGATTTTATATCTTTTTATTCCATACCTTTTTTTTAATTCATTTATTTGATCACTACTTTCATCTCTTGGTGGATTCTCATTTTTAGCTTTTTCTATATTATTATTAGAAGAATTTTTATTTTCAGAAGCATATTCTTTATCTGATTCTTCATCTTTGATTTTTTGAATTTCATCAACAGTGCTGCTTTTTTCTTTGAGTTCTAATCTTAAATCTTCTTCTTTCTTTTTAAGTTTTTCTTTATCCTCATGAGGTATTTGATAATACTCTGTTTGAATATCATTAAAAGCTAGAAAACCATGTCTTTCCTTGCCATAGTTCACGAAAGCAGCTTGAAGAGAAGGCTCAATCCTGCTTACTTTACCTAAATAAATATTATTTTTTAAATGTAACTTGTTTGTATTCTCATATTCATATTCTTCAATATGATGTTCAGATTTGAGCACAACTCTAGTTTCGTCAGGATGCGAAGCATCGATATATAAATTTTTTTCCATGAAATTTTATCCCTATTTAAGATATTATTTTTGTACATAATTTTGAATTTTGCTATTAATTATAGATCTAATATAGCTTATATTTTTAGATAAATATATGCAATTTATCATAACTATTTGTGAATAAAATGTAGTATGCCTTAAGATAGCCAAAATTCAATTATTTCTTCAATAAGTGATCAATTTTTTCAAAATTACATCAAGATTAGCTATTACTTTAATAATTCTAGTATTAGTTTTTTTATTTTCAACTCTGTGGTATTTTTCAGCAGATCTGCCAGATTACAAAATACTAGCAAATTATAAACCACCGGTATCAAGCAGAGTCCACTCTGGAGAGGGTCAGTTAATAGCAGAGTACGCTTTACAAAAGAGATTATTTATACCCTACGATTCAATACCAAAAATAGTAATTAATTCTTTCGTATCAGCTGAAGATAAGAATTTTTTCTCTCACCCTGGAGTTGATGCCAAAAGTATTACTAGAGCAACTATTAAAAATTTAAAAAATTTTTTATCCAATAAAAGACTAGAAGGAGCATCTACAATTACTCAGCAGGTTGCCAAAAATTTTTTACTAACTAGTGAGGTTTCATTAAAAAGAAAAATAAAAGAAGCCATATTAGCATTTAGAATTGAAAGAGCTTATTCAAAAGACAGAATTATGGAATTATATTTAAACCAAATATATTTAGGTCAAGGAACCTATGGTATTGCTGCTGCTAGTCTAGAATATTTTGATAAAGCAGTAAATGATTTGAATTATGAAGAGGCAGCTCTTTTAGCAGCCTTACCAAAAGCACCTAGTAAATATAATCCCTACAAATCAATAGAAAAAGCTAAAATAAGAAGAGATATAGTTTTAAAAAACTTATATGAAAACTCATATATTAATAATGAGGAATATCAAAGATTAAAAAAAATTAAAATTATTACAAAAAAAAGAAAAATCAAACTTCTAGAAGAAGCTAATTTTTATACAGAGGAAGTTAGAAGATCTATTAATACCGATTATGGATATGACGAGTTATATAAAGGTGGTCTATCGATAAGAACACCACTTAATTCTGATTATCAAATCAAAGCCTTACAGGCTCTTAGAGAAGGTTTGCAAGAATATGACAAAAGACATGGTTGGCGTGGATCAATAACAAATTTAAACGATACTAAATGGCAAAATAAAATTGAAAAATATGTTCCAGATAAAAGTTTAAATTGGAAACTAGCTAAAGTTGTTAATGTAAAAAAGTTGTTAGTAGAAATTGAAATTGAAAATAAAGAAAATGGAACTATAGATTTTAATAATATAAATTGGACAAGGGCAAAAAGTTTCGAAGATATATTAAGAATTAATGATATTATTTATGTTAAGAAAATAAAGAAAAATAAATGGAGTCTTAAACAGTTGCCTAAAATAAATGGAGCTATTGTTGTGATGGACCCATACACAGGAAGAGTGTTGGCTATGGCAGGAGGCTTTAGTTTTAAGTTGAGTGAATTCAATAGAGCTACACAAGCACAAAGACAACCAGGATCAGCATTTAAACCTATTGTTTATGCCGCAGCATTAGAAAACGGATTTAATCCTTCAACACTGGTTCTTGACGCACCTTTCGTTATTGAACAAGGAGAAGGATTAAAAACTTGGAAACCAGAAAATTATGGAAAAAAATTTTATGGTCCTTCTACTTTAAGAACAGGGATTGAAAAATCTAGAAATTTAATGACAGTTCGTATTGCTCAAAAAGTAGGTTTTGATCAAATTTCAAAAATAACAAAAGATTTTGGAATTTATAAAGATGTGCCTGAGCTACTTTCAGTATCATTAGGAGCGGCTGAGACAACTCTTGTTAAGTTAACAAGTGCATATTGCACTTTTGTTAATGGAGGAAAAAAAGTAAAACCTATTTTTATAGATAGAATTCAAGATAGACGTGGAAAAACAATTTTTAATGCTGATAAAAGAAAATGCATTGGATGTGAAGAAATATCTTATCTAAAAAATGATATACCGAATATAAAAGATAATAGTGAACAAATAATATCACCAGGAACAGCTCATCAAGTAACCTCAATGATGGAAGGTGTTATAAAAAGAGGAACAGGAAAAAAACTAAGAGATTTAAATCTTCCTTTGGCAGGAAAAACTGGAACTACTAACAAAAATATGGATGCGTGGTTTTTAGGTTTCACATCACAGCTAGTAATAGGTGTTTATGTAGGTTTTGATGAACCTAAAAGTCTAGGTAGATACGAAACAGGAGCTAAAGCGGCTCTTCCAATTTTTAAAAAGTTTATAAAAAGAGTTGTTAAAAAAAAGGACGCATTGCCATTTAAGGTACCTAAAAATATAAATCTAGTTCAGGTTGATGCAGACACAGGGAAATTACCAAATCTTAATACAAAAATAACAATATATGAGTCTTTCAAAGAAAATAATAATATTTTAGAAGTTCTTGAAAACCTATCTAATAAAGATACATTGAACTTTAACGACTCTGATAATAAAAGAGAAATTCTTAGATTTTATTAATTATGGAAGAGATTAAAATTAAAATAAATAAAGTAAAAAGTGTAGCAAGTAACATCAGGAGGTATCTTTGAAAATAATAAAATCAAAGATCAAATCCAAAAATATAACAAAGAAATAGAAAAGGAAAATTTCTGGAAAGATAAGATTACTGCACAAAAACTTCTTAAAGAAAAAAAATTTATAGAAAATATCTATAATAGATTTAACTCCACTACAAATGAGTTAGATAATTTAGAACTACTCTTGGAATTGGCATTAAAAGAAAATGATAAAGAAGTAGTAAGTGATTGCAATTCAAAGGTTCATTTACTACTCACACAAATTAAAAAAATACAAGCTTCTTGTTTTTTGTCAGCAGAAAATGATCATTTAGATACTTATGTAGAAATTCACGCTGGCGCTGGTGGTACCGAAAGTCAAGATTGGGCAGAAATGTTGAGACGCATGTATTTGAGATGGGGTGAAAAGAAAAAATACAGATTTGAAATAATTAGTGAGCATAAAGGTGATGAAGCTGGAATAAAATCAAGTACTATAAAAATTTTAGGTGATTATGTTTATGGACAACTAAAATCAGAGTCAGGTGTTCATAGATTGGTAAGAATTTCTCCTTTTGATTCTGGCGCAAGAAGACACACCAGTTTTGCTAGTGTTTGGGTTTACCCAGTCGTTGATGATAATATTAAAATCGAAATAAAAGAAAAAGATATTAGAGTAGATACGTATAAGTCTAGTGGTAAGGGAGGTCAATCAGTTAATACTACAGATAGTGCTGTTAGGATAACACATTTACCAACAAGTATTGTTGTTCAATGTCAAAATGAAAGATCTCAGCACAAAAATAAAGAAACATGTTTTAATATGCTTAAGGCTAGATTGTATGAGTACGAATTACAAAAAAAAGATGAACATTCGGAGAATTTAGCTAAATCAAAAAAAGATATAGGTTGGGGTCATCAAATTAGATCCTATGTTCTGCAACCCTATCAATTAGTTAAGGATTTAAGAAATAATGTAGAAAGCACAGATCCAGAGCGTGTACTTGGAGGAGATATAGATTTTTTTCTTGAAGCAGCTCTTTATCAAACAGAGGAAAACAAAAAGTAATATATGAGATTTTTTTTTAAATTTTTATTATTTTTATTAATAATTCTAACTTCTGTAATCATCTTTCTAAGTTATGTTGGTTTTGAAACAGATAGGTTTGATGCATTAATTAAAAAAAAATCTAACTCACTAAATAATAATGTTAAGATTGAATTTAATAAAACTAGGTCATATCTTAATATACGTAATTTAAAGATTCTTATAAAACTTAAAAACCCCAAAATTGTAATTAGAAAAAAAGAAATTAATTTGTCAAAATTAAATTTTTTATTATCACTAAAATCTTTTTACTCTTCAGATTTTATATTGGAGAAAGCTAATATAGGTTTTCAAGAAAACGATATAAAAGATTTAACTAAAATAACTAATATTTTTTTACCAAAAATTATTAACAAACAATTAAAAAAAGTATTTGAGAAAGGAGATTTAACAGGAGAATTTATTATACCCTTTAATCCAGATGGAACAGTAAGTAAAAGTTATACATTTAATGGTAAAATCAATAATGCTTATATAAATTTTCTTAACTCCTATAAACTTGAAGATTTAAATGCAGAGGTTATTTATGGCAAAACTCCTCAAACGGAAAGCGATTCGTTAAAAGTAATAATTAAAAAAGGTTTAATCTCAAATATAAAATTATTAGAAAGTTCCATAAATATAAAATTTGAAGGTAGTAAAAAAAAAATAAAATCATCAATACATACTAGTGGAGATCTTAACACTGCTGATATAAAAAAGATTTTATCTTTACTGGGCGTAAAAAATGAAAATCTGAGTATTGTAAATTTGCAATCAAACTCAATTATAAACTTTCAATTTGATATTAATAAAAATTTTAAAATTAAAAATACTACTTATAATATAAAAGGTGATATAAGTAGATTGCAGCTTAAATTAAACCAAGAATCTTTCATAAAAGACTTTTTGACGTCTTATAACCCAAACATAATTATTAAAAATGCAAAATTTTATTTTTCTTCTAATAATAAAAGAGAAGAGTTTAGATTGGATGGAGATGTTAAATTTAGTGAAAAATTTGAGAAATTTAAATATTCTCAATTTTTTAACAAAAAAAATAAAAAATATAATATTAAAGTCTCTTCCTCATTAAAAGAATCTGCTTTAAATCTAAAACAGTTAAATTATAAGAAAGAAAAAGGCCAAATTGCTCAAATAGACTTAAATATGGATTTGATCTTTGGCAAATATTTTCTAATAAAATCTTTAAATTTTTCAGACAATAAAAGTAAAATTATTTTAAATAAAATTAAATTAAATAATGATTTAGAAATTATTGATTTAAGTGATGCAAAAATAAAAACATATACAAAGAATATTAAAAATAATGACTTTTCAATAAAAAAATTAGACAAAATAATAATAAGTGGTGAGGTCCTTGACGCACAACCTTTATTAAAATCTTTATTTAAAAAAAGTAATAAAAAAACATTTAGTGATAAAATTAATTCCGATATATCAATTAATATTAATAAAACGATAAATGGTACAGATGATGAAGTTTTTGATTTATCGATGATTGCAACAATTAAAGAAGGATCTTATAGCAAATTAAGTTTAAAAGGTAATTTCTCAGAAGACGAAGTAGTTGAAATGTCAATTTATCAAGTTGATAAAAATACCAAAACACTTCAAGTAATATCAGATAGAGCAAGACCATTTATTAAACATTTTGATTTTATTAAAGGTTTTGAAGGAGGAAAATTAATTTATGAATCAAACTTCCTTAATAAAAAAACATTTTCAAATTTGTCAATAACAGATTTTAAAGTTTCTAAAGTACCTGCTTTAGCAAAATTATTAACACTAGCTTCATTTCAAGGTATAGCAGACACACTTAACGGTGAAGGAATTAGATTTGATTCTTTTGAAATGAAATCCTACACGGAAGGGAATGTAATGAATATTGAAGATGCTTTGGCAATTGGTCCAGCTGTATCAATTCTATTAAGTGGTTACATAGATAAAGGTAATATTATTAGTCTTAGAGGAACATTAGTTCCAGCAACTAAATTAAATTCTATAATTGCTTCCATACCTGTTGTTGGAGATATTTTAGTTGGTAGCAAAACTGGTGAAGGTGTTGTAGGGGTAAGTTTTAAAATGAAAGGTCCTCCAAAAAATATTAAAACTACAGTAAATCCTATTAAAACTTTAACACCAAGATTTATTGTAAGAGCTGTAGAAAAAATGAAAAGAAAAAAAAAAGAAGAAGCTAAATAATCTTTAAAATTACGTGATTTTTTTTTCCATGCGAAACTTTAATATTATTATCTTTGTCAAGATTGCTTTGATTAATTTCTTTTTTATCATCCAAAATTATTTCATTATTTATTCTTAAACCATTATTTTTAATCATTCTTCTTATTTCGCTTTTTGAGTTTGCAAGTTTAGATAGAATAACTAAATCTAGAATATTTATTCCTTTTAAAATTATATCTTTTTTAATTTTAAAAAAAGGAAGACTTTTGCCAAAAGATTTTTCTTTAAAAGTTTTTCTTGCTGTTATTTCAGATTCTTTAGCTTCTTTAATTCCATGAAGCATTGAGGTAGTTTCATTAGCAAGCAAGACTTTAAGTTCGTTAATATCTTTATTTTGATTTTTAAATTGATCTATTTTTTCGCAACTTAGGTCAGTAAAAAGTTTTAAAAAGCTTATTACATTCTTATCTTCAGTATTTCTCCAAAACTGCCAGTAACTATATGGTGAAAGCATTTGTTTGTTTAACCAAACAGCTCCTTTTTCAGTTTTTCCCATTTTCGCTCCTGAAGACATTGTTATTAGTGGTGTTGTTAAACCATAAGATTGTTTTTGGTTTTTTCTTTTTATTAAGTCGGTTCCATTTACTATATTCCCCCATTGATCAGACCCACCAATTTGCAAGATACATTTATATCTTTTGTTTAGTTCAAAGAAATCGTAGGCTTGAAGCATCATATAATTAAATTCCATATAACTTAACGATTGTTCTCTTTCTAGCCGCAGTTTGACACTATCAAAAGTTAGCATTTTATTTATTGTAAAATGTTTACCTATTTCTCTTAAAAAATTAATATAATTTAATTTACTTAGCCAAGAATAATTATTTACAAAAATAGGTTTTGTTTTTGTATTTTTAGTTTTTAAAAATATTTTAAAAACATTTTTTATACTTTTAATATTTTTATTAATTTCTTTTTTATCTAATATTTTTCTGGTTTCTTCTTTTCCAGATGGATCTCCAATCAAGGTAGTTCCACCACCTAAAAGTACTATTGGTTGATGACCATATTTTTGTAATAGACGTAAACACATTATTTGCATCAAACTTCCAACGTGTAAACTTGGTGCGGTACAATCAAAACCAATGTAAGCTCTAATTTTATTTTTAGACATTAACTCATCTAAAATAATTTTATCAGTACACTGATTAAAATAACCTCTTCTTTCAAATTCTGACAGAAATGTTTCTTGCATGATTTTTTAAGTCCTTTAAAACTCTAATATACAAGATTATTTTTAAATAAAATATAATTTATGTCTAAATTTTACTATAGTTTGGGTTTTATGAGTGGAACGTCATTAGATGGTATTGATGCATCAATAATTAAATCAGATGGTGAAAATTTTGTTGAAATTATTGATAATCAATACGTCAAATATAATAATGAATTAAGGTCAAAACTAGTAAAAATTGTTGATGAATGTACATCTAAAGTTAAATATAAATATTTAATCAAAAGTATACGTCAAGTTGAAAAAGAAATAACATTTCTACATGCTAAGTTATTTGCCTCTATAATTAAAAAAAACAACTCAATAAAGATAGATATGGTTGGTTTTCATGGACAAACAATTTTACATAATCCAAAAAGAGGTTATTCATTTCAAATAGGGGATTCAAAATTATTATCAAAATTAACAAAAACTAAAGTTGTTTCAAATTTTAGAGAAAATGATATTCTTAATGGTGGTCAAGGAGCTCCACTTACACCTTTATATCATAAATTAATTTTACTAAAAATAAAATCTAAATTTCCTGCGGCGATAATTAATATTGGTGGAATCACAAATATTACTTATTTAAAAAACAAAAAACAATTAATTAGTTTTGATAGTGGACCTGGAAATTATTTATTAGATAAATGGGTTAAAACAAAGACTAGTAGAAATTTTGATAATAAAGGATTTTTTTCAGCGTCCGGAAAAGTAAATAAAAAAATATTAGAAAAATATTTAAATAATTCTTATTATAAAAAAAAAATTCCTAAATCTCTTGATGTTAAAGATTTTAATTTAAAATATTTAAATAAATTAAATTTTATTGATGGGTGCGCAACATTATCAATGGTATCTATTAAAACAATTATCATAGGTATAAAAAAATTAAGAAAAATTCCTTCATTGATTTTAGTTTCAGGAGGAGGAAGAAAAAATAAATTTATAATTGATAATTTGAAGAAGTTATTGAATACTACTGTCCATGTTATAGAAAAGTATAATTTTAAAGGTGATTTTATCGAATCGCAAGCTTTTGCTTATTTAGCTATAAGATCTTATTTAAAAAAAATTATTACCTACCCAAGCACCACAGGTGTTTCCAAACCCTGTTCAGGTGGCAAGTTATTCAGAAGTTAATAAATTGGAATATTTTGTTTTATATAATCGTTTAAAGTTATTGTTAGTTCTTTTTCTTTTTTTTTATAAAAGTGGTTAGCGTTACTTATTGACTCAAATTTTACTTCAATATTTTTTTGTCTATTTAATCTTTTTTTTAAATTTAATATACTTTCTTCTGGAACAAGCTCATCATTCTGACCATATGTTATTAATCCTGGCGCTGGACAAGGAGCTAAAAATGTAAAATCATAAACATTTGGTTGTGGTGAAATTGCAATAAATCTATTTACTTCAGGTCTTCTCATAATTAGTTGCATACAAATTAACGACCCAAAAGAAAAACCTGAAACCCAACATTGACTAAAACCTGGGTTTTCTTTTTCTATCCAATCAAGTGCAGCTGCGGCATCGGATAGTTCACCTTGTCCATTATCAAATATTCCGTCACTTTTTTCTACTCCTCTAAAATTTATTCTAATTATAGAAAAGCCATTTTTAAAAAAACAATTATATGTTTCATAAACTATTCTATTATTCATAGTTCCACCGTACTGCGGGTGTGGTTGTAAAACTAAAGCTACTGGAGCACCTTGTTTTTTATTTTTAAAATAAATACCTTGAATTCTTCCACTTGGACCTGAAATAAATATTTCTTTACTCTCATTTTTCATAAATTATTTAGTAATGATAATTGTTTTCAACAAAAAGCTAAGTTTTATAACACGTTTAATGCGCGGCATTTTTATTTATTTATAAACTTGACCTTTTTAGTAGGAATATCTAAATAAAGCCTATAAATTAAAGGTTATTTATTATGAAGTTAACTAGTAAAGGTAGATATGCTGTTATGGCCATGGCTGACTTGGCAAAAATTAATGCTAATCAACCTACTAATTTAACTGATATTTCACTGAGACAAGGTATTTCAGTATCTTTTTTAGAACAAATTTTTTCTAAATTAAAAAAAAATAATTTAGTTAAAAGTTCCAGAGGCCCTTTTGGAGGTTATCTTCTAACACGACAGCCTGAAGACATAAAATTATCAAGTATTATTAAAGCAGTAGATGAAAAAGTAAAAACTGTTGGATGTAAAAAAGAATCTAAAAAAGGATGTACTGGAAAATCAGTTAAATGCATAACTCATAATTTATGGGACGATTTAGAAAATCATATTAATAGTTTTTTTGAAAAAAACACGTTAAAGGACATTATTTTTAAAGTAAATAAAGAGGAGCGAGGAGAATTGCATTAATGAAACAGCAAGAGTTAGAAAAATCTAAAGAATATAAATATGGTTTTACTACCGATATAGAAAGTGTTAGAGCTCCAAAAGGTCTTAATAAAGAAGTTATTGAATTTATTTCAAATATAAAAAAAGAACCAAAATGGATGTTAGAGTGGAGATTAAAAGCTTTTAATAGATTAAAAAATTTAAAAGAACCTGACTGGCAAAAACCTAAATATCCTAAAATTGATTATCAAGATTTGTATTATTATTCTGCACCTAAAAGTGCATCAGATAAGCCTAAAAGTCTTGATGAGGTAGACCCTAAATTATTAGAGACTTATAAAAAATTAGGAATTCCGCTAAATGAACAAAAAAAACTTAGTGGAATAGCTGTAGATGCTGTGTTTGATTCTGTTTCAGTAGCTACAACTTTTAAAGATGAGTTAACTAAAAAAGGAATAATTTTTTGTCCAATTTCTGAAGCAATTCGTGAACATCCCGAATTAGTTAAAAAATATTTGGGTTCTGTTATTCCTATTACAGATCATTATTTTGCAACACTTAATTCTGCAGTTTTTACAGATGGTTCATTTGTTTACATACCTGAAGGTGTTAGATGTCCAATGGAACTTTCTACCTATTTTAGAATTAATGCATCTGAGACTGGACAGTTTGAAAGAACTTTAATTATTGCAGATAAAGGTAGTTATGTTAGTTATCTTGAAGGATGTACAGCTCCAATGCGAGACGAAAACCAACTTCATGCGGCTAATGTTGAACTTGTTGCTTTAGATGATGCTGAAATTAAATATTCTACAGTACAAAATTGGTATCCTGGTGACAAAGATGGAAAGGGAGGAATTTATAATTTTGTTACAAAAAGAGGAGCGTGTAGAGGTAAAAATTCCAAGATTTCATGGACACAAGTTGAAACCGGTTCAGCTATCACTTGGAAATATCCAAGTTGTATTCTACAAGGCGATAATTCTGTTGGGGAATTTTATTCAATAGCAATTACTAATAATCATCAAAAAGCAGATACTGGAACTAAAATGATACATCTAGGAAAAAATACTAAAAGTAAAATAATTTCAAAAGGAA
>MDSV01124938.1_pt1 | contig 13490 bp, 13 predicted proteins | sample 810851 | NCBI WGS metagenome assembly MDSV01 (sample SAMN05326640, study PRJNA326480) | marine metagenome | isolation source: seawater | place: Atlantic Ocean: North East | collected 2012 | reverse complement strand
CCACTTGGACAGGGTCTTGCAAATGCAGTTGGAATGGCCATAGCTGAGAAATCATTAGGTGATGAGTTTAATAAACCAGGCCATAAATTAATAGATCACTATACATATGTATTTGTAGGTGATGGCTGTTTAATGGAGGGCATATCTCATGAAGTTTGCTCCCTGGCTGGCACATTAGGTCTTAATAAACTTATTGTTATTTATGATATGAATAATATTTCTATCGATGGAGATACTTCTCTAGCATTCACTGAAAACATTAAAAAGAGATTCGATTCTTATGGTTGGAATGTAATTGATAATATAGACGGTCATGATCATAAGTCTATAGAAAAATCTATTTTAAGAGCAAAACGTGAAACGTCAAAACCAACTATTATCTGTATGAGAACAATAATAGGATTCGGCTCACCTAATAAAAAAGGAACTAGTGGAGTTCACGGTGCACCTTTAGGTGAATCTGAGGTAAAGTTAACAAGAGAAAATTTAGGCTGGAATTATAAACCATTCCATATACCTAAATATATTTATGATGAATGGAATGCAAAAAAATCTGGAATGACTCTAGAAAAAAAGTGGAAAGAAAAATATAAGTCATATAAATCAGCTTATCCTAAACTTCATAATGAATTAAATAGAAGATTAAAAAATACGCTCCCATCAAACTTAAGTAAAATAATAGAAGAGTTAATAGAAAAAAATGATAAATCTATGGCAACAAGAAAATCATCTCAGGTAGTTCTTGAAAATATTGGACCATTATTACCAGAATTGATTGGTGGATCAGCTGACCTCAAAGAATCTAATTTAGTTTTTTGGCCAGAATCTATGCCTTTCAGTAAAAAGAATAAAAGTGGTAAATACATACATTATGGGGTTAGAGAATTTGGGATGTTTGCTATTAATAATGGTATATATCTACATGGTGGTTTTAGACCATATGGAAGTACATTTTTAATATTCTCTGAGTATGCTAAAAACGCAATCAGGATGTCTGCATTAATGCATCTCCCTATGATAAATATCTTCACACATGATTCAATAGGATTAGGAGAGGATGGCCCGACACATCAAGCAGTTGAACAACTGACGTCTCTACGCATCATTCCAGGAATGAGTGTTTGGAGCCCAGCCGATGTGACTGAAACCGCAATATCATGGCAATCTAGCCTTGAAAAATTGAATGGCCCATCTTCGCTTATATTAACTAGACAATCTCTGCCTGAATTAAGCCGAACAAAAGCTCAAATTAAAAATATAAACAAAGGTGGATACATACTCAGAGATTGCAAAGATAAAATTGATGCAATACTTCTTTCATCTGGATCAGAGACCCATCTTTGTGTAGAGGCTGCAGAGTATTTGAAAAAAGATGGATATGGTGTAAGAGTTGTTTCTATGCCATGTATAGAGGAGTTTCTATCTCAATCACAATCATATCAAAATAAAGTTATACCTATAAATATTAATAATATTCTAGCTGTTGAAGCAGGAGTAGGTGTATGTTGGGATAGTATTATTGGCAAAAAAGGTTTTAAATTAACAATGAACTCATTTGGTTTATCAGCTCCTGGTAATCAGGTTCTAAAACATTTTGGATTTACTACCGCAAACGTTATTAAACAAACTAAAAAACTAATCAATAAAAATAGGTGATAATATGACAATAAATGTAGCGATAAATGGGTTTGGGAGAATTGGCAGAAATGTCTTCAGAGCTAACTATGAAAGCGGAAATAACAAAGAAATTAAAATAGTAGCCATTAATGATTTAGGTGATACTAAAATTAACGCACATCTTCTAAAATATGATACCGCTCATGGACCATTCAGTAAAAGTATTCAAATTACAGACAATAGAATTATTATTGATGGTATAGATGAAGTTCAGGTATTAAGCGAAAGAGACCCATCAAAATTACCTTGGAAAGAATTAAATATTGATGTTGTTATGGAGTGCACAGGGTTTTTTGCATCAAAAGAAAAATCAATGAGTCATATTAACGCAGGGGCCAAAAAAGTGCTCATATCTGCACCTGCTGGAGATGTAGATGCAACGATTGTTTATGGTGTAAACCATACTATCTTGAATGAAAATCATAAAATTGTCTCAAATGCATCATGTACAACAAATTGTTTGGCACCATTAATTAAAAATATCCATGAGGAATTGACAGTTGAAAGTGGTATTATGACAACAATTCACTCTTATACAAACGACCAAGTCTTAACGGATGTGTATCATTCTGATTTGAGAAGAGCAAGGTCTGCTACTCAGTCTATGATACCTGCAAAAACAGGTGCTGCTTCAGCTGTTGGCTTAGTTTTGCCTGATTTGAACGGTAAGCTTGATGGTTTTGCCATCAGAGTGCCAACTATAAATGTTTCATTGGTAGATTTGTGCATAAATATTAAAAAAGAATCATCGTTAGATGGTATTAATGAAATTATTAAAAATGCATCTGAGAATGAACTATCAGGAATCCTAGGTTATAACTCAGATCCTCTGGTATCAGTAGATTTTAATCATTCTTCTTATTCATCTGTATATGATGAGAGTTTATCAAGAGTAATGCATAATAAATTTTTCAAGATATGTGCTTGGTATGATAATGAATGGGGTTTTTCTAATCGAATGTTAGATGTTGCTAAGATCTTAGCGAATATTTAACAATGGATGAGTCATCTAAATTGGAGATCATTAATAAAATAGTAATACTACGTTTAGACTTAAACGTACCAGTATTTGAGGGCAAGATACTGAGTGACTTTAGGATATATAAATCTATTCCCACAATTAAAAATCTTCTTTCAAAAAAAAATAGAGTAATAATATTATCCCATTTTGGCAGACCACAAGAAGGTAAATATGATGAAGCTTTTAGTTTGAATATCATAAGTAAAAAATTAGAGTCACTGATTGGTGAGAAAATTACTTTCAGCAAAGATTGGATAAATGGTGTTGATTTCAAAAATAACAATATCGTATTATGCGAAAATGTAAGATTTCAGGAAGGTGAGAAAAAAAACTCTTCAGAACTTGCTATGAAAATTTCGAACTTAGGAGATATTTTTATATTTGATGCTTTCGGGGTATCTCATCGCAAAGAGGCCTCCACATATGGTGTTGCAGACTTTCTTAAAACATATCCAGGTGATCTCCTAAAAAATGAAATAATTAATGCAAATAAACTTATAAATTCTTCTTTAAAACCTCTGACGACAATTATATCAGGAGCAAAAATTTCAACTAAACTAACCCTTATTAAGAAACTTCTAGATAAATCAGATAACGTAATACTTGGTGGTGGAATCCTTAATACATTCCTTGCAGCCATGAATTATGAAATTGGAAATTCTCTTGTAGAGAACAGTTTTATTAAAGAAGCAAAAGAGATATTAAAAACTGAATCATCAAATAAAATTGTAATACCCATAGATGTCAATACTTCTCAACGAGCTGACCTTGATATGCCTCAAATGAAAGATATATCTATGATACAATCAAAAGATAGAATATTAGATATAGGTAAAGAAACAATAAATCGCTATATAAGAGTAATTAACGAATCATCGACAATTTTTTGGAATGGCCCTCTAGGCTATGTTGAGAAGTCACCTTATGATAATGGCACCAAGTTGATATCCCAAGCTATAGCTTCATCAAAAGCATATTCTATTGTAGGAGGAGGCGATACAATACCTATAATTGAGACCCTAGGATTACAAGATGAATTTTCATGCCTTTCAACTGGAGGAGGTTCTCTTCTAAAGTATATTGAAGGTGAAAAATTACCAGTCTTGGAGAGACTTGGAATGTATAAATTATGAGAAAAAGAACAAAAATTATTGCTACACTTGGACCTGCTACGTCATCTCCTAAAATAATCTCCGAGTTAATTAAGGAGGGAACAGATGTATTTAGAATTAACTTGTCTCATGCGAACGTGTCAGAGATTGAGAATATTCTTAAGATATTGAAAGCTGCCTCTCTTAAACTAAAAAGACCCGTAGCTACACTTATAGATTTACAAGGTCAAAAAATAAGAATCAAAGGATTTGGTAAAAAGGAATATATTTTATTAAAAGCAAAAAATGAATTTATTCTTGATACAGCATTAGGAGATAATAAAGGGACTGAAAAATCTGTAGGTCTATCCTATAAAGATTTACCAAGACAGCTTGAAACTGGTGATGAGCTATTGTTGAGTGATGCCTTGATTAAGCTCGAAGTAACAGATATTCAAAAATCAAAAATATTTACTAAAATAATACGGGGTGGAAAACTAAAACCGTACCAAGGTGTCAATAAGAGAGGCGGCGGCTTGTCATTAAAAGGTATTACAGAAAAGGACAAAAAAGATTTAGCAGCAGCAGCCAAGCTAGATATTGACTATATTGCAGTTTCGTTTGTTAAAGATGCTGATGATATTAGAGCAGTTAAGAAAATTATTGGTAAAAAACAAATCGGAATCATTGCTAAAATTGAAAGAAGTGAAGCTATTGATAATATCGATGAAATAGCAAAAATATGTGACGGACTACTTGTAGCTAGGGGAGATCTTGGTGTAGAGATTGGTATAGAGCAACTGCCTGCAGTTCAAGATAAGTTAATCAGGAAGGCAATATCTTTTGATAAAATTGTTATAGTTGCAACACAAATGATGGAATCTATGATAAATAACAGAGTGCCTACAAGAGCCGAGGTATTTGATGTGGCAAATGCTGTAACATCTGGTGTCGATGCTATAATGTTATCAGCAGAAACTGCTATTGGGAGTTATCCTATAGATGTGATTCAAGAAGCAAGTAGAATTTGTGAAATAGCAGAAAAAACTGATAGAAAAAATCTCAAAATTACACGAACTGAAAAGAGTTTTGTTAAAACTGATCAAACAATTGCTATGGCTGCTGTTTACTGTTCAGGGAAATCGAATATTAAAGCAATTGCTGCATTAACCGAGACAGGGTCGACACCTCTATGGATGTCAAGAATCGAATCAAAAATTCCAATTTATGCAATGACAAAGAATGACAGGACTAGCCGAAAAATATGCCTTTTGAAAGGCGTCTATTCAATGAAGCTGGATGATATAGAATATGTGCATGCAAAAGCCAACAAGCAGGTAATAGATCTAATGCTTGAAAAAGGTGCTGTAAAAAAGGGTGATTTTGTAATAATCACCAAAGGCGACTTAATGGGAACTAGCGGGGGAACAAATGCACTTAAAATTGTTGAGGTTGGCAATCTAATAGAGGTTTAATATATAATATTTAATCAACTGATTAAAACTTGGAGTTAACATGAATAAAGAGACACTTAAACTAATTGCGGAAAAGATGATGCAAAAACCCAAAGGGTTGCTTGCTATGGACGAGAGTTCTCCTACTTGTGCAAAAAGATTTTCCGCTTTGAGTATACCTGAGACTGAAGAAAACAGGAGAAGGTATAGGGAGCTCATTGTTACTACTCCGAATCTATCTAATTATATTAGTGGCGCAATCTTATTTGATGAAACTTTCCATCAAAAAATGAGTTCAGGAAGCTTATTTAGAGATTATCTAAATGAACAAGGGATTCTTCCAGGTATTAAAGTCGATGCTGGTGCAAAAGATTTCTCTAACCACCCAAATGAAAAAATAACAGAAGGTCTTGATGGACTCAGAGATAGATTAGCTGCATATCAATCACAAGGAGCAAAATTTTGTAAATGGAGGGCTGTTATTACCATTGGGAAAGACATACCTTCTGATTCATGTATATCATCAAACTGTAATGCACTTGCTAGATATGCTTCATTGTGCCAAGAGAATAATTTAGTTCCTATAGTTGAACCAGAAGTCCTAATTAATGGAGATCATTCGATAGAAAAATGTGATGAGATAACAAGGAAAACGCTTAAATGTTTATTTGATGAATTAAAATCAATAGATATATATTTTCCAGGAGTTATTCTAAAACCTAGCATGGTGATTTCAGGCGATACAAATTCAAACCGTGCCGATTTTAAAAAAGTTGCAGGAATGACAATAAAATGCCTAAAGGAAATGTGCCCTGAAGATTTAGGAGGTATAGCATTTTTATCAGGTGGCCAAACAAATGATGAGGCTACAAATCACTTAAAGATAATGAATTCGGGTGATTATGATTTGCCCTGGAGAGTGACTTTTTCATATGCTCGAGCAATACAACAATCAGCACTGAATAAATGGTCTGGCAAAGATGAGAATCATGAAGAAGCTCAGCGTATATTAGGCGAGAGAGCAAAACTATGTTCAGACGCTTCTATAGGTAGTTAAGCTGTTATCAATTTAATTAGTTTATTGAACTCTTTATTATTATTTTTCTTATTCATAATTTGTATTAGTGGTATTTTAGTTAAAGATCTAATCTCATTATAATTGTCCATACCACGAGGTTGTTTCATAGAAATCCTATTTAATACAATTGCTATTGTTTTTATCTTATATTTTTTCAACATACTAATACTCAATATTACATTATTAATAACCCCAATTTCATCCTTAGCAACAAGTATCGTTGATGCATGTATTTTTTTAGCTAAATCTATATTATAACCATCTAGTGCTAGTGGCGAGCATAGTCCTCCAGCCCCTTCAATTATAGTGATATCACTCTCAGGTAGGTCTTTTATTTTTTTAACATAATTGTTTATCATTATTTTTTTTCTGGACCTTTTTATTGCGGCTGCAGGCGATATTGGTTCTAAAAATCTATATGGATTTATTTTATCTAGACTAATTCGTTTATTTATGGCCCTATAGAAAATTGTTGAATCATATGGAACCAACTCAGATAGTTTTTTTTCACAGCCTGTTTCTACCGGCTTAAAAGGACTGACAAGCCTTCCTTTCGATTCAATTAATTTAATAATTTTTTCTGTCACAAACGTCTTGCCAACATTAGTGTTAGTACCACTTATAAATATTTTTTTATATTTCATTCTAATATTAACTTGGAGGCAGTCCTATATTTAAATATGATTTCCTTTTTTATTTTTTCTGGTATATTTATTTGCTCATTCTTCCACTCATTTTCAATTAGATAGTCTCTAAAAAACTGCTTATCGAATGCATCGTGATTTATTTTTTGAGAATCATGGTCAAATAGCCAAAACCTTGAACAATCAGGTGTAAAAATTTCATCTATTAGAATTAATTTATCATTACTATCTAACCCAAATTCAAACTTAGTATCTGCAATGATAACTCCTTTTTTTCTAGCATATTCATATGCAAAACTATATAAATCTAAACTAACTTTCACTATCTTATCTGTCAACTCTCCACCTATGATTTCTCTCATTTTCGAAATATCTATGTTTACATCTTTCTCTCCATCCATGGCTTTTGTGGATGGCGTGAATATAGGTATATCTAGCCTGTCATTTTTTTTATAGACTTTGTTAATAATTTCATCGTTAATCGAATTATTTTTGCTATATTCTTTCCACGCAGACCCGGTAATATAACCTCTAACAATTGCCTCTATAGGCAGCACTTTTGTTTTTTTTACCACCATACATCGTTCTTCTAGATATTGTGATAGATTAAGATCGGTCGTACAGAGGTGATTTTCAATGATATGCCTAGTTTTATGAAACCAAAATTTTGACATCTCAGTTAGAATAGCACCTTTGCCTTCTATATGGTCTTCAAAGGTGAAATCAAAAGCAGATATTCTATCGCTGGTAAATATCAATAATTTATCAGATTCAAGACTATATATATCCCTTACTTTTCCCTTGCATGCAAGCTGAAAATTTTCTGATAAATTATCAATATCCTTCATATTATTTTAGCGAAGAGAAATAATCTGAAAACCTGCTTTTGTTTGTAGCAAATTTTGATTCCTCAGCTACTGCAAAACTTTTTGCTTGTTCAAGATTCACAGAACCATCGCCTACTATAATTAAACCAACCATGCCTAATATATAGTGCGGTGTGCATTTATATCCATATGTTCCTTCAACATCAAATTTGACTGCAATTTCCTCATTCATGCCTCCATTCCAAGAAGATCCTCCGGGAGGTATCATCTCATCAATTGAAACACTATTGTGCCCGGGATTTGCATTAACCCATTTAACTGTATCACCAGCATTGATTTTGAGAACAGGTGGTTCAAATACCATCATTTCGCCTTTGTTAGAACTTAACATCTTTACCTCATGCTCTGCAGCATCAATGTTAGATGTTATAAACATACACAATGACAGTGCTATAATTTTAATATTATCCATCATATTACTCCTTAAATGTTATAGATATAATATCATGAAAATTATAATATAATTAATAACTCTGTTAACATATAACCATTATTAAAGGTTAGGGTTAAAATGAAAGATTATAAAATAGCTCCTTCAATTCTATCAGCAGATTTTTCGCGACTAGGCGACGATGTTAATAATGTAGTTGATGCTGGAGCTGATATTATTCATTTTGATGTAATGGATAATCACTATGTGCCTAATTTGACATTTGGTCCTATGATCTGTTCAGCTCTTCGAGACTATGGTATTACAGCTCCCATAGATGTTCATCTCATGATTAAACCCGTAGATCGTATAATACCTGATTTTGCAAAAGCTGGGGCTAATTACATTACATTTCATCCAGAAGCTAGTGATCACATTGATAGGACTATTGGGTTAATAAAAGAACATGATTGTAAAGCTGGAATAGTGTTAAATCCTGCTACGCCTTTAAGTTATTTAGAGCACTGTTTAGAAAATTTAGATATGGTTTTATTAATGTCTGTAAACCCAGGATTTCCCGGTCAGAAATTTATTGAGGGAACATATAATAAAATATCTCAAGTTAGAGATCTAATAAATAAATCCGATAAAAAAGTCAGACTAGAAGTTGATGGAGGAATTAACCTAGATAATATTAGTAAGGTCGCATCTGCTGGAGCTGATACATTTGTAGCTGGTTCAGCAATTTTTAACTCTGAAAATTATGAAGATACAATAAACTCAATGAGAGATCTTTTAGGTCAGATCAAGTAAAACGCTAAAACTAATGACAGAAACAGAGTTTAAAGACTATATTAACAAGGGGTATAATTTAATACCGCTAACACTATCAATATCAAATGAAAACATTGATCCTATTGATGTATATGAATTATTATCTAACAAACCTAAATCATATTTGTTTGAATCTTTAGAGGGCAATAAAGACTGGAGTAGATATACTATTATTGGATTACCATCAGATGAATATATTGAACTGAATGGAAATCATATTAGCCAATATAAACATAATAAAAAAATTAAAACTATAGAAAGCAAAGATCCAATAAACTGGATCAATAACTTTCATTCTAGTTTTAAAGTTTTACAGAACAAAACATTGCCAAATTTTCAAGGAGGATTAGTTGGTTTTTTTGGTTTTGACACAGTTCAATATTTTGAGCCATCTTTGAAAACAAAAAAACAGAAAGATATTATGAAGACTCCTGATATCTCTTTAATGGTATCTAAAGAAATTCTAATTTTCGATAAACTCAATCATGTAATTCATATCATCGTATATGCTGATGAATCAATAGGAAGTTTCGATAAATCATCTAAAAAAATTCAATATCTTAAAGACTATCTAGTAAAATTTAACCCTGTAAAAGAAGAGCAGACTCCTATAAGTTCAGATACAGATTCTGATATAGATATACAACATCATTCTGAAAGAACTGATTTTTTATCCTCTATAGAAAAAATAAAAAAATATATTTTAGACGGGGATACTATGCAAGTTGTTTTATCACAGAGAATGTCTGTTGATTTTATAGGTGAGCCCATAAGATTCTATCGTGAATTAAGAAAGCTTAATCCCTCTCCTTATATGTATTATATAAACATGGGTGATTATTTCATTGTTGGGTCATCTCCAGAAATTTTAGTTAGACTTGAAGATGGGTTAATAACAGTTAGACCCATTGCAGGTACTAGGCCTCGAGGATCTACTCAAGAGCAAGATGATTTTTTAGAGAAAGAATTGTTAAACGATCCAAAAGAAAAAGCTGAGCATTTAATGTTAATTGACTTGGGTAGAAATGATGCCGGTAGAGTTTCTAAAATCGGATCAATTAAATTAACGGATCAAATGATTATAGAAAAGTACTCTCATGTAATGCATATGGTATCAAATGTAACAGGAGAAATATCTGAAGGACTAGGAATGATAGATGTGATGAAATCCACATTTCCGGCTGGCACAGTTTCCGGAGCTCCAAAGATAAGAGCAATTGAGATCATATATGAATTGGAAAAAATTAAAAGAGGTATTTATGCAGGTGCAATTGGATATTTAGGATGGAATGGCAATATGGATACAGCCATTGCAATAAGAACTTCAGTTATTAAGAATGATAAACTATATATTCAGTGCGGAGCTGGTATAGTAAATGATTCTATTGCAGAATTAGAATGGGAAGAAACTATGAACAAGGGCAGAGCAATTATCCAGGCTTATAAAAATTTAAGGAAAAAAACCACATGATATTGATGATAGATAATTATGATTCATTTACATATAACGTAGTTCAGTATTTTGGAGAGCTTGGGCAAGAACTACTTGTTCATAGAAATGATAAAATTACCATCAAAGATATATCAAAGATGAATCCAGACAAGATTATTATATCTCCTGGACCATGTACTCCTAATGAAGCAGGAATTTCGGTGGATGTCGTTAAACAGTTCTATCAAACTACTCCTGTATTAGGTATCTGTCTTGGTCATCAGAGTATTGGACAGGCATTCGGTGGAAAGATAGTTCCTTCTAAAAGGATTATGCATGGTAAAATCTCGCCAATAATCCATAATGGAACTAAAATGTATAACAGTATAACAAGCCCATTTGATGCCACTAGATACCATTCTTTAGTTATTGAGAAATCTTCTTTGCCTAACTGTCTTAGCATAACATCTTGGACTGAAGAACAGAATGATATAGAGATCATGGGCGTAGAACATAAGGATTATCCAATTTTTGGATTACAATTTCATCCTGAATCAATACTAACAACGTCTGGTCATCAGTTGTTGAAAAACTTTTTGGAAATATAAATTGTATATTGATTTATTTAATAAGCTAAAAAACAATAATAGTCTCAGTAGAGATGAGTCTAAAGAATTTATTGATTCTGTATTTACTGGTACTATTCCCAGCCAAGTGTTAACTGAATTTCTGTTACTTTTAAATAAAAATGGTTTTGGATCTAATGAACTAACAGGTTTTGCTTTATCAATGAGAGAAGCGTCAAATAAAGTGATCTTTGATAGGGAAGTAATTGATAATTGTGGAACAGGTGGTGATGGTCATGGAACCTTTAACATATCTACAACAGCATCTCTAATAGCATCTTCAGCTGGTGTCTATGTAGCAAAACATGGAAATAAAGCTGTAACGAGCAGTTCTGGTAGTGCTGATATTTTACAAGCTGCTGGCATCAACATAAACTTATCACCAGATGAGGTTTCACTTTGTTTGGAGAAGTATAACTTTGGTTTTATGTTTGCACCTTTGCATCATCTTTCTATGAAGCATGTTGCTGAGTCGAGAAAAACTATTGCACCAGATAAGACAATTTTTAATATATTGGGGCCTTTAACAAATCCTGCAAATGCAAAAAAACAACTTTTAGGTGTTTATTCAAAAGACCTAATGCTAACTATAGCAGAGACACTTGTTAATCTTGGCACAGAAAAAGCAATGATAGTTCATTCAAAAGATGGTCTTGATGAAATTAGTATTTTTAATACAACAAATGTTTTAGAAATAAATGGAAGCAGTATTGACGAATATACTATTCATCCTGAAGAATACTTTGATTGTTGTTATTCATTATCCGACATCATTGTGAGTGATGTAACAGAAAGTCTAAATATATTAAAGTCTGTATTGAACAATGAACCAGGACCAGCGAAGGATATAGCATTGATTAATGCAGCTGCACTAATTTATATTTCAGGGAAATCAGAGAATCTCTCAGATGGAATTAAAATATGTCAGGATGCTATTGAATCAAAAGATGCTATCAACCAGCTTGAGAACTTAATTAAATACACTAATAAATTTAAAAATGCTTAATAAAATAATAGAAGATAAAAAAGAAGAAGTAGAAATACTAAAATCTAGTCAGCAGCACTCATTAGTGGATGTTCTAGATATGAAAATCGAAAAAAGGCAATTTTATAATTCTCTGAAAAATAAAATTGAATCTGGTAAAAATGCTATTATTGCAGAACTAAAGAAACATTCACCTAGCAAAGGTGTATTAAATAAAAACCTTGATATTGCGGAATTTGCAAAGTTATACGAGGAGTCAGGAGCAGCATGCATTTCTGTTTTGACTGACCAAATTTATTTTAATGGAAAAATAGATGATCTAATTACAGCAAAAAATAATGTAAAAGTGCCAATACTTAGAAAAGATTTTATAATTGATGAATCTCAAATTATACAATCTAAAATAATAGGCGCTGACTGTATTTTGTTGATTGTTGCATGCTTATCAAAAAGGCAATTGCATGATTTTCTATCGGTTAGCAAACAACTAGACATGGAAGTTCTCGTAGAAGTTCATGATAGAAATGAATTGGATATTGCGCTAGAATCAGGATGTAAAATTATTGGAATAAACAACAGGGATCTAAAAACATTTAATGTCTCTATCAATACTAGTCTCGAACTCTGTAAGGCTATTAAAGATAATGATGTTATAGTTGTAAGCGAAAGTGGAATAAAGGATATAGAAACTATCGAAAAACTTAATTCTAAGAATATTAAATCTTTCTTAGTTGGAGAAAGTCTAATAATGAGTAGTAAACCAAAATTATTACTAGAGACTTTAGTAGGATAAATGAAAAATACATTAGGCATCAAACATATAGCGTTGAAAGTGAAAAACTTCGATGAATGTTTATTATTCTATACGGAAATAGTTGGAATGAAGGTTGACTGGCAACCTGATGATTCAAATGCTTATTTATCAAACGGCAAGGATAATCTAGCGCTCCATAAAGATGGTAATATTAACCTGGAGAGTTCTGATAACCGATTGGATCATTTTGGGATTATGTTGACTGATAAGATACATGTTGATAAATGGTTTGATAACTTTAAATCTAAAAATGTTGAAATTTATAAAAGTCCTCAAGATCATCGCGATGGCTCTAGGAGTTTTTATTGTTATGATCCAGATAAAAATATTTTACAGTTTTTATGGCACCCAAAACTCAATAAATAATGATAAAAAAAATAAGTAATGTCAGTAACACTCTAATTATAAACATCTATGAATGTTTCTATTATGGCGATAATGAGAGCATAGCTGATTGCGAGAAGAATATATCTAAAAAATATAACTCAAGGGATCTATTATCTATATCTAGAAAAATTTCACAGACTATAAAAACCGAGGTATTGCATGAATCAAGTCATAATTTTAGTCCTTTTGG
>MDSV01008598.1_pt1 | contig 13491 bp, 15 predicted proteins | sample 810851 | NCBI WGS metagenome assembly MDSV01 (sample SAMN05326640, study PRJNA326480) | marine metagenome | isolation source: seawater | place: Atlantic Ocean: North East | collected 2012 | reverse complement strand
ACATTTATTTGAAAATAAATCAAATAAGTAAAGCAGAAGAGTATTATCAAAAAAATTTTTTTACATCTAATGAAGAAATTGAATCGTTAACATATATTGGTTTAGCTGAAATAAGACTTGCACAAGGTAAATTAGATGAGGCTATTAATTATGCTAAAAAATCAATAAAAATAAATTCAAATAAAATCCGACCAAAAATTATTTTAGCTATAGCAAAAACAAGATTAGGAGAAAGCCAGGAAGGTTTTGATATTTTAAACGAATTATATTTAAATAGGAAAGATGCCGAAGTTGCTTTAGCTATATCTAATTACTTTAGCTCCTTTGATGAAACTAAAAAGGCAATAGAAATTTTAGAAGAGTTCATAAAAAGAAAGCCAAATAACATTAAAGTTTTAAATCAACTTGCAAGCCTTTATTTAATTGATGGTAATAAAGATAAAGCAATTGAATATAAAATGATTGTTTATAAATATTATGAGTTCAATCAAAATAGAAAGAAACAAAAGCAAGCTAAGGCTTGGATTTTATCAATTAATCCAAAATATTTTGACAAACCAACAAAAGTTAAAAAAAATGAAAAGAAAGAACAAGAAGAATATGAAGAGGAAGAAATAACAAATTATGAGGATAATAAAGTAACCCCAAATTATGAAGAATTTGATTTTGCTAAAAGTGGACATGGAAGTGGGTTTATTGTTGGTAAAGGTAAATATGTAATTACAAATCATCATGTTATAAATGGTGCAAAAAAAGTTGCAGTAAGAAACGGACTAGGAAAGATTAGCTCTGCAAAAATTGTTGGAATTTCAAAAGAATATGATTTAGCAATTCTAGAGCTAGACGATCCATATAATATTAAATATTCAGTTGAACCTAAAAATTTTAAAGAACCAAAAGCTGGTGAAGATGTAATAGCTCTAGGTTATCCTGCTGTTGGTGAAGGTTTATACATGCCTATGTTAACTCAAGGAGTTATCAGCAAAACATTCCCAGATGGTTTTTTTATTACCACGGCAGCGATTAATGCTGGAAATAGCGGTGGTCCAATTTTTGATTTATATGGAAATTTAGTTGGAATTGCATTTGCTTCAATTAACAAATCTTTAGAAGAACGCTATGGTAAAGACCCAACTGATTTAGGATACGCCATATCAAGTTTAATGCTAGATAAAGTTTTTAATTATGAAAAAATAATTCCTGTAAATTCAAAAAAATACTCAAAAGTTTCACTTTATGAGAAAATGCTTCCTAGTGTTGTAGTGGTAGCTGTTTTGCTAAACGAAAATTAATGAAAAAAATCATAACCTTAATTTTGATACTATCTTTTATCGGCTACCCTTTAAAAGCTGAAATAGTAACAGAGACTGGAAAGCATAGGCACGTCGGCAATATTTCAAAGAATGATTCCTGTAGAATTGCTGAACAGAAAGCAAAAAAAAATGCGATTATCAAATCAATTGGGCAAGTTGTTTCGTCAAATGTTGTATCAAATTGCTCTGATGTTGATGGTGAATTCGATTGTGAGAGAAATCAGGTATCTTTATTTGAGCTAAATGGAGAAATAACTAGATCTGCTAGAGTGGGTAAAGCAAAATATGGAGAAGAACTAGGAAGTGAAGGTATATATTTTTGTGAAGTTACTATGAGGGTAAATGTAGAACCGATAAAAAAAAACTTAGATCCTACTTTTCAATTTGACGTAAAATTAAATAAGAAAATTTTTCAAACAAATGACATAATTGAAATTGAAATTAACACATCTAAAAAAATGTATATGTCAATATTTCAATGGTTACCATATGGAGGTAAGAAATATAACGTTATAACTAAAATATTTCCAAATAAAAAATTCAATAAAAAAGTTAAGAATAATCTTATAGATGGTAATATAAAATTAGAATACCAAGTATATTTTCCAGACGAAATTAAAAAAGATAAAGTTGATGAATATATGATATTCATTGCCTCAGAAAGAGATATAAATTGGCTCAATGAATATGCTAAAATTGAGGGCTTAAAAAGACAACTTTCAAAAACAAATATCTTGATGGAAAAACATTATTCTGGTTATATGATTATTAAATAATGAATACAAAACTATCAAAATTTATAATAATTTTAATTTGTGCTTTATTTATTAATTCAATAAATCCAATCGTAACATACGCTGATAGTCATACTCCAAAATGGGAGAAAATAAATAAACTTAAAAAAGATATAAAAGAACTTGGTGAAACTCCAGTTAAGCGAAAACATCTTTTATCATCACTGCAAAAATGGATTGATGAACTACAAAAACAATTGGATAAATTAAAAAAAATTGAAGCTTTAAAAGCAGAGCTTAATAAAGAATTAGAGGCACTTGGTGAGAAACCAATATCTAAAAAAGAAAAAGAATTAGAGACAGATGAGGAAATTATTGCCTTAAGAAAACAAATTGAAGAAGCCAAAAATAAAAAGAAAAAAGCTGAGGAAAAAAAGAAAAAAGATGCAAAAATTGCTGTTGCAATAGAAATGCTTAAAGATGAATTAGCAGCTTTAGGAGAAGAGCCAAACATAGATACAAGTGATATCGACTCAGATGAACAAATAAAGGCTTTAAAAAAACAAATCAAAGAAGTGAAAGAAAGAAAAGAATTAGAAAAAGCTGAAAAAGAAAAAAAAGCTGAAGAAGAAAAAAAAGAGCAAGAAAAAAAAGAAACAAGATTAAAAGCTATTGAAGATGTAAAAAAAGAAATATTATTTATGGGTGAAACACCATTATCTGAATATGAGTTCACAACAGAAGACCAGTACATCGCAGCACTAAGAAAACAAATTGAAGAAATAAAAAAAATTAAAGAAGAAGAAGAATTTAAAATCAATGCTGAAATACCAGATTGGTATCAAACTCCACCCGATAGTTCAGAAACAATCATGTATTCAAGAGGAAATGGTATATCTGCAGATTTAGATAATTCAGAACAAAGAGCTGTTGAAAATGCTTTAGTAAAACTTGCTCAACAATTAAATAATAGGATTAATAGAAAAGTAAATATCATGGCTAAAGAAGCAGGGGTTGATGGAGACTTAGTGCTTAAACGTGAAACTGAGAGGATTACATCAATAGTAATTAAAGATGCATCGATCAAAGGTTACAAAATTTATAAAACAAAAATGGCACCATTAGCAAACGGTAAATTTACAACATTCATATTAATTGAATATCCAATAAGCCTCGCTTACAAGAATTTTATTACAGAAATTGATACCAATGTAACTGTTAAAGCTCAGATCAATAAATTAAAAAATACTGACGCATTTAAAGAACTTGAACAATATGTTGCGGAGTTTTCTGGAGCTTAATTAAAAACAAAATTTTTTCTAGTAGCCTTTAACAAATTCACCTACACAACAAAATCCAGTTGCACTATTTAGATTATTATCTCGTCTGATAAACATTTCATTCGAGCATTTTTTTCACTAATATCTGGTTAATATTTGATCTCTATCTCCAACTAGAGATGGTATTTGTTCTCTTCCTAGCTCAGCAGCTTTTTGAGAAACATTTTCAATCATGTATGCGAGTAATTCACCATTGGTAATTTTTCGATCTTTATTGCTGTCTGCTTTTCCCTCTAATCCTTTCATCAAATAATAGCTAAAAATTCCATTTTTTGCCTCAGATAAACCAGAAGAAATTTGATCTAATTGTGAAGCAGAAAAAATCGTAAAATTTTTGGGAATATTGTTTTCTTCATCGGGAACAATTCTTACGGGTCTTGCGGAAGCTAGTAAAGTTTTTTCGTCCCTTGAAATACCACTAAAACATGTATCAAAAAACATTGTAACTGTTTTAGGTTTTGTTTTTAAAATTGTTTCAAATAATTCTTTTCTTGATAATGCAGATCTTTCTAATAAATCAGGATCACCGTCTTGTGGTAATAAAAATAATTTTTCACCATCAGTTGAAGCTAATCCGTGTCCTGCAAAGAATATTACTAACTCAGTTTTATTAGGTCTAATTTTTCCTGGAAGCCATTTATTTAGTTTTCCAAGAGTATCAATTAAATTTGCATCTTCATTTACTAAAATTTCAATATTATTTGTTGATATTCCAAAACTTTTTTGAGCATATTCATAAAAATATTTAGCATCTAAATTAGCAAATGTTGCAGCTGGTGTTTTATCGTAATTTTCAATACCAATAATTAGTGCAACTCTATTTTTATTTTTATTTGACCGTATTTTTGATGGATTTAAAGGTTCAATTTTTTCAGCAATCATTTTTTTCTTATTATCTATCACTACTTCTACCAAGACAGGTTCAGATACATTTCCCCACTTATCAATAGCAGTAATTTCTAATTTTTCATTAATTGGGCTAAATCTAGAAATTTCAAATTTACCATCTTTTGCAAGAATAGTATTTCCATCTACTTCAATAAAAATTTTATCAGATCTATCTTCAACTTCCCCAAAAATTTTGTAGTTTGAATCTTGCACGGTAATTGTTTTTGCGATTCTTATTACTGGAGGATTACTGTCCTCTTCAAAATTTTCTGGTTCAAACTCTTTTTGTTTATTTTTTTCTTGTGTTCCTGTTACTGTCTCTTTTTCTGCTATTTCTATATTGTTAATTGATTTATTTAAATCAGCTAATGCAATATTTTTACTCATAGCAAAACTAAAATCTATCTGTTCTCCAGTAGAAGAATCTATTGCAGTCCCACTTCCTTTTTCTTCATACTGCACCCAGTTTCCAATATAGTTTGTTTTATCATCACAATATACTTTAACATCACCGGTATAGCTTCTATTCCCTAAGCTATTTTCATCAACTTCAGAATAAACAAAACATTTAACACCTGTATTTTTATACGCTATACCAGTATTCCCTTTTCTAAATTTTCTATTTTTTACTTTAATTAATTTTGAAAGTTTGTCTTGATTTGCGTAACCAACAAGAAAAATTTCTTTTTCTTTAAATGCATAAACATAAAATTCTGAACTAGGTAAATTTTTTAATTTTTTTACTAGTTCTTCTGATTTTTTTTTATTTTTTATCGTGTCTTTAACTGTAATCCAGTCAACAACCATGTCAGTTTCTTTTAAATTCTTTTTATTTGTAGCTACCTCTGTTTTTTTGGTTGAATCGTAGGCTTTTTTAATAAAACAATCATTATAACCTCTTTTGTTGAGATTAGCTGTGACGTATTCATAACACTTTTTTATAGCGATCTTTATTGCATTGTCTTTTGAGGAAACTCTGTCAGCAGTAAAGATCCTATTTGTTTTAGGATGACCAGCTTCTGCAAACCAATTATAAGTTTTGTTATCATTATTAGAACTATCATTTTGAACATAAACATTATCACACATACCAGTTGCATCTGATATTTTTAAAAGTTTTGCTTTGGCTTTGACACACTCAGATTTACTTAAATATCCCTTCGCGTACATATCATCGACTTTAAGGAGTTTATTTGAAATATCTGATTTTTTAGTAATCCATTCTGCTGAAGAAATTCCCTGAAATAAACTTATCATCAATAAAGAAAAAAATAGTAAAATTATTTTTTTTCTTATTGTTCTTTTCATTTTATTTTAGTATCTGCGCTTTTTTTTGGTTAAACTCAGCTTCTGTTATTTTACCAGACTCTAGATCCTCAATCAATTGATTTAGGGCTTCTATGTGATCTCTATTATCACTTGTTGATAAATTTGTAATCTTTGGTTGCTCTTGTTTAATTATATTTTCACTCTCTACTAGAGAAGCACGTGCTGAAGTTAAACTATAATGCCATGAGACCAAACTACCATCTCCATATTTACATAAAAGAATACCACAGACTGTAGGTTTATAAACATCTTTAAATACATAAAAGAGATTTTTACTAGATCCAGATATTATTTCTTTTTTGTTTGAAGAATTATATTCACTAAAAGAATTAGGAACAAAAGGATCTTCATTGGGATAAACATCTAACAATATATTTCTTAGACTTGTTTTGGACATGCCTTGATACACTTTTCCATCAGAAATAAGGCTTTGGCTTGTGGCGCATCCATAAATAAAAACTAATATAAAAAATAGTAAATATTGTTTTTTAATTTTCATATTTAATCTTCTCATTAGTAATTTTTATGTCAATATTAAAAATTAATAAGCTTCATACCTAACAAAATCCTCATATTCGTTTGAATAAAAACTTATACTAAAATTATCTTGCCAGTTATATTTATCTGTAATTTCATCTGACCAATCAAGACATTCGATTGCTATAAGTCCACCTTTTAGTAAAGAATATTGTGTTTGATGCATATAAGAGTTACCATTTGGATCTGCATCATGTTTACCCTCACTTGAAAATTTTTTTGAACTTTTAAACATGTTAGAAATTTCAGACTCAACTTTGTTTTTATGTGCTAAACAATTTCTCATATCGTCAAAAAATATTCCTGCAGTAATTCCATAAACTGTATAATTGTTCTTTTTTAAAGCTACCTGAAATCCATCATAAAGTTCTGAATTTTTAAAATTTCCATCTACTACATAAAATTTATTACTCTTTGGATAATGTTCGGTTTCCAATGTATCAATATAATCTTTAGTAAAATGATCTAACAAATTATCCCCGATACTCATTCCTTCTATTTCAAAATCTCTAATATCATCAGCCTTGGTTAATATTTGGAAATTAAACGTTAAGATAAGAATTAGAAATAATATTTTTATTTTAATCATTTGTATTTAACCAATTGTTTAATTCCTCATTAAATAAATTTATTCTAAAATTACTACTATAACCTGTTTCTTTGTGCCAATTATAACAAGCAATTATCACAATATCACCGTTAGAAAATTCAAAAGCTGACTGTCTGACTTTACTCCTACCAGTTTTATCTGCGTTATGTGGTGTTGTTCTTGCAGGATAAATTTTCTGGTTTTTTAATAATTGAGAAATTTCTTTAAAAACTAAATCTTGTTTAACATGGCATGCCTTAATATCTTTTTTATATTTGGTTACAATTTTTCCTGTAATTCCATAAATGATATAATTTTTATCATTTCTCTTATATTCAAAAGATAAGGCTTCATATTTATCAAATTGATATTTTGGAGGATAAAAAGTTACAGCTACAAATGTTTTGTCTTTTTTGTAATTGTATAAATCATATATTGTAAAATCTTTAATCTCTTCTTCAGTATAAAAATCCAACAAACTATCCCCAATACTCATCCCTTCTATCTCAAAATCAGATATATCATCAGCTGCACTCCAGGATTGAAGACCAAAGATTAAAACTAATACTGATATAAATACCCTCATAAACAACACTTTCTCACTGTGAAATATATGTGTCAAGATTTAGTGAAGGTTGAAATAATGGTCGCTGGAAGAGGTGTTTGGAAAGTGACCGCGGGTTTGTGAGGGCCGTGTGCAATTATTAGTATGCTGTGCTATACCAATGATTTAATTCTTTTGTTTTTAAACCAACTCTTAAATTATCTCCAAAACCCATTTTCTTAGACCAATCAAAACATTTAACATACATTGCATCTTCACTATTGAAAAAGTAGACAATATCTTTTGCTGTAGATTTTCCAGATTTATCTCCAGGATGTTTTGTTATTCCATAATCTTTTCTTTTTAAACTTGAAAAACTATTCATAAAGATTTTGTCAATTTCATTCATTTTTTTATAACAATCTTCCATATTATCTTTATAAAAAATTATACCCTCTATACCTACAATTATATAATCAGTTTGTATTTTTTGGTAATGAAATTGAACTCCATCATAATCTTTAAAATTAGAATTCTTGATCCAAACTGGTATATAATCTTTTTTTTTATAATATTTTTTTTCGTTAGATTTAATTTCTACTTTGCTATAATAATCCAATAAATTATCCCCAATACTCATTCCTTCTATCTGGAAGTCTCGAATATCATCAGCCTTGGTCAAGAATTGAAGACTGAAGATAAAAACTACAACTGCAATAAATATCCTCATAGACAACACTTTCTCACTGTGACCTATGTGTGTCAAGATTTCGAATAAGTTGAAATTAGTTAACTATATCTTAAAACCACGCCACAGAGCACGGGTTTATGAGGGCCGTGCGTGATTATTTATAAGCTTCGTTAATTAAAAAATATGCATAATCTTCTTGATTTACACTAACTGATAAATCTTTTTTGTATCCAGATTTTTCATAATAATCATTACAATTTAAAACTATTGCTTCATTTGATGGATATGGTTTTAAATACATTTGTAATGCATGAATAACTCCAATACCATCTTGGCTATCATAAGTATTTTCTTCTACATCATCAAAAGTAATAATTTCCTCAATAAAATTTCTAATTTCTGATCTTAATTTAATGCATTCCTCTAAATTTTTGTAAAAAATTGCTCCTTTTAAACTAGTAACAATGTATTGATTATCATTTTTTTTTACTGTTGCTGCAAGAAAATCATAATTAGTTAAATCTATAAATTTATCAGCCATATAAATAATATATTTATCATTTGCGTACTGATTACTTGATATTGAAGATTTAATTTCTTTTTCAGAGGCAAAATTTAGCAAGCTATCACCAACACTTAAACCTTCAATCTGGAAATCTCCAATATCGTCAGCCTTGGTCGAAAATTGAAGAATGAAGCATATAATTAGAACTGTCAAAAATATCCTCATATTCAAGACTTTCTCACTACACTCTATTTGTGTCAAGATTTTTGGAAATTGAAATTAGTTGGTCAGATCACTAGACCAAGGATTATGAGGGCCCTGTCTAAATATTTAAGTTATTTTAAAGATGAAAAATACCAATCACGAAATTCACTTGATCTTATACCTATTCTTAAATTATCTGTTGAGCTATATTCTTCATCAAAATCATAACATTGTATAGAAGCATTAGCTTTACGTGATGCATTTTTATTACCATCTTCAAAATAATAATAAACACTACTATAAATACTTTTTCCTGACCTGTCTCCTCTATAAATTGAATCTTTCTTTTCTTGCTTTACCGCCTCATTAAAAATTAAAGAAAGTTCTTTGTCAATTTCTTTCATTTTCAAATAACAATCTTTAATGTTATTTTTATACAATATAGCTCCAGCAATAACATATATTTCATAAGTCTTATCTTCAGTTTTTATACCAAATTGTAATCCATGGTAATGTTCTAAACTTTTTAAATTATAAAATTCAACAATAACAAATTTATTATTTGTCTTATCATCGTTATAATTCCACTTAATATTTTTCAAAATTTCATCTTCACTAAAATAATCAAGTAAACTATCACCTATACTAATACCTTCTATTTCAAATTCGCGAATGTCATTTGCTTTAGTCAGGGATTGAATTCCAAAGCATATAATTAGAACTGTCAAAAATATTCTCATATTCAAGACTTTCTCACTACACTCTATGTGTGTCAAGATTTTTGGAAATTGAAATTAGTAATGATTAATTAGGTGATCAGATTACTATATTACGGTCTACTTGATTATTTCCAAGCCTCTCTAAAATGATCATCCATTTCTTTTGTTACAATCATTACTTTTAAGTTATCAATCATGTTGTTCTTATCTTCAAATTCTTTAGAGAACATATAACACTGCACATTTAAATTATCCCCATTTTCAAAATTAAATGCATAGTGATAAACTTTACTTTTTCCAGATAAATCTTCGTTGTAACTATTTACACTTTGTCTAACATTAAAATTTTTAATCGTTTTTTTTATAGAATCAGCAATTTCTTTTTGTTTTTTTTTACAACCATCTAAATCATTATCAAACAGTAACTCCCCTGAAATTCCAACAATCTTATAATCGTTATCATATTCAAACCAAAATAGTTGAACATAGTCGTAAATTTTTAGATTGTTATTTAATCTTGTTCTAACAATTTTTAATTTTTTATTTATTGATTTGATTTTATTTATTTTCTCTTTTTTAATATTACTAAGTATACTATCTCCAATACTCATACCTTCAATTTCAAAATCTCTAATATCATCAGCCTTCGTCCATGATTGTAAACTAAAGATTAAAATTAATATTAATAAAAACATTCTCATATAAAATACTTTCTCACTAAGCCCTGTGTGTGTCAAGATTTCGGAAAAGTTGAAGTTAATATTGTTTGCTTAAGTGATCGTGCTGTAAGCACAGAATTAAAAAAGCAGTGCATTAATTAATAAGGATTATTATGCATCCACTCAAAATAATCATTTGTACCAATCCAAACTTTTAGATGATCAAAAAATTGCTGCTCCATTTTTTTTGACCAATCAATACACTGAATAATAATTTTACCTCCATCAACATTCCACTCTGAAGTTTCAAATATTGATTTTCCTGATCTATCAGCAGGATGCTTACCTTCATATTTATCTGGTTTCTCATTAAGAGTATTTTCAATATCTTTTGATATTTTATCTTTTTTAATCAAGCAATCTTTGTGATTTTTTTTAAAAGAAAGAACCCCATCTAGATTTACAATTGTATAATTTTTGTCTTTGCTTTCATAAGTTATTTGTAACCAATCATAAGTTTCTAAAAATGGACTATTATTAAATCCTATAGTTATAAATTTTTTTTTCTTATAATAGTTCATATTATTTTTTTTAATTTCTGATTTACTAAAAAAATCTAATAAACTATCACCAATGCTCATACCTTCCATCTCAAAATCATTAACAACATCTGACCTAGCCCAGGATTGAAGGCTTAAAATTAATATTAGAACTGATAAAAATATTTTCATTTTTTATTAATAAGCTTCATTATCTATCCAATCTATAATTTTAGCAGGTGTAATTGAAACAGATAGACCATTAAAAAAATTTCTTTTTTTAATTGTAGCTAAGGTAAATTTATTACAATAAATTCTTATAGAAGAACCATCTTCAAAATTGAAATCGACCACATCTGAAATACTTTTCCCATCATCTATTGATGAATAAGTATGTACGTACTCCTGTTTTGATGCATTATTTAAAATTTCTGAAAATTGATCAGTAATTTTTTGTTTCTGTTTTTTGCAAGACAAATGTTCTGTATCAATATTTTTTCCATTATTAGTAAAAAAATATTTATCACCTGAAATAACTTCAATTATATATGACTTATCATTTGACTTAACCATAGCACTAATTTGGTCATAATTTTCTGAGGTTGATTCAACATTTAAATGAATATCAAAATATTTTGAACTTGCAGGATATTTTGTAGTATTTGCATTTAAAATTTCGTCTTTTGTAAAATAGTCTAACAAACTATCCCCAATACTTATACCTTCTATTTGAAAGTCTCTAATATCATCAGCCTTGGTCCAGGATTGAAAGCTAAAGATTAAAATTATTACTGATAAGATCACCCTCATAATCAACACTTTCTCATTGTGCTATATGTGTGTCAAGATTTCAAGACAAGGGATTATGCGTTTAGTTGTTGATTTATTTATAAGCAACATTATTTATCCAGTATTCAAATTCCCTAGAGTCAACAGATATTGATAAACGATCTGTTCGACCATTTTGTTTTGTTTGTTTTTCTGACCAATCATAACACTCTATTACTATTGCAGCTTCTTGATAATTTGTTGAAATAAGATCAATAAATACTGTTTTAACTTTAGTTTCTTGATCTATAGAATGACTTCCTATGCCCAAATCAACAATTTTAGGTTCATTAAAGATCGATTTGATTTCTGAAACTATATTATCCATATCGTGATAACATTTTTTGATATTATTTTTATATTCGATTTGTCCAGTTAAAGAGTAAATTAAATACTTTTTATCTTCTGCTTTTAAATGAAACTGTACTCTGTCATATTTTATAAATTTCGGAGAAGAAAAAGTTGCTGAGTAAAAATCATTTTTTGGGTATACAAAACCTCTTTTTTTTTTTTTTTCAATTTTTTTTTGGTCAAAATAATTTAATAAACTTTCTTTAAGTAAAATTCCTTCAATCTTGAATTCTCCAAGTTCTTCTGCCTTAGTCCAAGATTGAAGACTAAAGATTAAAACTAATGCTGCTATTAATGCTCTCATATTTTAATTATTTATAAGCACCATTATTTTGTTCCATAATCACTTTTTAACCAATCTATTACTTCAATTGTATTGATAGTAACATTTACGTTATCTGACCATTTCATTTTTTTTGACCAATCCATATATTCAATTTTTATATGACCACCATCTACATCTAGATAATAAATATTTGCTATACTTTTTCCAGATTTGTCATCAAAATGTTTATAAGAGTCTTTTTTAAAATTTTTTTCTCCTAGTGCTTTTTCCATATCAGATTTGATTTGTTCAAAAATTTTATTACATTTATTTTTAGATTTACAGTAAACATGTCCAGCAACACTATGGATTTTGAATTTTTGGTCTTTAGGTTTATAAAAAAATTGTAAACCATCATAGCTACCTATTTTTCTTTCATCATCAGCTATTCTAAACTTCATATCAGAAGGCAAATGATCATAGTTAGAAAAGTTATGAATTTGTCTCTTGTTGTAAAAATCTAAAAGACTATCCCCAATACTCATACCTTGTATCTCAAATTCAGATATATCATCAGCCTTTGTCAATGACTGAAAGCTAAATGTTAAGATAAGAATTAGTAACAATCTCTTCATATTAAACACTTTCTCACTGTGACCTATGTGTGTCAAGATTTACGGAAAGTTGAATTAAGGGTCGAGCGAAGTGGATTATGGAAAGTGACCTCAAGCTTATGAGTCCTGTGGTTGATTATTTGCTAATATATTTATCGTATTCTTTTGTTCTTATACTTATTCTTAGATTATCCCAATATTCTGTTTTCTTACTCCAATCATAACATGCAACAATGATTAAATCTTTATTCTTTTTTAATTTAAATACAATATCTGTTACCTTGCTTTTACCAGATTTATCTCCTGGATGTTTGCTAGTTTTTTTTTTTCTAATTGTGACTTTTTTAGAAAAAATATCCTCTATTTCACTTGTAACATTATCAATTTTTTCTAAACAGTATTTTGGGTCAGTAAATTTTATGGCTGAAATTCCAACTATAGTATATTTCTTATCATTCGACTTATAAATTAATTGCATTTCATCATATATACCTCTTTGTTCTTCAATAACTGCTACTAAGTATTTAGGTAAGAACCAATCTTTAAGATTGTCTTTGATTTTTTTTTCAGAATAAAAATCTAATATACTATCTCCGATAGTAATTCCCTCGATTTCAAAATCTTTTATTCCTTCAGCCTTAGTTAATGTTTGAAAACTAAGCGTTAAGATAAGAATTAATAATAATCTCTTCATATTAGATACTTTTGCACTGTGTCTTATAAGTGTCAAGATTTGAAATTTTTTTCAATTAACATTGATAGTATTTATCTTTTTGAATTTAGACTCTCGATTTGTAATCAATAGGTCCGCGGTTCGAATCCGTGCGGGGGCACCATCACTT
>MDSV01200843.1_pt1 | contig 13492 bp, 16 predicted proteins | sample 810851 | NCBI WGS metagenome assembly MDSV01 (sample SAMN05326640, study PRJNA326480) | marine metagenome | isolation source: seawater | place: Atlantic Ocean: North East | collected 2012 | reverse complement strand
TTACACCAGCGATAAGACCTTGTGCTGCAGCTTCTTCATATCCAGTTGTTCCATTAATTTGACCAGCAAGATATAAATTTTTGATTTTTTTTGTTTCTAGAGTTAAAAACAGCTCTCTTGGGTCTACAAAATCGTACTCTATAGCATATCCTGGTCTCAATATTTTAACTTCTTGTAAACCATTGATTTTATTACATATTTCTTGTTGTACGTCCTCTGGAAGTGAAGTTGAGATACCATTTGGGTATATTGTATGATCATTCAGTCCTTCGGGTTCTAGAAAAATTTGATGTTTTTGTTTATCTGCAAACTTAATTATTTTGTCCTCAATAGAAGGACAATACCTTGGGCCAACTCCCTGGATACTTCCTGAGTACATAGCGCTTCGTTCTATATTTTTAGAAATTATTTTATGAACAGCCTCGTTTGTATATGTCATCCTGCATGAGATTTGTTTATTTATATTTTTTTTTGTTAAGAAAGAAAAAAAATATGGATCTTCATCTGCGTGTTGCTCTTCAAGTATTTCAAAATTAATTGTCCTTGCATCTAATCTTGGGGGAGTTCCAGTTTTAAGTCTACCAATTTTAAAATTATATTTTTTTAATTGCTCACTTAAACCTGTTGAAGGTTTTTCATTATATCTTCCGGCAGGAGTCTTTTCATCACCTATGTGTATCAAACCATTCAAAAAAGTTCCTGTTGTAAGAATTATTTTAGATGATTTAACTTCTTTACCTGATTGTGTTATAAATCCATTTATATCGTTATTTTCGAAAATAAACCTAATTACAGGATCAGAAAAAATACTTAAATTACAATAGTTTACAAGTTTTTTTTGCATATACTTTTTGTATAATGATCTATCACTTTGAGTTCGTGGTCCTCGAACTGCAGGGCCTCTACTTCTATTTAGTAATCTAAATTGTATTCCTGATTTATCAGCAACACCTCCCATAACTCCATCTAATGCATCTATCTCTCTTACAAGATGACCTTTGCCAAGACCGCCTATAGCTGGATTACATGACATTTCTCCAATTGTATCAAACTTATGTGTAAATAAAGCTGTATTAACTCCTAATCTCGCAGCAGCAGCAGCAGCTTCACAACCAGCGTGTCCACCTCCTATTACAACTACATCAAATGATAAATCATTTTTCATAGTCATAATTTATTATTGATCTTATAATTTACAAGAAAACACTTAAAAAGTGTTCAAAATACTAGAAAATTAGGTCTTATTTGCCTATACAAAAATCTCCAAAAATTGACCCTAAAATCTCTTCAACGTCAACTTTGCCTACAATAGTCCCCAGGTGTCTTGTGGCCAATCTTAAATCTTCTGCAGCTTTATCAAAATCTTCTACTGAATTTTTTTCTTCAAAATTATTTAAATGAAAAAGACACTGTTCAAGATTTTGCCTATGTCGTTCTCTAGTGATTAGAATATTATCAGATCTTATAAATTTTTTTTTTAATTTTTCTTTAATTGCTTTTATTAAAACATCCAAATTTTTTTCGTCCTTTATAGATAAATATATTGGATTATATTTTTTTATTTTTTGATCTATTTTTTCTATTCCAAGATCAGATTTATTTACAACTATTATCCCTTTTTCATTAACCAAATCATTTAAAAAACCAGCAAAATCAGCACTTTTAGGTTCGATTAATATTATGTTTAAATCCGAGTTTTCTGCTTTTTTTAAGGCTAATTTTATTCCCTTCTTTTCTATTTCGTCCTTAGAATCTCTTATACCCGCAGTATCAGAAATAGTTACTGGATATCCATCTAAATTCAGATGCACTTCTATAACATCCCTTGTTGTGCCAGCGATCTCTGAAACAATAGCAACATCTCTGTTAGAAAGAAAATTTAATAATGATGATTTTCCTGCATTAGATGGTCCAACAATTGCTATCTTAAAACCTTCTCTTATAAGTTCCCCAACTTTTTGGTCATTTAATATTTTTTGTATTTCATCTTTAATTTCAATGGACTCAATCTTAATATTTTTAATTATATCTTCTGGAAGATTCTCTTCAGGGAAATCTATTTTGGCTTCAACATTAGATAAAATTTTTAATAATCTTTCTCTCAATTCATTAAACTTTTTTGAACTTTTTCCAGTCATTATTTTAATTGCCTGATACCTTTGCATTTCTGTTTCTGCAGAAATTAGGTCTGAAATACTCTCGGCTTTTAATAAATTTATTTTTCCGTTTTGAAAAGCAAGCTTTGTAAACTCGCCAGGTTCTGCCATTCTACAATTTTCAATTTTTGAAATCGATCCATATATAGCTTCAATAACTGCCCTACTACCATGAACATGCAATTCTGCCATATCCTCGCCTGTGTAGCTCTGAGGGCCTGGAAACCACAATAAAATACCTTCATCGATAAGCTCGTTTGTGTTTATTTTATTGAATTTTTTGATTGTTGCTAACCTTGGTGAGGGCAAGTTTGAAGTTGTTAGTTTTTTAATTACTTCTTCAGTATCAGGTCCAGAAATTCTTATTACCGCAATCCCGGATATGCCTGGTCCTGTGGAAAGTGCGTAAATTGTCATAAATTTATTATAGTCAGAATTCTCTTTAGATATATAATTTAATAATGATTATTTGGTTAGCATCATATCCTAAAAGCGGAAACACTTGGATAAGGATTTTCATTAGCAATATTATTAATTCTAAAAAAAATGATTACAACGATCCTTTTCGTTTCTTAGATGATATTGCTGCTTACCCAAATATAAGACAATATTCTGGATTAGTTAAAGACAATTATAATGTCAATGAAATTGTGCCTAATTGGATACGTTCTCAAGATATAATTAATTTAAAAAAAGGTATAAAAATTTTTAAAACTCATAATATGTTGGGAAGTTTTGGTAAGTATAACTTCACAGATCTAAATAACACTGCAGGAGTAATCTACATTGTTAGGGACCCTAGAAATGTTGTTACATCTTTAAAAAATCACTTTGAATTAGATAGCATAAAAACTGCAGAAAAATTCATACTAGCCAAAAATAATTGGTTATATGCTAGTAAAAATAAAAATTCAGGGGTTTTGCCTAATTTTTGTTCTTCTTGGAATATGCATTATTTATCTTGGAAAAGTTTCCCAAAAAATTATCTTTTAATAAAATATGAAGATTTAATAAAAAATCCAATGAATGAAATAGTTAAAATTTATAATTATTTAAAAAAGTTTTATGATCTAAGCTTAAAAAATGAAGACTTAATTAAAATTGTCAACTTTTCATCTTTTGAAAAATTGAAAAAAAAAGAAAACGAAGAGGGATTTGATGAAAGCTTAGAAGATAAAGAAAGAAATAAAAAAATTCCTTTTTTCAACTCAGGACCATCAAATGATTGGAAAAAAGATTTAGATGAAAGTGTCAGATATGAAATAGAGAAAGAATTTAGTAAAGAAATGAGAGAGTTGGGATATTTATAAATTTTTTAAGATGGTTTGTTCATTGAATTAAAAAATTCAGCATTATTTTTAGTACTCTTTAATTTAGAATTAATAAATTCAATTGCATCCATAGATCCCATGGGAGCAATAATTCTTCTTAGAACATTCATTTTTTGAAGATCGTTTTTATCGAATAATAATTCTTCTCTTCTCGTTCCTGACTTAGTTATATCTATTGCAGGATAAATTCTTTTTTCTGATATTTTTCTATCTAATATTGTCTCACTATTACCGGTTCCCTTAAATTCTTCAAAAATAACTTCATCCATTCTACTTCCAGTATCAATCAAAGCGGTAGCTATAATTGTTAAAGAACCACCTTCTTCAATATTTCTTGCTGCTCCAAAGAATCTTTTTGGTCTTTGAAGTGCATTAGCATCTACACCTCCAGTTAAAACTTTACCAGAACTTGGAACTACGGCATTATAAGCTCTTCCCAATCTTGTTATTGAATCAAGTAATATTACAACATCTTTTTTATGTTCTGTTAATCTTTTTGCTTTTTCAATAACCATTTCAGCAACTGCGACGTGTCTTTGTGCGGGCTCATCAAAAGTAGAACTTATAACTTCTCCTTTAACTGTTCTTTGCATGTCAGTTACTTCTTCTGGTCTTTCGTCTATCAATAAAACCATTAGATAACACTCTGGATGATTTGCTGATATTGAATTTGCAATACTTTGCAAAATCATTGTTTTTCCTGCTTTTGGTGGTGAAATAATTAGAGACCTCTGCCCTTTTCCTATTGGGCTAACTAGATCAATTAATCTTGGAGTTAAGTCAGGTTTTTTTTCAATTTTATTTGTTTCAACTTCCATTACAAATTGTTTATTTGGATAAAGAGGTGTTAAGTTATCAAATGCGATTTTATGTTTAAATTTGTCAGGCTCTTCAAAATTAATTTTACTAACTTGTAAAAGTGCAAAATATCGTTCTCCTTCTTTTGGAGATCTTATGGGCCCCTCAACAGTGTCACCTGTTCTCAAACCAAATCTTCTAATCTGACTTGGACTAACATAAATATCATCAGCGCCAGGTAAATAGTTTGACTCCATTGCTCTTAAAAAACCAAACCCATCTTGAAGAAGTTGTAAAACTCCTCCTCCAGTAATTTCTTCACCTTTCTCGGCTAATTTTTTTAGAATTGCAAAGTAGATTTCTTGTCTTCTTAAGGTACTTGCATTTTCAATGCCTAATTTCTCTGCTTCTGTAATTAACTTTTCCGAGCTTTTTTCTTTCAGTTCTTGAATATTCATGTTTGGGGATTTTTCTTTGTTAGATATACTAAATATATATACTGATCAGTAAATTTCAAGTCTATATGGGCTTAAATATTACAATAAAAACTATCAAAATAAGCAAAACAGTGGGTATTTCGTTGATAATTCTAAAAAATTTTGCTGATTTTTGATTTTCTCCTAACTTCAATAATCTAAAACATTTGCCAAGGTATTCATTATAAAATGTTAATAGAATGACCATTGCAAGTTTAACTTGAAGCCATAAAAAAGAAAAGCTCTCAAATCCAATTATGGATATCAATATTATCCCAAAAAGCCAGGTCAAGACCATAGCTGGTCTCATGATATAATTGAATAGTCTCTTTTCCATGACTTCAAAAACTTCAGTAGTTTTTTTGTTTTCAAAATTCTCCACATGATAGACGAAAATTCTTGGTAAATATAAAAGACCAGCCATCCACGAAATAACTGCAATTAAATGTAAAGATTTAAATAACAAATATGAATTCATAAATTAATTTAGACAGGGACATTTGGTAAAACTGGAAGGACATCTTTTTTTGGGAGGATATAAATTTTCTTTAAAATTGTTTATATCTTTATTTACAATTAAATTTGATAAGCTTTGTATAAAATTTTTATTAGTACCTAGTGCCTCTATCCTTGTATAATTTTTACATCCATTATTTCTAGCCAACTTTTCATATTCAATATCTAATTCTACTAATGTCTCTGAATGTTCAGATACAAAAGCTATTGGCACTATTACTAAATGTTTTCCTTTTTTAGAATTTTCTATAATTATATCTTCCGTTGATGGACCAATCCATTTTAAAGGACCAACTCTACTTTGATAACTCAAGATATAATCAACATTAATATTACTAATTCCTTCCATAATTTTTTTTACACTTTGTTCTACTTGCCATTGGTATGGATCTCCTTTTTTTATGTTTTTTTCTGGTAGTCCATGAGCAGAAAAGATTAATTTAAAGTTATTTAACCCTTCAATTTTTTTTTTTTATCAATCCTATATGAGCTTCTATAAATTTATTATCCTCTGGGTAACAACAAATAGTACTTGTTTTTATATCTAGATTGTTTTCTCTGGCAATTTTTTTCCATTCTTGTATGGATGATCCTGATGTTGCCGCTGAATACTGTGGATATAAAGGAAGCAAGACAACCTCGGAGGGATTGAATTCTTTAACTAATTTTACTGTTTCTAGTGCTCTTGGATGCCAACATCTCATGGCAATAAAAACCTTATAATTAAATGTTTTTTGGAGACTATTAAGTGAATTTTCTAAATTAGCAGCCTGTTCCTTTGTTAATTTTAAAATTGGTGAGGATCCTCCAATTTCTTTATAAATCTCCTTTGCTATAGGGGTTCTTCTTTTTGATATAAATTTTGCGAGAGGAAACCTTATAAATGAGGGTAAATTTAAAATTGCCGGATCATTAAAAAGATTAAATAGAAAAGGTTCAACATTTTCTAATTTATCTGGTCCCCCTAGATTAAATAATACTACTGCAACCTTCATTTAAACTTTCTTACAGTATCTATTAATATTTCTACCAAATCTATTTTTGCTTCAGGCAAAATTCCGTGTCCCAAATTAAACGTGTAAGGATGATCGTTAAATATTGTTAAATACTTTTCAACTTCTTTTTTAAGGTTTTCTTTATCAGTTAATAAAATTTTAGGATCCAGACCACCTTGAACAGGTATTTTTATATTCTTTATAATTTCTTTAGGATCTACTTCATAATCTATACTAATCATATCGGGCTTAACTATTTCACAAAATTCTTTATAATTTTTTATTCCTTTTGGAAAACATATTATAGGAACTCCTAATTTTTTTACATATTCAACGATGTTAAATGTTGGTCGGTATATATATTCTGAAATTTTATTTTCTAATAATCCAGCCCAGCTATCAAATATTTGTATTATATTTGCACCAGCATTTATTTGGTTCTTAATATGAATTTTTACAAATTTTTCAATTAGGTTTAATAAGTTATTTATTAAATTAGGATCCCTAAAAAAACTTTCCGGTAAACCTTTTTTAGGTGACATTCTATTTACCATGTAAACTAGAATGGTCCATGGAGCACCAACAAAACCAATTAAATCTCTATCATTTAATAAATTACTTTGGGATGTTCGTGTTATTGCTTCATAAACTGGTTTAAGTTTATTAGAAAATTCCACTTCGGTTGTTTCTTTAATTTTATCTAAATTTAAGTCACCTAACTTAGGCCCAAAACCTTTTTCAAATTTAACTTCTTGATTAATTGCAAAAGGGATCATTAAAATATCTGAAAAAATTATAGCAGCATCAAAACCAAACCTCTTAATTGGTTGTAGAGTTATCTCTGAAGATAGATTTTTATTTAAACAAAGTTTAATGAAGTCTTGGTTTTTTTTCCTTATTTCTCTAAATTCAGGCAAATATCTACCAGCTTGTCTCATCAACCATATAGGATTTTTGGTTGTATCTTTGTTTACAATACAGTTCTTAATAGGATTCATATAATAGATAATAATATTTATTTATATTAGTATTATGAAATGTGAATAACGTAAATTATTCAATTATCACAGGTTATTAAGATTTTATTAACAAACAAACTCTCTAAAATCATTGTTTTTTCTCAATAATATACAAAAACAAACATTTTTAATAAATCAGCAAAATATATTAACAATTTATTAATTGTTTAATTCTAGCTAACTTAATTTAATAATTTTAACCATAAAATAGAAATCTATATTATTGTTATTAAATTGATATTTTATAAACATTTTATACATGAAAAATTCACATAACATTTATTTAATATCTGACTCAACCGGCGAAACTCTAGATAGAATATTTTTAGCTTTAAAAGCTCAATTTGAAAATTTTAATTATAAGATTAACCAGTTTTCATTTACTAGAACTGAAACACAAATTAATAAAATTATTGAAAATGCGGAGAATGAAAAAAATTCCATTATATTATATACTATTGTAAATAGTAAATTAGCTAAATATCTAACTGAGGAAACAAATAGGAAAAAAATTCCATGTTTTGGTGTTTTGGGCGAATTAATTTTAAACTTTTCTAAATTATTAAACCAAAAAGCATCTCACGAACCAAGCGGACAGCATGTTTTAAATAAAGAATATTATAATAGAATAGAAGCAATACAGTTTACCATGAATCATGATGATGGAAATAATATTGGAGACATTGAAAAATCAGATATAATTCTTCTTGGTGTAAGCAGGACCAGTAAGACACCAACATCAATTTATTTAGCGAATAGAGGCTTTAAAACTACAAACATTCCACTTGTGAACGAAAAATCACTACCAAAAAAAATGACAAAATTAACGTTTAATAATTGCGTAGTAGGACTAATCACTGAAGCAAATAGATTATTTGATATAAGAAGAAATAGACTTAGTTCTTTAAAAGAAAATGATAACAAGGAATATGCAAACATTAATGAGATAAAAAAAGAGCTAGAGAATTCTAAAAAAATCTTTAGAAAAAATAGTTGGCCAACTATTGATGTCACAAGAAAATCAGTAGAGGAAACGGCTGCTTCAATTATTAAAATTTATGAAATTAAAAATAAAAAAAATGGTTAATTTAATTTTAGCCTCAAAGAGCAAAGTAAGATTGGAAATACTTAATAAGAACAATATTAATTGCAAGGTAGAGGCATCAAACATCGATGAAGATTCTGTAAAAAACAGCCTTTTAAAAGAAGGGGCGTCTCCAGAAATTATATCTAAAAACTTAGCAGAATTAAAAGCAAATAAAATAAGTAATAAAAAAAACAAAAATGTAGTACTGGGCGCCGATAGCGTTATCGATTTAGAAGGTGAACTTATTTCAAAGCCAAAGAATAGAGAAGAAGCAATGAATATTTTAAAAAAGCTTAATGGAAAAACACATAATTTAATAAGTTCTGTTTGTTTATCCCAAAATGGTTCAATGATATGGAATTATACAGATAAAGCATCATTAACAATGAAAGAAATGTCAGAAAAACAACTTAAGGAATACTTATCAAGAATAACGGATGAAAATTTATACGCTTATAATGTTTATCAAATTGAAGGAGAAGGTAGAGCGCTTTTTTCAAGAATAAATGGTGATAGAGATACAATTATGGGTTTACCTATAAAAAAAATTAAGGAATATTTGGAAACTTTATGATTAAAAAATATTTGGTTATAGGAAATCCAATCGAACATTCCTTGTCGCCCAAACTTCATAATTATTGGATTAAAAAAAATAATATTGATGCTATTTATGACAAAGAAAAAATCAATGAAGATAATTTGGAAAATATTATTTCTAGGGTTAAAAATGAAAAAATAAATGGTGTTAATGTTACTATTCCTTTTAAAAACTCCATTGTTCCTTTTCTAGATGAATTGAGCAATGAAGCAAAAGTTACCCAATCAGTTAATACGATTTTTTTTCAAGATGGAAAAACAGTTGGTCATAATACAGATATAGCCGGTTTTGAGTTAGCTATTAAATATGCAAAATATGATCTTACAAATAAGGAAATTTTTATACTAGGAGCGGGTGGTGTTGTTCCTTCAATTATCTATTCATTAAAAAAAATGAAAGTTTCAAAAATTACAATTAGCAATCGTACAAAAGAAAAAGCCACAAATTTAAAAAAATTATTTGAAGATATTAAAGTGGTAGATTGGGGTGAAACTATTAATTTTGATATGATTATAAATGCTACAAGCATAGGATTAAAACATGAAGATATTTTAAAAGTTGATTATTCCTTGGTCGGTTCAAATAAGTTTTTTTATGATGTAATTTATAATCCTAGAGAAACAGTTTTTTTAAAAAGAGCTAAATTATATGGAAACAAAGCAGAAAATGGGAAAATGATGTTTATATATCAAGCACACCAAGCATTTACTATATGGCATAAATTAATGCCTGAAATAAATGATGAAACAATTAAGCTGATAGATTAATGATTGTTATTGGAGTATTGGGGGATATTGGATCGGGTAAAACTTTTGTGTCAAAACAATTTAATTGTCCAGTATTTAATGCAGATAATGAAGTACAAAAGATTTATAAAAGAAGTAGATTTTGTTACAACAAATTAAAAAATAAATTACCCAAATATATAAAATCATATCCAATCGATAAGAGTGAAATAAGTAAAGCTATATTAGCGAATAAAACTAATATAAAAAAAATAGTTCATATTGTTCATCCAATGGTTAGGAAAAAAATGAATTATTTTTTAAAAAAAAACGGAAAAAAAAAATTGGTAGTTTTAGATATTCCACTGTTAATTGAAAATAAATTAAATAAAAAGAAAGATATATTAATTTACATTGATTCTAAAAAATCACAAATTATTTCAAGATTAAAAAGAAGAAAAAATTACAATAGAAAAATATTAGACAATTTAAGAAGATTACAGAAAAAATTAGTTTATAAAAAAAAAATTTCCTCTTTTATAATAAAAAATAATTTTAACCTTTTAACAGTAAAAAATAGAGTTAAATTTATAAAAAAAAAAATATTAAATGAAACAAATAGTACTTGATACCGAAACAACTGGTTTGTCCGTAAAAGAGGGGCATAGAATTATAGAAATAGGATGTATAGAATTAGATAATCTTATTCCTACCAAGAATATTTTTCATTGCTACTTAAACCCTAAAAGAAAAGTTTCAGAAGAAGCATTTAAAGTTCATGGTTATTCTGACGAATTTCTCTCAGATAAATCTTCTTTTAGCGATATCGCTGATGATTTTTTAGAATTTATTAAAGAAAAAAAATTAATAATTCATAATGCAGATTTTGATATTACTCATTTAAATAATGAGCTTTCAATAGCAGGTAAAGAAAAAATATCAAAAAAAAATATAATAGATACACTTGATATAGCAAGAAATAAATTTCCAGGTTCATCAATAAATTTAGACTCTTTGTGTAAGAGATTCAGAATAGATAATTCCAAGAGAGAAAAACATACCGCGCTACTTGATTGTGAATTATTAGCAAAAGTTTATATTAACTTGATTGACCAAAAAGAACCTAAATTAAACTTTAATAATTTTCTTGAAGCAAAAAAAAATGAAAATAATAGGAAAATAAATAACTATTCAAAAAAAATTATTTTGCCTTCAGATGACGAAATTATAAGACATAAAGATTTTTTAAAAAAACAGTTTAAAAAAAATTTTTACTAATTTTTTCTTTCGTTATATAATTTATTAAAATCGATTTTACTATTTAATTTTAAATGAGGAAATCCTGATAATTTTAATATTTCTAAAAATGATTTTTCTATTTGAGGATAAATTTGAATTTGTAAGTCGCATAAAATAAATTTCTTTATATCCTCTGGATTTGGTTTTTCTTCTTTTATTTTTACAACGGTAGAGTAAATCATCTCAAAATAAGTTTTTTTCTTATTTTTTTTATCTTCGTAGGTAAGTTTTGTATCTATTTCTATCATATTGTTTTTAAGAATTTTAGATGACAAATCTAATTTTAGGGAATATTTTGTAATATTATCTCTAGCAGCGATTAGAGATTCTGCATCAGGTGTTTCAACTGATAAATCTTTTATGTATTTAAGAAGAATTTCATGTTTAATCTTCATTTCTCATCATCCATATCTTTATATTCTCCATCAATAAAGTTATCTTTTTCTTTTTTATTAGAATACTTTTTTTTGAATTTAGAAAGTATCAATTTTCTTGTCAGTGGAAAAATTAACAAGAGACCAAAAAAATCAGTAGCAAAGCCTGGGATTATCAATAGTAAAGCAGCAAAGGCAATAGCTGCACCAGACACTAGTTCGTAAATAGGAATTTCATTCCTTATTAATTGTGGTATTCCTGATCTTAGAGTATTAAATCCTTCATATCTTGCATAGATAACACCTACTATCGCAGTTAAAAATATTAATGATATTGTATTAAATGCACCAATATTTGATCCTATTTTAATAAATAAGTAAATTTCTATAATTGGTATTGCAATTATTGCAAAAAAAAGTGTGTTCATTTGTCTAATATGTAATTAGCTAGTTGAAATTCTTCAATATAATAAATATTATAAATACATGAGTTATAGCTTTGAATATATAGATATAATACTTCTTGCAATGATTGCGGGTTTTATTTTTCTAAGATTAAGAGGGATTTTAGGAAAAAAAACAGGATTTGAAGAAGATATTGACACAAGTTTTCATCAGAAAACCTCAGAAGCAAAACCTGAAGTAAATTTAAGTTCAAAAACATTTGATGATAAAGCAAAAAAAGAGTTTTTGAAAGGAGCACAAATTGCATATGAAACAATTGTTACCAACTTTTCTAAGGGAAAGCTTAAGGATATAAAAAATTTGTTAGATATTAATGTTTATGAACAATTTAATATTGCTGTTGATGAAAGAAAATCAAAAAAGTATATGTCAGAAACTACTTTTATAGGAATAAATTCAGCAGAAATAAAAAATCATCAGCAAAATAAAAATATGTTTGAGGTTACCGTTGAATTTGTAAGTGAGATTATTTCTTGTATTAAGGATAAAGAAAATAAGATTATTTCTGGTGACCCGGAAAAAGTTAAGAAAGTTAACGATGTGTGGAAGTTTTCAAAAGACAGTAGGTCAACGAATCCAAATTGGCTTTTAACAGATACGCAAGCATAATTGACAAATCAGCTTTCAGACAAAGACAAGAAGGATTGGAAAAATTTTATTGAAAGTAATAAAAAAGTAGAAAATAAAGATTCAAATTATCTAAAAAAAGAAAATAAATTTATTGAAGAAACAATCGATCTTCATGGTTACACTTTGGACGAAGCTAATAAAAAAATTTTTAATTATATAGAAAATTGTTATTTAAATAGCGTAGATAAAATAAATATTATTACTGGCAAGGGCTTAAGGTCAAAGAACTTAGATGACCCATATCAATCTAATGATCTAAGTATTTTAAAATATTCTGTTCCAAATTTTATTAAAAATAATAATGAATTGATGGAAAAAATTTTTAAAATAGACTTTGATTCAGTTAATAGTGCATCAAAAGGTAATTTTTATATAATTCTAAAAAAATAAATAATAAAATTGATTAAACAAATTTTTAACAAAAAAATTAAAGCTAGATTTAGAAAATCTAAGAAAGATTTAAAAAAAAATGTAAAAAATTTTTTTGAATGGGTTAAAGGATCTGAATTAATAGAACTTAAAGAATGTGAAACTTCGAAAGATCCTGTTAGACCAGAATTGGATAATAACTTTAGAACAAGCTATGGTAGAAAAATTTATGGTGTTAAGTATAAAGGTGAAATACATGCTGTAATGTGTTTTGCATTTACAAATAAAATTCCAAAGACAGTAAATGAATTAGATTTAATGAGTAAAGATGCTTTTTTACAAAGCGCCACTAGAGATCAAAAAAATGGAAAAATTGCAATAGCCTATACAGTTTGGTCTACAAAAAAAGGTGGAGGAAAGTTAATTGTAAAACAAGTATTTAAAATGATAAAAAAATCTAATCATCTAAATAGACTTGTAACATTATCACCTTTAACAGATATGGCTCCCAACTTTCATTTAAATAATGGTGCTGAGGAAATTCATATTAATGATGAAACACAAAATTTTGAATATAAAATTATAAAATAAACTTAGATAAATCAGTATCTTTTACTAGTTCGCCAATATTTTTCTTAATATAATCTGAATCTA
>MDSV01172153.1_pt1 | contig 13493 bp, 5 predicted proteins | sample 810851 | NCBI WGS metagenome assembly MDSV01 (sample SAMN05326640, study PRJNA326480) | marine metagenome | isolation source: seawater | place: Atlantic Ocean: North East | collected 2012 | reverse complement strand
GCCTTGCGCTCGTTCTGTAACGCCGAAAGCATCTCCTCGTCGTCCAGCGCGAGTCTGTAACCGAACGGCGCTGCGAGCGGTCTCATCGTTGGGCTCAGGTAGATAGCATCGCGTGCAGCTAGGATGCACAGACACATAGAAAATATTGCAGTAAAGACGGCGCCGTGCCAGCCGATGCTTGCGTAGGAGGGAATAGCGACCAGGCAAACGATACACCACACACAGGAAGGTATAATCTTTAATGCGTCGCCCGCCAAAGCTTGCGCATTCGCACGGTCCATCCTGCGAGTAGTGCGCCCCGCTTTAGTTGACAAGAAAACAAGGCGCGTGCCGTCAAGCGCATCAGCAGCCCGAATATATTTGCTGAGTAACCGGTTTTCGTTTCTAATAAACCCTGACACCTAAGACGATAGCAAACCGCTTATGTAAAACACGCTCCAAACACGCGCCAACACGGGTCAAAAAATTCCTGATGCCTTCCTCGAGTCACGAACCGTAAACTGCTCTCGAACATTTTGACCGGACGCGCGACCCCTATCTTCCTGGGATAAAAATAGGGTTTTTCGCGCCTTTTTCCGACTTAGATTTTTAAACCGACTGACTCAGCACGCGCGGAGTCGAGAAAAATCGGAGGTTCACGAACGGAGCATCGCAAAAAAAACGTTTTTGCGATCCCTTCGCATCCCAAGCGACGCTTGGCTGTCTTCAATTCTCGCTAGAACACGGTTTCTGTGAAAACCGCGTACGGACGGCAGTTTCAAAAAAACTGTCTCCGCGATCGCACAGATTCTGCAGTCGGGAAACTGCTGCGGCTGACGTTTGCCGAAAATATGTAGGACGGGACAGTCGAAAGAAACCACCGTTGGTTTTGCGTTCCGAACTTTTTTCAACACCGAGCCATGTGCGTGTGCTTTTCAAAGCGATCACGGCGCGTCCGCAGCCATTCGGCGCGCGCGCGAGGCGACGCACGCGAGCGATCATCTCGGGAGGCGTCCGGGATGGCCACCGCCTTGTACACCGCGGACTTCGGGTTCCGGCCGATTCGGCCGGAGGAGGGTGGGGAGGAACGCGACGAGCACATGGATGTGGGCGCGGAAACGCGCGATCCCCGCGAGCTCGTGTCTGTAAACGTCGATGCCGCGATGGAGACGGCCGGCGAGGAGGACCTGTGCTTCGCGGACGCGGAGACGCTGCCCGACGCGACCGGCTTCGGCGCGCGGCAGCGGGAGATCAACGAGAAGGAGCACGGGAAATACCTCGAGCAGACGGAGCGCGCGTTTCCGGGCCCGTTCCTCGGGACGACCCTGCGCGAGCTGTGCGACTCGTACGCGGAAGTCGCGGCCCAATCCGCCACGCCCACGGACGTGTGGGCGGACGTCGTCACGACGCTCCGAGAGCGCGAGCGCACGGCGTGCGCGACGGTGCTCGACCCCGCGACCGCGCGGCACATGAAGTATCGCGCGACGCTCATCGAGTGGATCCTGGAGGTGTGCGCGGACTTCGGCTTTGGGCCCACCACCGCGGACCTCGCGGTCCAGTACATGGTACGACACGCGAGATTCTTCTGTCTGTACGCGACGCGATCGCGATATTTCCCGTCCGATCGGGGCCGACCGCCGGGCCGCCCACGCCCACGCGAGGCGAAGTGTCACGCGCGGTACGCGTCCTGACCTTTCCCGTGTGCCGCGCCTCCCGTTTCCCCCCGTTTTCGTCTCGCAGGACCGCGTGTTGAGCAAGGTGAACGTGCCCAAGACCTCGCTGCAACTCGTCGCGATGTGCTGCTTGGAAGTTGCCGGTGCGTGGCGCGACGTTCTTTCTCCCCACGCGTCTCCTCTCTCGCGCGACTCACGCGACGCGCCGACGCGGATTCGCGTCGCGCGACGCGCGCGGGGTCTCCAGGATCTCGCGCGCGTCTCCTCGCGTGCACGTCCCGCGTCCGGTCCCCCACGCGCTCGAACCGACGCCGCGGGACGGGGGTTCATCTTCGGACGCGTCTCCCGTCGCGCACAAAACACGCGCGCGGGTGTTTTTCGTCTCGTCTCGTCTCGTGGCGCCGCGGCTGACCTCTCCCTCCCACTTTTCTCACGTGCTTTGTCGCAGTCAAATACGAGGAAGTGGAGCAGGATGTCCCCTCGTTGTCGAAACTGCGGAAGTGCGCGTCGAACGTCTACTCCGTGGACATCATCCGCAAGATGGAGCTCGCCGTGCTCATCGAGCTCGACTGGGAACTGAGCCGCGTGTGCTCGGCGCACTTTTTAGAAGCGGTGCTCGCGTTGACGGGCGGCGGCACGTTCCCGCACGACGACATCGGCGACCGCCAGTGGACGAGCGCGTGCTGCGCGCAGCTCCGGAAACTCTGTGGGTTCCTGCACAGCATCTGCCTGCAGGATGGCCACATCGGCGCGCGCCACGGCGACGCGCCGTCGCGGCTCGCCGCCGCCATCGTCGCGACGGCGCGGCTGCAGCTTGGCATCTACCCGGTGTGGCCCGCGGAGCTGCGCGCCGCCACCGGGTACGGGTGCGACGCGCTCGGGCCCGCCATGAGCTCGATCATGAAGCTGTACAAGGACTCGCTGCCGCCGAGCGGCTCGGGGGGATCCGCGCGGGATATCCCAGCGAACGGCGAGAAGGCGTTAGACGGACGGGCGTACGAGGAGGACGACGCGTTTTTCGAGACGAAGGCGTACGAGACGGCGCCGCGCGGCGGGTACGAGAGCGGCTCGGGCTCGCTCGCGAGCGCGGCGACGCGGGAGGGGTCCGTTTGCGCGAGCGGCGACGGGGTGTTCCAGGGCGACGTCGTGGGAAAACACGACTTTCCCGTGGAGTGCACGCCACGGGAGTTCCTCACGCCGTCCCCGACGGGCCCGCTGGACGCCGCGGGGTTCTTCGACGAGCCCTTCGAGACGGCGTTGAGGGCGTAGGCGCGGCGACGGTTTTTCGACGAAAAAAAACTCGGGGTGCGGCGCGCGCGGAGGACGCGTCGAGAGAGGCGAGGGAGATGTGGTGTGGACGCGTGGAGAGGTGGGAAGATGTGGGAAGCGCGTCGATGCGCTCGTGACCCGCCTTTTCAAGACGGGGACGGAGTGTGGGGAAGAGTGACGTGACGGGGGAGGGAGATTCGCGCGCGACGTGCGTCCGCCGAGCCATTCGCTTCGGCGCGAGACGGGCCGTCGTCGCGCGAGTCTTTGTCATTCGCGCGAGACGCGGGAAGACGCGCGGTGTTGTATCGGTGAACGAATCGTATTATATCACGCATCGCACACGAGACGACGAGGTGCGTAAGACGTGCTTTCCTTCACACCGTCCGCGCGTTCCTAACCCACCGTCCGTATGCCCGCCTCGCCGTCCACGCGGTATCGCGCGCTCGGCCTCCCTGCGGGGAGTTCCCACCGCGCGACGAAGGACGTGCCCACCCCGCCGCGGCCCTGGAAACGCGCGCCGCCGTCGGCGTCGTCGCGTGTCGCCCCGTCCTCACCGAGACGGCGCGCGCGCGGCGTGCCGAGCGGCTCGGGCTCCAGCACGAGCCGTTGCGTCACGGCGCTCGTCCACCGCGGGGGCAAAAAGTCTTTGTGCGTCGTCCGAGCGCGTTCGGACGACGTCGCCTCTCCGCCGTCTCGCGGGGCGGGCGTCGACGTCGCCGCCACGGCTTTCGTCGCCACGACGGGCGCGCGGCATCGGCGCGAGATCTCAATTAGCGCGAGCGCGGACGCGTGGTGCACGTTGTGCAGACTGAGCGGCGCGTCGTGCTCGCGCCGGGACGCGCGGTCCAGCCAGTAAAACGCGGCGACGTTGTCGACGAGCAGCAGACGCCGCGGCGCCGCCGACGCCGCGCCGACGCCGTCGCGCGCGGCGCCACGCGCGTACGAGTCATTAGTCGCGTCGGGGTTCGTCTCTCGCGCCGTTCCGACGACGCTTTCGCGCCGCTCGAAGATTTTGTCCACCACTGCGAGCGCCTTGAGGAAGTCCAGGCTGTTGTGGCACCGCACCATCTGGAACCGCCCGACGCTCTCACGGTAAACCGAGTCCGAGAGCCGCGCGAGCGCGAGCCTCGGCGCGTCCGGTTCTCCATCCGAACCCGACGATCGCGCACGTCTCGCCGTCTCGCGCACCAACGCCGCCTCGACGCGCGCGGTGAGGATCTTGAGCAGGCGCAGCGTGTCGAACTTGCCGTCGAGGTCCAGCAGCAGCACGGAGGACTCGCAACCCCCGAAGCGCACGCCCTCGCGCTCGCGGGGCAACGCGCAGTTCACCGCCGCCTGCATCAAAATCTCCGTCTTGCCCGACCCGCCGACGCCGCACACCTCGACCAGCTGCCCGGCGCGCATCGCGCCGTGCGCGTCCACGAAGGGGATGCCGGTCAGGACGGGGTCGGTCAGGGTGCGGGACAGCAACGACGCGGCTGGTCGAGCGAGGGGAAGGGCACGAGGACGGGAGCGTCGTGAGACGACGCGGTCAGTCGACGCGAAAGAGGGACACCACGACGCTCGGGCGAGATTCAAATCTGGCGCGCGCGTGCCAAGAGCGGGACGCACCGGACTCATCCGGCTCGAGCCACCGCAGAATAGACTCTTCTGAGTCCATCGCGGCGACGCGTGCGGCGCTCGCGCGCGGGGGTCCCCGCTCGCGCGCGTACCAGCCCCGCCCTCGAGCCGCGCGTCTCGAGGTGGTCCACCTTTTGCCTCGGACGACGCCTTCGCTCGTGCGTAATAAAACTCAGGTCGTAGGTCGATTTTCGTTTTTTACTTTTTCGGCCAGGTGGCGGGAAAGCTCCGAATCCCGCCAAAATCGCGGCGACAACCAATCGAAAAGCCGTGTAAAGCGCACGATTTCACAGCTGGCTCGTGATATTTTCTTTTTGTCGTTTCGCGTAGACACACTGTTGGCTGCTGGCAAAAAGGATTTTGCTCGAAAGGAATTTTCCTCCTGGGAAAAGCCGCGAGAAGCCCGACCGACCGGGAAACGGGGGCGACGTGTCGTGCGGATAAAACTCGCGAGACTTCGTGCGATGCGAAGCGCGTCGACGACGCGGATGATCACTGTCGGGCACATACCAGACGCGCGTGCTTCGCCCCGGAGCGCTCCGCCCTCGCCGGCTTCACCCTCCGCATCGCCACCCTTTTCGCATGGCGCACGCGATGTCCTGCGCCTCGGCGCTCGCCGCGCGCGTCCCCGCGCCGCGCCGCGCGCGCGCCACCTCGCGCAAGGCGACGGCGATCCGCGCGCACGCGCCCGACGAGGCAGCCTCGACGTCCACAGCCGGCGCCGCGGCGCCCGGCCACGGGCACGGCGGCTCCGACCGCCGCCCCGGCGAGAAGAAGGGCTTCGTGGAGGAGATGCGTTTCGTGGCGATGAAGCTGCACACGCGCGAGCAGGCCCCGAAGGAGGGGGAGAAGAAACCCGAGCCCAAGCCCGAGCAGCAGCCGATGCAGAAGTGGGAACCCACCAAGGAGAAGTACCTGAAGTTCCTCGTCGAGTCCAAGGCGATGTACGAGGCCATGGAGGAGATCGTCGCGTCCGGTGCGTCGCCGCAGTACGCCGCGTTCGTGAACACCGGGCTCGAGCGCACCGAGGGGCTCGCGCGGGATATCGCATGGTTCGAGGCGACGCACGCGATGGTCGCGCCCGTCGCCGACGGCCCCGGCGCGGAGTACGCCGCGTTTCTCAAAGATCTCGCGAGCCGGTCGCCCCCGGAGTTCATCTGCCACTTCTACAACGTGTACTTCGCGCACAGCGCGGGCGGCAAGATGATCGGGCGCAAGGTGTCCGAGATGATCCTCGACGGGAAGGAGCTGGAGTTTTACAAGTGGCGCGGCGACGGCCTCGAAAAATCGCTCGCGGGCGTCAAGGAGAAGCTCAACGCCGCCGCCGAGGAGTGGACCCGCGAGGAGAAGGACCGGTGCCTGGAGGAGACCGGGAAGTCGTTCCAGCTGTCGGGGAAGCTCCTCAGGCTCATCGCGTGAACGCGCGACGCGTCGGGCGCGCTTCGTGTCCTCGCGCGAAGAGACGAAGAGACGAACGGAGAGACGCGCGAAGCGCTTCGCCGCGCGTTTTCGTTTTTCTTGTCGTGTGTGAAAAAAACGCGATTATGTGTTCCTTCGCCCTCGCTCGCGTCACCGCCCCGACACCGTCTTCTTCACCCCGAACGGCGACGCCCCTCCCGGAACGCGCTCCGCCACGAAGTCGTCGTCCAAGTAACCCCCGCCCTTCTCGAAGCTCCGCCTCCGGTCATCCCTCGCGTCCGCCCCGACGCGGCCCTTCCCTTTGCTCCATCGCACGCGCCCGTTCGCCTCCGTCAACGACGGGGACATCAAGCGCGCGCCGCCGCCGAAGGCTCTCTCGTCGCCCGCCTTCTTTTCGTCGTCTTCGTCCGAGGACGTCGGCCCCGAAGCGCCGGCGACGCCGTCCACGAGCGTGCTGTTGGGCGAACCGTCGCGGCCAAGCGATCCCGCGACGTCGCGCGCCGCCGCCCGCCGCGACGACCGCCGCCGCGCGTCCGCCGCGTCCGCCGCGTCCGCCGCCGTCTCCTCTGCGGCTTCCGTCTTCCTGCGCCGCAGCTCCATGATCTCCTTGACCTGCGCCTTGGAGTACTTGGCGCGCGGCAGGGGGTCGGGAAGCGGCGGCGCCACGCGCGATTTGTGCCCCTCCAGGAAGTTCTCCACCGGGTGCAGATAGTCGCGGTAGTAGGAGAAGTAGTTGTGCGTGCCCTGCGTGGGGAAGAACGCGACGTGCAGCCCGCGCTTCGCGCGCACGTCCCGCAGGCGCTCCGCGTGCGCGAACGGCACCACCTCGTCGCTCGCGCCGTGGATGATCAGCAGTCTGCACCGTAAAGACGCGAGCGGCCTCTCGTTGTCCCAGCGGTTGCTCATGACGGTCGCCACCGGGCCGAGCAGCGCCAGACCGACGTCGCGCACGGACGTGAACGGCGAGTGCAGGATCACGCCGCCGACCTTCTCCCCGAGCTCCTGCAGCCGCTGCGCCAGCCGGCACACCGGCCCCGAACCGAGCGAGCGCCCGAACAGCACGATGCTCTCCGGCGCGAGTCGGAGCTCCTCCGTGAGGTACGAGTACGCCACCATCACGTGTCGGTCCACGCTTCGCTCGTACGGCGCGCCCGGGGAGGCGCCGTACCCGGGGTACTCCACGAGCAACACGTTCGCGCGCCAGCACTCGGCGTCGCGCTGGCACAGCTCGTAGATGTGCCCGATGTCGCAGGCGTTCGCGTGGCAGTGCACCACCGTGCGCGTCGCGGGGCCGCGCTTGCACCGCACGAACACCGCCGGGAAGTGGTAGCCGGCCATGGAATCAAGCCACACGCAATCCGCGGGGGACCAGGGGTGCGTGCTGTAGTCGTCGCGCGACCGAGAGAAGGAACGGAGGACGGAGAGTGAGCGCCACTCAGACGTGTCGAAACCGCGTCGACGCGCGTTTTCGGGGGCCACAGACGGTGACAAGGCAAAAAATGGGCGGGAAAGAAAGGCGAAAAAAATCCGGCGACGCACCTCTTGGAGTAGCTCGGCGCGGGCGCCTGGAAGATTGCCTTGTTGATCAGGCTCATCTGCTCAACGAGGGAGTTCTCGAACGGGTCGTCGCCCAGCATCTGCTGCAGCCTGCTGGGCTTCTTTCCGCGGCCCAGCGGGCTGATGGAGCACGTCCCGAAATCGAAATTCAGGCTGTAGTTGGCGGGCATTTTTTCTGAGACTGAGACGCACGGTCACCGCGCGTCTTCGAGGCTTCGGGTGTTCTCGAAGTGTTCGACACTCGTCCCTTGGGAGATTCCGGGAAGACAGAGCGCGGCCGCCGAAGGTACGCGCGGTCCCGGCGCGCGCACCAGGTCCGGCAGGTGCTGTTACTGCGACGTGAGCCCTCGCGTCGGTTTTCTCGGTCGCGCACGCGCGCTCCGGCCGCGATCGATCCCCGCCGTGCGTCGCAACTCGCACACACGAACCGGGAACGCGACGAGGCCGTGAACGCGCCACGCGGTGTTGCGCGCGTTCCGGTGCCGCGCGACCGCCCGTGTTCGTTCCGCGCGTTCGCTCGAGCTGCGAGCCGCTCGCCTAAACTGCGCCCGCGACGAGCGCGGAACGGCAGTGCGTAGCGCACGCGAGGGACGTAGATGCGCGCGCGCGGCGAGTTCTAGCCGCGATTGCGCGCGTGTAAAGTACATACGGCGTCACAATCTGCTGCGAATAATAATATCTGCAACGCGCCCGCAGTCTGAAAGAATTCCCTTTTCGCGAATCTCGCGAAACGACGCGTTCCGGAAGACACGCGACGAGCGACGCGACTGAAAGGACCGTGTCGGCATTTTTCTTAAACGTGTCGGTAAAAGTGTCGCTTCGCGCCTCGCTATTGATGACGCGTCATCGTCGCTCCTCCCCTCCTTTCGCGAAGGGCGTCCGGACGAAGTTCCCGTCCGCGTCCCGGCGCAGCCGCCCCGCGGCGCGTCCCCGCGGTTTCCCGAACCCCACCCGGTCGGGCCGATCGAACCCCGGCCGGTTGGGGTTCCCGAACCCGTTGGGGTCCCTTCCCCCGCGCGCGCGCGCGTCACCTCCGAACCCGTCGCGGTTCGCGTAGCGGTCGTACGACCCGGAGGGCGACTCCGCGCGGCGCAGCCGCGCGAGCGAGGCCGCCTCGCGCGCGTCGACGATGTGCATCGTCGCGGCGACGGCGTCGATGATCTCGGAGGACGCCTTGGGGAGCTCGCGGCGCGGGTGCATCACCTTGTGCGCCAGCGCGGCGTCCAGCTCGCGCCGCACGTCGAGGAGCAGCTCGCTCGTGTCCGCGCACGCCGAGCTGACGACGATCCAGTCGTCAAGCAGCGCCGCCGGGGCGGCGGCGCGCGCGGGACCACCGTTCGCGGCGCTGTCGTTCGCGCCGTCGTTCGAGACAGAGCCGTCCGCGCCGAGCATCGGCGGCTCCGTCTCCGTCTCGCGCGCGTTCTCGCTCGTCGCGTCCTCCGCGGATCCTCCGGCGGCGTCGACGTCCCGCAGCGTCGAGCCGCCGAACAGCAGCGCCTGCTCGGGGGACACCGCCGAGCAGTCCCGCAGAAATACCTGCGAGGACAGGACCATCTCCTTGTACAGGAACCACTGCGGCAACGCCGCCCAGCCGCTTCGGCTTCGCGGCGGCGCGCGCGCGAACGCCACGCAGCTGGGGTGCAAACCGGCGTTGTCCTCGATGCGGGTGCGCATCACGCCGAAGTGCGCCTGCGCGCGGCGCGACGCGAGGTTCCCGGGAAGCCCCGCCAGAAGCACCGCCACGACCAAAGGCTCGTTCCCGCTGTGCCGGTTCACCTCCGCGTCCGCCTTGAGCTCGCGCTCGCGCGTGCGGTGCCCGCTGCCGTACCCCAGGTCGGAGCCGCGCACGAGCCCGGTGCGCGTGAGCTCGCTCAGGAGCTGCGCGCGCAGGCTCGTGAGGGTCTGCAGACCCTGGATGGACAGGAAGTTGTCCCGCGCCCAGCGGCACGCCGAGTCGAAGCCCTCCTCGGCGATCACGGCGCGCCACTCCTGGTACGCGCGGAGCACGGCGAGGTGGTCCGAGGTGTCGCAGAACGCGCGCCGCGCGCGCTGCGCCTCGTCGCGCATCCCGGTGGGCACGATGAACGGGTCGCGCGAGGACATGCACGCCGCGGCGGTGAGCACCGGGTCCAGGCATTTGGTCACGACGCCCGTCACGAGCATGCGCCCGGTGGCCGGGTCGAGCGGGAGCTGCGACAGCAACGACCCGAGCGGCGTCAAGACCTCGACGTCGTCCGACGTTTCCTCGGTCACCTCCGCGATCGCGCCGAGGGTCTTGAGCCGCTCCATGGCGAGCCGAACCGTCTCCTGCGCGGGCGGGTCCATGGCCTCGCTCAGGAAAGCCTGCACGCCCCGCGTGGTCATGGAGCAGGTCTGCAAGCACGTCGCTTCGAGCGCCGTGCGCTGAATCTCCGGCGTCGGGCGCTCGGGCATCGCCTCGAACATCGCCTTCGAGTACAGGCGGTAACACACGCCGGGCGCGACGCGGCCGGCGCGGCCCGTGCGCTGCGTGGCGGAGGCTCGGGAGGTGGCCACCGTGCCCATCGCGCTCATCGCGCTCTCCGGGTTGTAGCTCATCTCGCGAACCAACCCCGAGTCCACCACGGCGAGCACGTCGTCGATGGTCACCGAGGACTCGGCGATGTTCGTCGCCAGAATCACCTTCACCGTCCCCGCCGGCGCGGGGTCGAACACCGTCTGCTGCTCCTCCTGCGGCACCTGCGAGTGCAGCGGGATGATCAGCATCGCGTCGCGCTCAGCAGCGGGCAGCGCCTCCAGGGTTTTCATGATCGCCTTGATTTCGTCCCAGCCGGGCAAAAAAACCAGCACCGACCCGGAGCGCCCCCGCGAAGTTTCCCGCGCCGCCACCGCGCGCGCCGTCTCCGCCGCCAGAGCCACCACCAGCTCCTCGCGCTCGCGCTTCTCGCCGGCGGCGCCGCCGCCGCCGCCACGAGCTGAGCCCGCGCGCTGCTTGCGGACGGCTAGCCTGGCGGCGCGGGACACCACCGCGCGCCCCCCGGGCGAGACGACGGCGTCGTCGTCGCGGCGCATCTCGACGGCGCGGCGGAGCGTGCGCACGCGATTCGCCAGCCGCCCTTTCCGCCCTCGCGCCACGCGGCCCTTCATCGGAGGGCCGCCGCCCTCCACCTCCACTTCAAGCCGCTCGAGCTCGGTCAGGTCGTCGTCGTCCGTAACCTCTCGATCGCTCTCGTCGTCGTCGTCGCCGGAAAGGTCGCAGCTCTCGTCGTCGCCGTCCGCGCACGCCTCGCTCTCGAAGGCGTCGGCGGCGCGCTCCTCCGCCAAAGCCTCCTCGAGCTCGCGCTCCAGGAGCTCGTCCTGCGCCTCCAGGAGCGCCGACGCGAGCTTCGCGCCCATCCCGTCCATCGCCGCGGAGGATCTCCCTTCATCCTCCCCGTCCTCCTCGCCGGCCAGGTCCTCCAGGAAGAACATCTCCACCGGGTGCCTGGGCTTGGTGGGCACGCTCAGCAGGGGCGCGGGAGGCGGGGCGGGAAAAGCGGAGGCGTCCGCCTCCGCCTCCGCCGACGCGTCTCTGTCTCTCTCCGGGAGCGCCTCGGCGCCCAGCGACACCTCCGCGCGACGCGCGAAGTACTCGCTGAAGCTCTCGGCGTCGAGCGTGGCGGACATCAGCACGACTCTGAGCTCCGGCCTGCGCCGCAGCAACGCGCGCAGCAGAACCAGCAGAAAGTCGGTGTTGATGTCGCGCTCGTGCACTTCGTCGATCATGACGTGCGACACGCCGCGCAGCGAGGGGTCGCGCATCAGCCGCCGCAGCAGAACACCCGTCGTGACAAACTCCACGGAGGCGCCCGAGTCGCGCGGCGCGACGCCGTGCAGACGCACGGCGAACCCGACCGAGTTTCCCGCCGATTCGCCGCGCTCGGCGGCGACGCGCTTCGCGACGGAAACCGCGGCGATGCGCCGCGGCTGCGTGACCACGACGCGCGTGTCCGGCCCTTTCCCGCTCGCGATCGCGTCTTCCAAAATGTACTGCGGGCACTGCGTGCTCTTCCCGCTCCCCGTGCCGCCGGAGACGACCACCACCTGGTTCGTCGCCAGCGCCTCCGTCAGCGCGTCTTTGATCTTGAGAATGGGGAGCCCGAGCCGCGTCTCGCGCATCTTCGCCTCGCGCGACTCGGGGTCCGCGTCCGCCGCCGCCGCCAGCGCCGCCTCTTCGCCGCGGAACTGCTCCGTTAGGGAAGCCGCGCGAGCCGCGCGCCGCGCCGCGACGTCCAAGGACGCGAGATCCGACTCGTCGTCGTCCGCCGCGTCGTCCGCCGCGGCGAGCGCCGAGTCGGCGCGCGCCGTTTTCCGACGCCGGTACCCGCCGTCAACCGCGTCGCCCGCCGCGCCGCCGCCCTCCCCGTCCCCCCCGCGCCCCCGCCCGAGCACGCGCGCCATGGCCTCGCGCTCAGCCTCGCGCCAGGCGGCCATGCGCGCGTCGTGGTCCTCGGGCGTGCCCATGGCGTCGATGAGCGCGTCCATGGCGTCGTCCGGTAACGGCGGCACGCGGAGCGACGCCGCGGAGCCGCCCGGCGAGTTCTCCACGATCCGCATCAAGGCGTCGTGGCGCGCGGGGCCGATCGTCTCCCGCAGCGACTCGACGATGTTCCCGTACGCGTCGTCCTCCGCGTCGCCCTTAGAGTCGCCCGACCCGGTCGCGGTGAGGCTCTTGCCTCCGTCCACGTACGCCGTGACGGAGGCGGTCCACCCGCCTCTCCGCGCGCTTTCGTGCGTCGCGCTCGGCCGCGAGCCGTTGACGAGCTCCAAAAGCAACCTTCCTTCGTCCGCGCCGCGGCGGAGCTTCGCTTTGCGCTGGTCCTTCGCCATCCGCCCCACGTTTTGCGGGTGTTTCGGGTCGATCGCGTTCGCGGTCACGAGCCGAATCGCGTCGAACAGGTCGTGGATCGCCAGTCTCTGCGCGTCGTTCTTGCTGAAATCCACCCCGCCGGCGACGATCTCGAGAATCTCGCGGCCCTTCTCCTTGCCGCTCCCTGGCGCGACGCGCGCGGGGCAGGGCACGCCCTTCGCCTCGGCGGTCTTTTCACAAAACGCCAGCGCCGCGTCGACCCACCCGGCGTTTTGCGAAGACGCGTCGACACCCCCGACGAGACCCAGGTCCTTCCACGCCTCGGGGATCTGCAATCGCGCTTCGCACGAGAACACCCTCTTGTGCGGCGGACCGTGCCCCGTGTACGACACGTGGTGCTTTTTGATCAGCAGCAGCTGCGTCGCCACCGAGAATTCCTGCTTGATCTGCTTCAGAAGCTCGCGGTCGACATCTCGGCGCGTCAGCAACGCGCGGCCGGTGGGGCCGACGGCGGGCGGAGGATCGTACTTGGGCGAAGCCTTACCGCCGGGCGCGGCGGAGCGAGCGGCGCCGGTTCCCGAAGTTTCCCCAGCCAAACGTCTCTTCCTCTGGCGATCGTGGTAGCCGCCCCGGCCTCGACCGCCTCTGCCGCCGCGGCCGCCTCTGCCGCTTCTGCCCCCTCTGCCGCCGCCGCGGCCACCGCCGCCGGCGGCGGTGCTGGCGTTCTTCGAGCCGCGGCCGCCAACCACGCCGCGGCCGCCCCCGGCGCCGGGGTAGTCGGCGCGCGGCCTGGCGGCGCCCTTCGTCGCGCCGCCGCCCTCGGCCGCAGCGCGCGTCACCAGGCACCGCCGCGCGCCGTACGCGCGGCCGAGCGCGCGCGACGGGATCGGTCGGATCGCCGCGACGCCGAGGACCCCTCCGAAGAACCCGGAAGAGATGAGGCGCGCGCCGCTCGCCGCGGCGGCGACTGACCTGGACGCCGCTCGAGACGCGACCGCCCCTCGCGCGCCGACGCGCTCGCGCGGCGCGAGCGCCGACCACGACGCGCGCACCCCGACGGCGACGGGCGCGCGCGCCACGCGCGGCGTCGAGCGGCACGCGCGCGTCGTGCTCCATCCCGCGGGGGCGACGCGCGACCGCGCGAGAGG
>MDSV01151159.1_pt1 | contig 13493 bp, 10 predicted proteins | sample 810851 | NCBI WGS metagenome assembly MDSV01 (sample SAMN05326640, study PRJNA326480) | marine metagenome | isolation source: seawater | place: Atlantic Ocean: North East | collected 2012 | reverse complement strand
TGAACTGTAATGGCTAATGAACAAGAATTGGGAGACGACTTCTCCTACATGCTTCGAATGGCAGATACCGATATTGACGGTTTGAGGCCACTAAGGACTGCACTCACTGCTGTCCGAGGTGTTGGAGACCGTACTGCAGCTAATATCTGCCGAATAACAGGATTCGATCCCAGTATGAAGGCCGGCCACCTAGATGCTGCACAGCAAGAAACCCTACGTGAAGCGATTGAGAGCTACGCACAAAACGTCCCTCTGTGGATGCTAAACCGCCAAAGAGACCTTGAAACAGGTGACGAACTTCACCTTTCAGGACAAGATCTCAAACTCACTCATGAAGACGATATTTCTCGTCTTCGTTCAATCAAGTGTTACCGAGGAGTTCGCCACGCTGGCGGACAAAAGGTCCGTGGACAGCGCGGCCGCTCCAACGGTAGATTCGGTCTGACTCTGGGAGTCCAGCGCAAGAAGTGATAGGAGGAATGAGATATGGGGCATCCAAAATTCGCACGACCAAAGTACGACACTCCTCCACACCCATGGAAGGCTGACAGAATCGAAGAAGAACACGCAATAAAGGCTAACCACGGTCTAAAGAACATGACCGAAATTTGGAAGGCAAAGTCTGCTCTACGCCGTATTCGTGGTCAAGCGATGAAGTTGATCGGGCGTGTAGACACATCAGAAGGACACTATTCACGTGAAAAAGATGCGCTACTCGCCTCACTCAACCGCAAGGGATTAATCACAACCGACGCTATTCTGGACGACATCCTCTCTCTTTCTGCTGAAGACATTCTCAACCGTCGCCTACAGGCTCAAGTTTACTATAAGGGACTAGCATGCTCAATGAAGCAAGCAAGACAACTAGTAACCCACGGACAGATTTGTATCGGCGACCAGAAGGTAACAATTCCTTCCTACCCTGTTACCAGAGATGAAGAAGAATTGATTCGCTACCACCCTCGCTCCAATTTAAACGACGAAAACCACGTCATCAGACAAACAATCCTAGGTGTCCGTGAATCTGCAGAATATGCAGAAGAAGAGGTAGACCCGGAATTCACACAATCCGAAGCATCTGACGTTAACGAATCCGCTGACGATGCTCCTAAGGCAGAAGACACTGTAGAAGGAGGCGGTGAATGATGCGCAAGGCAATCATCAACATTTTCTCAAGTTACAACAATGTCTTGATGACAGCAACCGATCTAACCGGTGCAGAAACAATCGCAACCTGCTCAGGGGGGCAAGTCGTCAAGTCTTCAAAAGACTCCGGCGGCCAATTCGCTGCGACAAGAGCAGCAGAAAGAATGGCAGACCAATTGAAGGAAAAGGAATTCACACAAGTCATTGTCAAGTATCGCGCACCCGGTGGAAACAAGTCCAACAACACAGGTCCTGGTGCACAAGCAGCAATTAGAGCTCTTACTCGTGCGGGAGTAACCGTTACTAGAATCGAAGACGTAACGCCAATCGCTCACGATGGTACAAAGAAAAAGGGTGGCCGAAGAGGCCGCCGTGTCTGATTAACAGAGGTGTCAAAAATGAAGGCAAAAGTAGTAGAAGGGTGGCCAAAGGATAACAATATTCGAATCGTACTTTCAGATACTAATGCAGCGCAGGTTAACAGCCTACGTCGTGCGATCCTTGCAGATGTTCCAAAGATGGCAATTACAAAGGTCAGGTTTGAACAAGGTGTAACTCAAGACAATAAAGGAGAAGTTATTGAATCGGTGAACGTATTACCCGACGAAGTACTTGCACACAGACTTGCAATGGTTCCAGTTCCAACATTCTTGGAGGAATTTGTCTTCCCTGAAGACGACCCAAACAATGAGAACCTTCCAGAAGACCAGTGGGGTTCTCCATTATCCCAAATCATCTACCATCTTTCAATCAGAGGGCCTAATTCAGATTCCGCTGATGAGTTCAAGACTGTTTACGCAGGCGATTTGAACGTACTTGGTGAAACCAAGTTGCAGATTAAAGAAGAACACAGCAGAATCCCTTTGACGATTCTTTCAAAGGGTCAATATCTAGAATTGTATGCCTATGCAAACCTTGGTCGTGGAAGAGAACATGCAAAGTGGTGCCCAGCAGCAGCAGTAACATTCCAACCAAGACAGAAAGCCACTATTGCTAAGCCAAAGAAAGCAAACGTCCTATTTGACCTGAATCTAACTTCTAAATCCGGCCGCCAAATCAATTCTAAGATGTTCACAAATAAGGAATGTACCGATGTTGATGCGGTCTTAGACTTGGAAAGAGCACTACACCAAGTGGGATATGGCACTGGCCGTGACGAAGATTTCGACAACGCTATCGTTATGGAAGACATCGAAGGCGAATACGTATTTTCTTTCGAGTCTGACGGCTCTATGTCCACTGAAGAAATCTTCAACAGAGCATGTGAAGAATTAGTTTCACGCTTTGAGAAGATTACTGGTGAACTTGACACAGCATTCGCTTGAAGTTAATTCGAGTTAGCCTAATTTGGCGAACCATCATGACCTATGGCGTTTAGCGTTGGCTTGATGAGTGAAGTAACCGTACATGTCGGGGGGCATATCACATTACTTTTCTCGGTAAAATCCAAACAACTACTCGCTAGAAATCAAGGTTCTAGAGGAGCAGGTCTTTGTCTTGAAGACGGAGTTCAATCCACTGCTAGAAATTTGTCCAAAGGCCCAGACAAAATTTCAGTCACAACTATGGAAGGGGCTTCTTTTGAAGAGGGCAATGAATTGTATATCGAGTTACTAAATTCCTTCAGAGAATTATTCAAAGTAAATTCTCCCGTTGAAATTGAAGTGAAATTGGAGTTACCAATCTCTCAAGGCTTTGGTATGTCAGCTGCGGGTTTATTGGCTACAAGTCTTGCATTGGGTGAATTATTCGATAAAGGATCAGAAGGGCAGTTGGCAAGATTAGCACATCGAGTTGAAAGGAATATTTCAGGCGGTTTGGGAGACATCCTAGGATTATGGGCGGGAGGATGTGAATTGAGAATAACTCCAGGAAGTCCACCGTATCCAGGCCAAGCCATCGGTTTCAGTGCTGATGTTTCTGCCCTTCTTGTATGGGACCCCGATGGGATGAAGCACACATCAAGTTACATTGATGACCCAGATTGGCAAATCAAGATTAGCAATGCTGGAGAGGCTGCTGTTGAGCGTTTAGAAAAGAAAAATTGGGGACGTTCAATATGGAGTATACTACTTGATGAAGCAGATAAATTTGCTATGGAATCAGGATTGTTAGAAGAGGTAGAAAGGGCCAATTTACTTAGCACTGTAATCGAGCATACCGAAGAATCTCTAAGTCCACATTTGTGTATGCTGGGTACTTCTTTAATTATCGTTCCAAAATCCTTAGAGCAAGAATTTGATTATACTGAGTTAGCCATTAGGTTGAGAAGTTTTGGATTAGGAGTAAGAGAAACTAGGATTCAGTAGATTTTTTTAGAGGCTCCAAGTCAAGTGGTCCACAATCTAATAGAACCGTTCCAGGGATATGTATATTCTCACAAAAACCATGGCGGAACACCAATGCTCCTTGCCCCCAGGTATCAACATATCTTCCGGCTTGTTTCACGATTTTCTTTCTTTGAAAATTTACATCTGCACCATAGAAATGCTTTGCATCAATCCAAGCAACGGGTTCTCCGTTAATTTCAACATGGTCTAAGAATAGTAAATCGGGAGTATTGACAGGTCGTCCATGCTCTTGCATTTGCTCTTTTACCATTTCACCCTGTCTTCTTACTCTTACACCTTGATTTTCAAACCAATCTGCTAGAATATCTTCGAATATATCAGCACGCGAATGAGTTTCAGATTGGTCAACATTGCTGACCCTGTCAGCAGCTTCAGCGGCTTCAAATTCATTCCTCTCTCTTTGTTTGAATTTAGAAGGTGCCCGTAAGGTTTCTTTGATTCTAGATTTAGACCAACCCATTTCCTTTAGAATCAATCTGAAAATATTCATTGGAGGAAAATCAAATTTCTTAGATAAATCTACGACGGATGCTCCCTCTCTGTATAACCTGTACAGCGCCTTACCTCTTGCCTGTAACAGTCCATGCGAATAGACGGTTTTCTGTTGTAACATTGCACTTCTTAACGAAAGTGCCTGGTCTATTGTCATGTCTAGATCGTCAACCATATCTCCAATTTCAGCAACCCTTTCATCTGAAAGCCAGCCAAATTCACCCCTTTTCACAACCTTTTCAGCAAGAAAAGCCTCTGTCTTTAGTGAAACAGGGTTGTTCTCCCAATCAAAGGTAAAGTGCCCCGGTGCTGTTAAATTTTCAGGAATGCCTATTGGTAATGGAGACAGGTTGAATCGGTTATTTGCAGCGGACTTTGCTGATTTATCATACTCAATATGTCGTTCAATCAACTCTTTCTTGGGTGGCCCACCGTGGGACTTTGACTTCTTCTTAGGTTTGCGGCGACGATTGCCACTTCCGCTAGCCCTTTTCGCCGCCATATTTCGTCGGTATAGCCCGCGTTCCATAGATACACCGGTTATTCAATCATCGATAAGTCGGTAAGAAATTGTTCTGCCTGTGTTTTCATGAATGCATTAATTTGCTTGGAAAAAAGAGCTAACAGCCTTGAAACTTCACAACTAGAATGAACTTCTATCCCTCCATTTTCTTGATAGAGAAAAGTTATCGAAATTGATAATTTCTTTAATCCCTTAGCAATTGGTCTTTCATTTCTGTTTTGACCTTCTCCAAGCAACTCAATTTCACAGAATTTGTCTCCTTCTCTGATCGAATTTACAAACCATTTAGTTTCAATTAGGCTTCCCTTTATCACTTGGAAAATAGCCAAATGGTCGCCCTCATCGATAGATTCCGCCTTGGTAGCGAGTAGGTTTTTCGCACTACTATTCCAATCAGGCCATTTACTTGGATTACGAAATGACTCAAGCCCTTTTTGGACCTGTACGGGAGACATTGGTTTTCTTGCTGTGTGAGAAAAAACCTTGCTCATGCATTCTCCAAATAGTGATTAAACATTGATATTTCGCACAAATCCATCATTTCAATAGTGTGATGTCTATGGCGGCATATGAGCCGCGTAAACGTGCACTTGGCTTTGCTCATGCTTTTGTTACCATTATTCTCAGTTGCTAACTCTGGCGAAAGTTCAATGGGGTGGACCCAGATTGCTAATGGCCCTGATGATGACACAATTGCGGGTCATTTGGTTTTAGATGATGATAGCGTTCTTGTTGCAGGGACGTTTAGGCAAACGCTTTTTTTTGATGATGGAATGGCGTTGGAAACCGTTGGGAAGCATGGAGATGCAGACGCATATGTTGCAATCATGAATTCAACGGGGAACTGGACTTCAATCATGAATTTTGGAAGCGTCGGTGACGACGGCATAGATGCCATAAATAAGCACCCTTCGGGCGATATAATTTTGTTAGGCCACTACTGTATGGGGGTATATGAAGAACCTTGCGAGATGAATGTTTCATCATTCACATTGACAAAGCAAAATCAAACTTCTGAAGGCGATGCATTTTTAGGAAGATTTTCAATTGTTAATGGCAATTTGACTGCAATTTGGGTAAGATCGATTTCTCAGGACGGGCCTTTAATCGGTTTCGATGTAGAAGTTAGTCCGAATGGCGGAATTAGTGTAGGAGTATTACATTATGGACGTCTGGAACTTGGGAATATAAGTTATGGAATTGATGGCAGGAATCTTGCAATATTGCACTATGATCAAAATGGAGAATTGTTATGGAATAATGCAGTTCTGGCTGATTTAGCAATTGAAAATTTTGGAGGAATGTGTTACTCACCTGATGGTTTTTTGAACATTGTAGGGACATATAGCGGTTTAATCATTACAAACATTGAGTTACAATCTAGAGGGGGCGCAGATATATTCGTTGTACAACTTGATAGTGACGGTAATTTCACTTGGATGGTTGGTGCCGGTGGACAGTATGAAGACTGGGCAACAAATTGTGATGTTGATAATAACGGACAAATCCACGTTGTTGGCATGATTGAAAGTACATCACAATTTGGATTGATTAATGTGACCTCAAACGGTTCTACAGATATGGTTCATGCAACATTAAATTCACTAGGTAGTTGGCAAAGTGTTGAAAACTACGGCGGAAGTGGTGAAGAAAAGATAGATTCCTTGATTATAGATTCAAAAAATAATATTATCGTAACAGGAACGTATTCTTCGCCATTTACATTGGGGGTAGACGAACTTTTAGATAATGACAATGATGTTTACAAAACTGATGTTTTTGTCGGCCAACTAGATGCTGAACATGAGTGGGTTTGGGCAATTTCCGCAGGGGGCATGGGTAACGATAATTCGTATTCATTACAATTTGACACATTCAACAACCCAATTATCGGAATGACGATACAAAACACAGTAACTATCAGCAACTCTACATTATATTCTGAGGGTTTTGGTGATGTAGTAATTTGGAATTATGCCCTAGACTATGATTCAGATGGCTTAACAGATGGTTTAGATAATTGTCCAAGAGTGGTAAATCCAAATCAAACAGATACAGACAGTGACCTTTTCGGAGATGCTTGTGATGATGACGATGATGGCGATTCTATAGTAGACGATTGGGATGATTGCAGTCCTGGAGAAATTGGTTGGGTTTCGAACTCAAATACCGACCACGATAGTGATGGTTGCAGAGATTTAATTGAGGACTTAGACGATGATGGTGACGGTATTTTTGATGCAAACGACACTTGTCCGAAAGGCCCGATTGGTTGGATTTCTACCATTGAAAACGATGAAAATCAAGATGGTTGTGAAGATGTAGACACAGATGGAGACGGATATGTAGATCAATTAGACAAATGCCCATCAATCGTTGATGATCAATCCGATTTGGATGGCGATGGTATTGGAGATGCATGTGAAAATGATACCGATGGCGACGGCATTTTTGATGAATTAGACAATTGCCCGTATGATACGTTTGAATGGGAAAGTGACCATGAACTCGACCATGACCAAGACGGATGTCGCGACGAGGACAGGGATTCTGATGATGACGGCGATAATGTGTTAGATCTATCCGACCAGTGTCCAAAGGGTGAGATAAATTGGAATCAATCATTTGACCACGACGGTGATGGTTGCCATGATGATTATGAAGACGTAGATGATGATTCAGACGGGTATGTAGACTCCGAAGACTTATGCCCTAGAGGATATGTTGGCATGGCAGGATTTGGTATGGACAGAGATGAAGATGGATGTGTGGATTCAACAGAGGATGATGACGATGACAACGATGGGATTTTGGATATCAACGACGAGTGTAAGTTTACGCCAAAAGGTCTCGAAGTAGATTCAGTTGGTTGCTCGGGCCTACAACTTGATGATGATTCAGACGGAGTTCATAATCTCAATGATTTATGCCCTGCAACTCCATTAGGAGATGTAGTTTCTTCAACAGGCTGTACAGTGAAAACAAATGATGCTGGTAAATCGAACTCTGATGAAGATGAGGAATCGTCCTTGATATGGGTGCTATTTGGAATTGCAGGTGTGCTTGTTGCAATTGCGGCTTACATTACGTTCAAACCCGCTGCAGTTCAACCAAAATCAGTACCAGATGTAAGGCAAGCATCTTCATCAACCATAGATGGCGAAGTTGGCCAAGGTTATGATGACAAAATTTCCACCGCGGGCGAAGATACAACAGATTAAGCAACAAGCTCATTCGTAGACTATCGAAGGGGCCAAGGGAATGGCAGCACTACTTCTACCAATGTCAACGATTCCGTTCTCGATCTCGATACTACCGAGGCCGAGGTCGGCGCAAATGAAGTTTGAAGCGGCAGAAAGGACTGCTCCTTCATCAAGTGAACCACAAATCATTGATTTTTCTTCGTCCGACCATTTGAAAATTTGAGGCAACATACGTTTGCCCCAGAATCCCATAATCTCTCCTTTGTTTTCAGAAGTAACGAATTCTAAATCAGAAATCTTTCCAGCAAACATTTTGATGTTTTCACCGGACTCTACGTGAGAAATTCCAGCGATAGCTAAGTTTCTTTTCCAAGGCCTGCTGATGTGTACAGTTGCACTTGTTGGTTCGCCACCGATATGCTTCGCAGCAACCTTTGCCACCTTTCTTGCTTGTTCTAGGAAGGACCTAAGATAGGCCTCACCTTCTAAAGCAGAGATTTCATCAGCGCTAATTTCATCTGGGTAGGGGAATGTTCTTGCAGCAATCAAGTCTTTATTACCCATCATTTCCCACCAATCTTCCGCTAGGTGTGGAGTTGCGACTGAGATCATGTGGCACCATAAATTGAGAATCTCCTTGCCAATTACGGGATTTTCTCCACCTCTGCGCTTGTACCAATTTAAGTCCTTTACAAGATCGAAGTGACTGGCATCTACTGCTCCTCTCAAGTCATAGTTATCCATAGCATTCTTCCATTGGACATATCTCTGTTTCAGCCTTGCCCTCATCCAAAGGTCGATATCGCTAGCCTGCCCATTCCATTCTAGAATGGTTTTTGGCATTCCGTGTAATTGAACCATTTGGCGATAATTTGCTTCTAAAGCAGCATCAGACCAATCCATACCTGCAGTTGGATTAGCGGCAAACAGGATGAACAGCCTGACGGTGTCTGCACCATATTTCTCAATCATTTCTTCAGGTGAGACGGTATTGCCTAGGCTTTTACTCATCTTTGCGCTTCTAATTGATAGCGGCTCATCACAGTGAGGGCAACCTTGGTCTGTGTAATCGACGTGTAATGTGATTGCACAAGAGTTACACCAAGGTGCAGATTTGTTTACCATACCTTGACAGAGAAGTTCGTTGAAAGGCTCATCGATATCATGCAAGCCAATATCTCGTAGTGCCTTTGTCCAAAACCTTGCGTAAATTAGATGCATTTGCGCGTGCTCAATCCCGCCACAGTAAAAGTCAACATTCATCCAATGATTAGCGACATCGGGGTTGAAGGATGAATCATTTTGCATCGGATCAGTATATCTTAAGAAATACCAAGATGAATCAACAAACGTATCCATCGTATCGGTTTCACGTTTTGCTGGACTTCCACACTTTGGGCAGTCTACATTGCAAAATGAGTCACTGGTTTCTAATGGGTTGCCTTTTCCATCAAAGACAACATCTCTTGGTAATTCAACAGGAAGTTGTTCTTTGGGAACAGGCACCGCTCCACATGAATTACAGTGGATTATTGGTATAGGTGTACCCCAGTATCTTTGTCGACTGATTAACCAAGGTCTAATTTTCCAATTCACAGTCCCATTGCCAGAGCCCTGGCTCTCTAGTGCCCGACAAACAGCTGCCTTGGCATCATCTCCATACAATCCATCAAATCCTTCAATTCCGGAGTTAACCATCCACCCCAAATCACATTCAGCAGATTCTAGTTCATCCTCAGGGCTAGCATCTTGCGACATCACTAAAACGCGCTTTATTGGAATGTTGTACTTTTTTGCAAAATCAAAATCTCTCTCATCATGTCCTGGCACTGCCATCACAGCACCAGTTCCGTATGAAGCGATTACGAAATTTCCGACCCACATTGGGATTTTTTCACCAGTTAATGGGTGAATTGCAAAAGAACCAGTCGGAACACCTTTTTTCTTACCCATGTTCTTTATTCTGTCAAATTCGCTCATAGCAATGATCTCAGCATGAAGAATTTTCCATTCATCTTCATATTCTGTTCCTTTGACTAGCTTTTCTGCAAGCTCATGCTCTGGTGCCAAAGTAAGGAATGTAACTCCAAATAGTGTATCGGGCCTTGTTGTAAAAACTCTAATTGTTTCATCCATGCCTTCGATTCCAAATTCGATTTCTGCACCTTCAGACCTTCCAATCCAATCCTGTTGTAGGGCTTTCACATTCTCAGGGAAATTGATTGTTTCAAGTCCATCGAGTAATTCTTGTGCATACTCTGTGATATTCAAGAACCATTGACTCATTTCTTTTTGGATAACAGGACCGTTACACCTCCAACAGCGTCCAGCCTTTACTTGCTCGTTAGCAAGAACAGTGCTACAAGAATTACACCAGTTTACCGGAGCAAACTCCTGATAAGCCAATCCTCTTTCTAGGAATTTCAAGAAAAACCATTGATTCCATCGATAGTATTGCGGGTCATGGCTCTTCACCAATCTGCGCCAATCATATGAGAATCCCATGCGCTTAATTTGCTGAGTAATCGAAGCCATGTTTCTTTCAGTGATATCGTGAGGATGGCCCCCCTCAGCAATAGCTGCGTTTTCTGCAGGCATACCAAAAGAATCGAATCCCATCGGATACAATACATCGAAACCCATCAGGCGTTTGTATCTAGCAACGGCATCGCCTATGGAATAATTTCTGACGTGTCCCATATGCATTTTCCCTGATGGATACGGATACATCTCAAGACAGTAGAATTTCGGATTTCCTTCATTGAATTCAACATTGAAGATTTTTGCATCATCCCATTTTTTTTGCCAAGACAATTCAGTATTTTGTGGAACATACTCCGTCATCAAAACACCTCTCTACCCTACGGGACAAACGCTCGACATACATAATGGCCTTGAAACCATCTGAGAATCACAGTTCAGTTGTCTCAAGTAGGAATAGTGCTTCACGAGTCAAACCATACCGATTCTTAACCCCGGATTTTTGTTTTTGCACCAATCCATACTTTTGCAGTGTCCTAAGGTGGTGGCTTACCAATTGCTGAGACCGATCTAGTCTGCGAGCCAATTCTGCTTGAGTTGGGAATTTATTCATCTGACCATCATCATCTAGTAGTCTTAGAATCTTGCCTTGCAAACTATTTGGGTCAGGGGAAAGAGGTGGCATGGGCAGGTTTTCATCTAAAACTCCAGGATGAAGATTAGATGTGTATGGGTAAAATCTAACCAGCCTGCCATCAGGTCTTCTCCAAATTCGCCCCTCATCTTGTAAAATCTTCAAGTGGTGTGTAATTTGGCCATTTGACATATCAAGCGCTGCCATCAATGCGCGGAAGTGACATCCTGGATTAGCAGTCAAGTAACCCATCAAACGACCTCTCTGATAACGCCCATCGCTGGTTTCACTAGTGCGGCCTACAAGGCCTAGTAGCCACAATCCAGCACTGGTTGCAGGTATTCTCCAAGATTCATTTGTAGCAATACCTGCAATGAATAGGGAAAGAATTCCAGTGCTTGCAACAGCGACGCCTACTGTGATAATTGCAGGATCTATCTGTTCGCCAGCATCTTCTACAGGAGCCTCTGCTACAACAACTTCTTCATCCTCCACCTCTACAATTACTGATTGGCTGTATACTTCTTCAACAACAAAGGACCTTGCTGCGAAATCAGAACATTCCGTAGCAGGCTCAGATTCATGAACTAAATACTCGCCATTTCCACCTACTACAGGGGTCCAAGAAACGAGCCCCTGCGCTCCAGAAAGTGTAAGGATTTCATCATCTGGTGTATTGAGTAGCCAGCATGTGCCCGCCTCATTTGTTATCGATGCCCACGAACCAGTGATTATCCAAGATTCAATTGTCTCTAAGTTTTCCTCTGTGTTTTGTTCAGTCTCTTCTAATCCATTGTTAACAATTGGCCAAACAAATGAAACTACTGAACGAACCTTTGGGGCAGATTGGGTTTCGAAAATAAATGAATACTCCCCATCTTCCAAGTCAGGAATTGGAATAGTCCTTTCCCCTAACTTTATTTCTTGAGAATTTGTTGTATAAGGTTCATTTTCACAAACCACATCAATCTCTGGACCCCAGTTCTTAATCGCCTCACCATCCCCAACTAGAGTGGTCCAAAGAACACAATTAGAGAAGAAGGTAATCTGACTATTTGCCTCATTGTGAATTATCGGATTAATTTGCAAGGAATCTCCTAATACCAGTTCAGAACTAATGTATACGCTCTCATCAACACAATAATTTCCTAATTCGCCAGTGTAGACTATTTGTGTTGTAGAGTAAAGATTCAGTTCTGGGATTTCAAAGATTACTGTATAATCTCCAGGCGCTACATGACACCCGTCTCTATCAACGAAGTTCCATTCAGGTTGTGAAAATGCTCTATGCTCCCCAGGTAGTATTTGATAATCTGCTTCAAAGTCAGTGCAGTCCTTCAAAGCGCGTGAATCCATTACGACATCTCCCGAAGAATCTATAATCCAAATTTCTCCGAAACAAGAATTGGTAAATTCAACAGAAACGTCTTCGCTGCCATTGTTTAGAATATGGACCTCAGAGGAGAAAATTTCCGAATTACCAAATTTGTATTGCTCTTCAGTTTCGAGCAATACCTCTAATTGATTCTGCTCTTGGTTTAAATCACTGGTGTTTTCGCTTACTTCACCAAAAATGGTAAATTCTTCAGTCAGATTGTTATCACCTAGAGATATATTGAACGAATTTTGTCCAAATTGAATTTCTACCGGAATCTGAGCGATAGTGACAATTTCAAATCCTTTGATCTTGTCGGGCCCACATTCGCCATGCAATTCATCATTGATTACTAATGCACAATCTTGGAAGTTTAAATCGAACTCATCTTGGTGATTATTTTGCAGACGAACAGTCAATATGCTTGGTGCGGATTCGGAATGAACGCCATCTCTCGCACTTACAACCGCTGATATTTCTAATTCATCAGGTATGGTAACTGGGGTTTGCACGTGAACGTTAACAGTGGAGGATAATTCTTCTCCAGCAATGAAATATTCGACAATATAGTCTCCTGGTGAAACGAATTCGCCATCATCATTTCTCAAATCCCAATTCAAGACCGGAACAGATGTTTCAGAATTAGCGCCAATATCCATTCCTCTGCTTTGTCCTAGACAATTATCTGTTCCATCATAGACAAGAACCTCTTCGCTCCATACTCTTAGCACTTCATTGCACGATGGGTCTACAACTATGGTAGTCGCATCGCCCACATTAGAAATTATACCAGATAAGGAGACAACTTCTCCCGAAGCATACCATCCCTTTTCTGGAGCATCCACGAGGCTGACATCTAGTGATACATCAGAAGGATTTGCAAAGGCGCTAGGGGCCATAGCTGCCATGAGGCCAGCCAAGACAATAGCCAGCATGCGCTCTCTGCCCATGTTAAACCATAGGCGTCATCCCTTAGAAGGGATGCGGTTCATCATGTTGGTGAGCGAAGATGGCAGGATGCGTTCTCGACACAGGAAAAATGCTAGTTTATCAAGCGCAGTTGGGCGATTGGGACAACTTGAACCACCTACTTGTTTGTAAAAATACCAAAAAAGCAGTAATCGTTGATCCTTTCTTTGCAGACTACTGGATAAATTTCTGTAGAGAAAATGAATGGGAATTAGAACAGGTTTGGTTAACACACTCTCATTGGGACCATTCTAAGGGAGTTGAAGGTCTTCAAGATAAGCAGGTTTGGGTACACCAAGATGAATCAAAACGAGGTTGG
>MDSV01019112.1_pt1 | contig 13493 bp, 11 predicted proteins | sample 810851 | NCBI WGS metagenome assembly MDSV01 (sample SAMN05326640, study PRJNA326480) | marine metagenome | isolation source: seawater | place: Atlantic Ocean: North East | collected 2012 | reverse complement strand
TTGTTCAAAATCAGGAAATTTCATATCTGATTCATCAGAGCAACCCATTAATCTGTTTTCAAAACCCCTTTGTTGAGTTTGCTTAATAGTCAAATAACCCTTATTATTATAAACAAATATTTTTAAGTTTGGTCTATGACACATTACAGTTGCTAACTCTTGAATATTCATCATAAACCCCCCATCTCCAGTGAGACATATTACTGGCTTTTCATGGTTGACTCTGGTGGCTCCAAAAGCTGCAGGCAAGCCCCATCCCATTGGAGCATGGCCAGAATTCGTAAATAGCTTTTGACCTTTTTTTATTTTAAATGCTTGGTGAGTTCCAACGAACGACAGCCCCATATCTGTGACAATTACAGCATCTTTTTTCAATAATAAGGATAATTCCTTAATAAAAAAATAAGAGTTAACAAAAGTACCAGACTTTTTATAGTTTTGTTCTAGAATTGGATATTTTTCTCTGATTCCTTGACATTTGAGTACCCAGTTTTTTTCAACTGTAGATTGGCCAGTTAAAGACGAATTTAACATATCTATGAATACTCTCGCATCCATATTGATTGTTTTATCTACAACATTCTCCAATTTCTCTAATTCTGCTTTGTCAATATCAACCATTATTTTGTACGCATTCCTACCAAAGTCCGAGACATTGTAGCCAGTAACCATGAATGGTAATCTTGTTCCTACCGTAATTATTACATCAGCATTCTGAATAGCAAAGTTAGCTCCCCTTTCCGCGAAGGCCCCCGGTCTACCGATAAATAATGGATGATCCGAGTCGATAATATCAGTAGCGTTCCAAGTTGTAAGTATTGGAATATTTAGTTTTTCAGCAAGCTCAATTAACTGTTCCTCACATTGCGCAAGTTTAACACCGTGACCAGCTAAAATAATCGGTCTAACTGCCAAATTAATTTTATTTATTATAACATCTAAATCTTCTTCAAATTGCTTTTGTTCTGGCAACAAAGGATTAAAAACCTTGAGAGCCTCCGGATCAATTTCAGCCAATTGAATATCTGCTGGAACATCTATCCATACTGGACCCGGCCTACCTGAGACGGCCAGGTGATACGCTTTCTCCAGCTCATACCTTATATCGGCCGCATCACTAACACTAACCGCATACTTTGTATTCGGACGAACCAAATCTATAATGTTAGTCTCTTGAACTCCCAATTGTCTCAATTTTGTATCTTTAATTGTTTGTGTAGAATAAACCTGTCCTGAAATGAAAAGCATTGGAATCGAGTCTATCCAACAACTACTAACACCAGTTATTGCATTAGTTCCCCCAGGACCCGTGGTCACTAAGGCAGCTCCAATTTGATTTGAGGCACGAGCATAACCCTCTGCAGAAAAAGCAACAGCTTGCTCATGGTGACAACAAAAATAGTTCACCAAATCAGATTTTGCAACTGAGTCACAGAGAACTATGGAGCCGCCACCACTCACAGTAAAGATATCGTATATTCCCTTAGATGTAAGCCATTGAATTATAAAGTCTGACAATCTCATTTATTTTCATTCCTAAACTTTGAATTTTCTTGAGGTTTCTTCATCAATTATTCGATAGAAATTGGGACAAACATAAATCATTTTGCAAAAAGCACTTTGACTCTGAGTCCGAAAGGTCTTTGTTTTAGATTTAATTGCTCCGGTTTCTTCTGTAGAAAAAGTATTTTTTAAACTTAATATTTTTCTATGCACAATAGACTCTATCAATTCAGAAATTACTTTTAAAGCTTTACTTTTTACAATTTCACGCAAGCTCTCAAAAGTCATAGGATGATGTCCACGACACGCCTCAGGTATACCACTTCTTTTAATATTTTTTGTCCGAAATTTTTTTGAGTCATTCGTCTTCCTTGACTAGATAAGTAATCTACTTTCTTTTAAAGCGATATATTCTCAGCACCATCCATCGGTATTACTGAACCTGATAAAATACTCGTATCGGTCACACAAAAATGTGAAATAAACGGTATTATTTCTTCGGTAGTTGCCATCTTTTTTCTTGGCAAGCGCGTCTCAATAAAATCATTGTATATCGCTGGCTTTCTGAGCCTCAGGCGATCCATTGCGTTTCCTTTTTCCCAATACGCACCAATTGAGAGGGCCATTATAGATATTTTTTTTGGAATTAATTCCTTACCAAGGAACCTTACGTAGGTTTCCAATGCTGTCTTAGCCACTGTATAACCTAATGATCCAATTAACTGTCTCGTGGCTATCGAGCCAATACATATAATTTTTCCACTTGGTTTGATTTTTGGTATCATCAGACGATTAAATTCCTGAATAACGCCAAAATTAAACCAGAGGACTTTACTGAAGTCATCAAAAGAAATCATAGTATCAGACATCCCCAATCCACCCCCAATATTATAAAAAATGACGTCAAAACTATTAAATTCTTTAAAAATATTAATACATGTAGCTCTAACATCATCAGAATTTTCTAATTTAGTGGGAATTACTTTCACATTTTTTCTTGGTGGTAAGTCAATATTTTTCTTACTGGTGATCAAACAAAGGTTGTGGCCTTCTAATATCATTTTTTTTGCAAGCCCAAGACCAAGACTTGAGCCACCACCAACAATTAAAAGATTTAATTTCATACCTATAATTTCTCTTATACACGTCCAAATATATAATTCAGTTGCTAAGTAACATCTACTGCCTTTTATGTACCGTGGGGTTGATACGGCATAGTACTATCCAAAATTGTATCAAATAACCGGCAAATATGCCTTACAAAATATCTTCCAGTAGTAGTAACTACAATATTTTTATCATTGATATAAACTAAGCCTTTTTCTTCAAAATCTTTGAGCAACTCTAACTCTTTACAGAAATATTTTTGAAAGCAAATTTTATAATCATTTTCTATTTTAGTCATGTCCAACTTTTGATTGCACTGTAGCTCAAAATTACACTCTCGCCGAATTATATCGTCAGAATTAAGTTTATATTTTCTCGATATAGCAAAATGTCCTTCATTTATTGTATTTTTATACTTCAACAAATTAGATGTTGCTTGAAAATAATAATTGCCAAACGCACTTGTGGAAGAGGGTCCTAAACTAATGATATCCTTTGTATAACCTGGATTTACCCCACCAAAATTTCGAGATACTTTTCCATTATCTTTTGCAATGGATAACGAATCCGTTTGTTTAGCAAAATGATCTATGCCTACCCAAGAATACCCTGCTTCAATCAGTGCTTCCGTAGAATCGACAAACATATATGGTAGATCACTTTTATTAGGTAATGAGGATTCGTTAATCATTTTCATGTGCTTAACCTTGTTCGGAATATGAAGATACTTTAGCAGAGTTATTCTCTCTGGCGAAAGTTGCTTCGTAAGCTCAATCGTTTCACGAAGTGAATCTCTTGTCTGCATCGGCAATCCAAATAAAAGATCAAAATTTACCCCTCTAAACTTGTCTCTCACTTCCTCATTCATCAAGCGCTCAATTAATTGATATGGTTGCACTCTATTTATTTTTTCTTGAACCACATCATTAAAATCCTGGATACCAAAGGAGATTCTATCTACTCCCATTGCCTCATAATAATCAAAGTGTTCAAAATTTACAGTACGTGGGTCCACCTCCATTGAAAACTCTTGCAAGCCCTTAAAATTAACAAAATTCTCTAGTGCCTTTATAATGCTATCCAACTCATCAGTCGTTAAATGTGATGGCGTACCTCCCCCCAGATGTATCTCTTTAATATTTGGTGTAATTTTATTTTGTAAAAAAAATTTCTCCAACATTTTAATTTCTTTAATCAAACATTGGACAAAATTATTTATTATACCCCGATTATTTGAAATACTTATTTGACAACCGCAATAATAACAAAGTTTTGCGCAATAGGGGATATGAAGATATAAATAGAGAGGTTTGCTAAAGGATGAAGAAAAAAAATCCAACAGGGCGTTTTCATAAGAAACCGTGTCTTCAAAATCGTTCCACTCACCTAAAACTGGATAACTAGTATAGTAAGGACCTGGCTTATTAAAAAGCGATATAAAGTTATCATTAATATTATTTGAGGATATATAGTCATTAGACGTAAGTTCGTTTTGAATAAACATAATATTTCACCATAAGAAATTCAGGAAAAAAATAAAACCTTTGGATGCAAGATTAGCACCTTTATCGACAAATTCAAAAATTTCTTTATAAATAATTGTGATTAGTCACATAGGTACCTCTAATCACAATTATTTATTTTTTTTATTTATTTGAAATTTTTTTCGTATACTCTAAAAAACCTATTGCTACTTGTTTAAATAAACAAGCAATACTGATTTTCCAAATGTTTTCGACAAAAAAACAATGCTTGTTACAGCCTACCTCTTCCATCATTTAAAATAATATTAACCAGTTAAAAAAATACTTTTATTCTTACCTTGCTCAGCTTAATTTTTCTCATAAAACGCAAATATTTGATCGGCAATGTAATTAATCTCATATTCACCTAAGAACTGATGTACCGGCAAAGTCAAAAGATGCCTTGCTTGATGTTCAGAATTAGCCATATCCCTCGGGTTAAATTTACAATTCTCTCGTGCGGCATGCTGTAAGTGTAATGGTTTTGGATAATGGATTTTAGTATCAATCCCTTTCGTTCGAAGGTATTCCTTTAATTCATCACGCCGTTTGAAAAGGCCCATGTATAAAGCACAAGTCTCATTGTGGGTTTCAACTCTTTTTGGCAATTTCAAATGACCCGCCTCAGTAAGAGTTGAAAGTGCACTATCCAATTGGTTGGCATTTACTCTTCTTTTATTTAAAACATGGTCTAATTTATCCAAGCCGAGAGAGGCAACGATCGCCTGCAAAGGCTGCAATCTCATATTGACTCCCCAAAATTCTATGTTATCCCTATCAATCATTCCATGATTTCGGTATTTTAACATCCAGGAAGCATAATCATCATTATTGGTTATAACCATTCCACCATCGCCCATCACATTCAACGATTTCAGAGGGTGCATACTGAACGCATTTATATCACCAAAAGTTCCGGCAGATCTCCCGGCAATACTCGCACCAATGCCCATACAGGCGTCCTCAATTAAAAATAAATTGAATTCCGAGCACATTTTGGTAATTTTCTCCATCTCTGGAGAAGAACCCGCCCAGTGAACAGGGATCACAGCTTTTGTTTTTTTTGTTATCGACTTTTGAATTTTTTCAATATTAATTTGGAACCGGTCATCACAATCAATTAAAACAGGGACAGCCCCAACTGCGACTATGGCCCCAACAGTTGCATAAAAAGTATTTGTAACAGTTATAACTTCATCACCAATACCGATACCCAGACATTTTAAAGCAAGAATAAGAGCGTCGGTTCCATTATTAGTTGAAATACAATATTTAGCATTTATAAATTGTGCGAACTTTGATTCAAAATTCTTTACAAACGTTCCCAATGTAAACTCTGTTGAAGTTATCAACTTTTTCCACTGAATAAATATTTCATCAGTATCAGAGAATTCCTGAGGCAAATAATTATATTCAATTTTCATAATCTGCACTCCAACCTTAACTTTAAAATCTGTCACTTTTGTTAAATTGAATAACTAAGTTTGACTGAGTCATCTGAATTTTTTAACGTTAACAATAAATCATTTTTAAATAATCGAGAAGCCATGTTGATCAGTTTTAGATGAAAAACTATCTCTAACTTTATTTACAGTACTACCATCACACAAGTTCTTTGACTTACTTTAAAAAACTAAAAAAGCTCTTCTAAACCTTTTCTTAACAAAGTTGGTTTAAATGTAGGGAAAAGTAATCGTATTTTTGAAATATCAAAGGCTCGATAACCATTATGAGGCATAGAACCATTTCTATCTTTATACAATATCTTCTCTTTAGAACCAGAGATTTTCAAACACGAAGTGGCAATTGACTCAAATGAAACGACTTCTCCACTTGCAACATTTAAGCGCTCAGCTGCATTACTCTTTAACATTGACATACTTATTTTAGCAACATCATCAATAAAAACGTGATCACGGAGTTCTTCCCCTTTTCCAAATAACTCAATATTTGATGACTCTTTAACTAATCGCGAGAATTGATTTGGACCGTAACCGTTATGCGGATCACCAAGACCATAGACTAATGTCGGACATAAGGTCCCCACTGGAGCCTGAAGAGTATCAAAACATAATTCTCTAGCAAGATGCATTACGCCATGCAGAGAAAGTGGAGCTCTTAACGAATTTTCAGTCAAAGGAGCTACACTGTCCTCATATACAGCATCAGAGCTTATATTTAAAAAATATTTTAATTTTTTTGTCTGACATGCTTTCACTATTTGTTCTGCCATTCGCAAATTAAGATTAAGCATTTCTACAGTTTTAACAGGAGCAACTGCCGCCGCTACCACCACAGAGTCACCATCCTGAAGAGTATTACCTAATTTTTTTGATGCAGAAGATTGAGATAAATCAATATCTTGTCTAGATAAATTTAACACTAAAAAATTGTTATCACTGCATTTTTTTGCAATGGCATTACCTATAAAACCTTGTGCACCAAGGATTACTATTCGTGATTTATTTTTCTTATTCATTACATTTACATTTTCAACTTATAACTATTTTTTAGGGCTTTTTACCCAAACAGATATGCAAGAAGCCCATTTCTCTTGCCAAATCGTAATTTATTAATTCAAAAGGATCAATTATTGTTATACCATGCATGCTCTCCTTTACTTTATCTAGATCCAAGTTTTTATAGTCTTGCCAAGGAGTTGCTATGACTAATAAATCTACATCCTTGATACAGTCATAAATTTTTTCATAAAATGTAACAAAATTTGGTAAGGCGGTCTTAACAACTGGGTCGTGAACCGAGACTCTATATTCTGATAATTTACTTATAAAATTTAGAGATGGTGCATTTTTTATAGACGAAGTATTCTCTTTATATGACAATCCTAAAACTGCAATCCTACTGTTTTTAATTTCAAATATACTCGTATCTTTGAATATTCTCCAAAGCCAATCTTTCCGGTGTTGTGAATTTTCAATTATTGCATTTACAGTATTAACATGAGTTCCACACTTCTTACCAAGCTGTGCAATCGTATGTAGATCTCTTTCGATGTTACCACCTGATAGACCCAAACCTGGTTTTACATAACTGTAATGCCCAATCCGTTTATCCAACTTTAAAGAAGGTATTACATCAGACCAATTCGCACCAATAATTTCACTAATTTCTGCCAGAGTATTACTCATTGTGACAGACGCTGCCAAAAAAGCATTTATACTAATTTTCGTTAATTCTGCACTTTCATAAAGCATGGGAAGAACAGGACAATTAAACATTTTAAGGAATTTATGGTATTTTTCGTTAAGTTTCGTATTTGGTTCTATACACCCAACTATGAACCTTTCTGGAAATAAAGCTCTATCAATAGCCTCACCAAATATTAATGTTTCGACCTGACAATAGATTATAAATTTGCTATATTTGCTATTAATTTTTCGAGTAAAACCTGGCGGGATTTGAGAAAGGATGACCAGTACACAGGACTCATCTATGACTTCTAAAATTTCGTCAATACAGGTTCTTACAAAACTCAATTCACTTTTACCCGATATGTCAGTTTCGACATCTAAGGAAACAAAAATAATATCACAGTTTAAAAGATCCTTTACCTCCGTGGTGAACTTAAGGTTTTTCTTATTATTTATTAATAATTCCGTCAATGACGGTTCATTAATGTCAGTATGATCATTTTGAAGGTTTTTAATCTTACGTACCGAACTGTCCCGCGCAATGATCTTTAAGCCTTTCGATGCACTTGCAACGGCATGAACTAAACCTAGATGGGAAAGCCCTGAATATCCAATAGTTAGTCCTTCAGACGACAATGAATTTCTCCAATTCTTTCAAAGTATCATAAAGCCAAATATCTTTATCAAGTGTATCTTTTTTTCCAACTTCTATAGACGTTCGAAAGTTTTCGTATTCTAGCTTCCAAGTAGGATCGTCCATAGATTGCACTATTTCAGTTTCTAGCGGTTTTCCTGCAGGAAATACCCTCCTTCTATGGGTAAACTTAGAAGGGCCCCACTTACATAAAGACTCTATGTGAGCAGAACCTTCTGATCCTATAATATCGCAAGTAAAATGATTGCGCCACATGCACAATGTCATCTCTAGTTCAATCCTTGGTAGAGGAGACTCTGAAGAAATAATGACATGATCTGGTGATAAATTTTCATAATTATTCGATGCAAGAGTTTTAAAATTAAAATCATTACTTTCAAACCAAAAAAAGCAAGTATCAAGTAAGTGCGATCCCAGATCGCTTAGCACACCTGCTCCTCTATCTCTCCATTCACTATTTCTTACTAATTCAGCAGTACCATTCCCATAAAACATTCTACACGAATACAATTTTCCCAATTCACCAGATTGTATCAGGTTTTTCATCTCTATAAAATTTGGCTCAAATCTATGATTATAAGCAGTTTTTAGGACAAGATTACTTTTTTCAGTTAACAAAACTGCTAAACCTTTTAAATCGAATTTTGACCCTGCCCAAAGAGGTTTCTCAACCAGCACATGTTTATCGTTGACCAACAAATATCTAATAATTCTAAGTTTTTCTAGATCCGGCGTACATACGATAGCAGCATCATAAGCATTTAGTGGTACATCATCAATTAGCTTGAAATCAGCTGATGGGTTTTGAGGATCTACAGTCGCCGAGACATCTGAACCCGCAACTTTTACTCTTTTTATTCCTTGAACTCCAAGCCCTATCACTAAAATACGCATTTTGTTTTATCTAAGCCTGTAGCTCATCATTTTCTCCACCATATCAATTTTGTTAATTATATCTTCGGGTTTTACCGGAACATTACCATCTATCTCACATTCACAAGCCGCGGCAATAGAACCTAAAATCGATGCGATTATCAAAGAACCCGTCCGATACAAAGTCAGCGACGCATATGCTAACAAGGCATCTCCTGCACCGATTGGATCAACGATCCTATTTGCAAAAGAGTCTACTGAAAAATTGAAGGTTTTATTTTTATCCAATTTATGCAAACAGAATACTCCCCGAGAACCGAGCTTAAGAATGATGTTCTCTCCGTGCGTTTGTCTTTGAATAGTCTCTGCCAGGGTCCGAATAGTTGAATCTTGGTCAGCGAGTGAAAATCTAGCTTCTCGTTCATTTGGTGTAACCAAATCAAAGTTTTTAAATTCTGTTATATTGCCCCACCGAGTCGCCACTTGACTATCAGCAGCTGTAAAGGTCCCATCTGGTATCGCATCTATTAAGCTTTCAACTGATGATTGATTAAAAATTCCATGCCTAAAATCACAACAGATGACCATATCTGACTTTTTGTTTAGTATTTGTGATACTAGCCTCTCGAGTGTCTCAGAAGAGATGGGACGATTATCAACAGTATCAATTTTTAATAGTCGATAATCGTTGGCAATGATCACATTCTTATTGGTAGTCGGTCTTGATTTCTCAATAACCGGTAAAACCGTAACCCCACTCTTCTTCAGATCTTTTAAAGTATAAGTTTTGAGGTGGTCATCACCCAGAACAGTAGAAAATAACACTTTAGCACCAGTCGCTCGAACATGTTTTGCTACTACGGCAGCTCCACCAACATAATCGTCTTTGTCTTCATAACGAACGCTCAGCGTGGGTGTCTTAGTCTGTCCTCCAATTAAAGTTGATCGAGTATACGTATCAACTATTGTATCTCCCAATACATGAACAGTAACCCGAGACAACGATCTAAGAGCTTCACGCAAATCCGCAAATGAAATTTCGTGAGTCTCCATCAAGATAGAAAGTTTGGCAATTTGCACATTTGGCAGAGCACTTTCAATAATTTTGGTAGAAGAATATACCACGTCTCCAGGCGTGAAAATCATTTCTCCACCATACGATTTGACAATTTTTTCCTCCGCGATTGTAGCAGGTGGTAAACCTGAGGAGGTATACTCAAAACCTTTTGCAAAAAAGTCTGGTTTTAAATTTGTTAATAAGTTTAGTGGCGTTCTGTGGTCACTTACAATCACATAATCCACCATTTCGAAAGCAGCAAGATTCAGCGCTCTCAATCGCTCTGGAATATGTGGTCTATAATGCCCCTTCTCTATGAAACAATCTGCTGTTATACTCACAACTAAGTAGTTAGCTAAAGTTTTTGCATATGCCAGGTGACGGATATGCCCCGGATGAACGACGTCAAATACTCCATGACACAGAATTATTTTTTCTCTATCATCAGATGGCCGCAATAACAAAAAAATTTCATCTAAAGATTTAATTTTATGCTTATATTTTTCAAAAAACTCACTGCTCATTAATTTTTCTCATAAATTTATTAGTGTTATCTAAGATACTTAAACCAAGATTTAGTTGCGGTCGCTATTGTTTTTTTATTCCACAACGGCGCATTAGCCCAATCTTTTATATTTTCTACCATAATACCAACACCCTCCTCAAAGGAAACTTCAGGCATCCAATTCAGCTCAGTCTGTATTTTGTCAATATTTGCCCATGTGACTTTTGGCTCTCCTGGCCGTGAGGGTAAATAATCTACCGTTCCTTTTAAAAGTTCCACAAGGTAGTTTATACTTTGTGGTGAACCCCCTCCTAAATTATAAATAACCTTATTTCTCTTTGACTCTGAAGCAAAGTGAAAAGCTCTTGCAACATCAGTTACGTATATAAAATCCCGTTTTTGCAATCCATCCCCGACCACAGTCAATTTTTTATTCTCCAGTTTTTGTTTTAAAAAAACACCAAAGACGGCTCCATATGCTCCGGTGGTGCGAACTCTCGGACCATAGGCATTAAAAATGCGTATAGAGATCACCGGGATTCCATAAATTGAAGCCCAGTGCATAGCTACCTGCTCTCCTTGATATTTAGACTGGGCATACGGATACTCTGGATTACAAGAATGAGTTTCAGAAGTAGGGGTGCTTGCTAACCCGTAACATGAAGACGATGCAGCATACAAAAATTTTTGCACATTTGACTCACGTGCACACTCCAAAACTTTGATAGTACCAAGAACATTTACTTCAAAATACTCGACCGGATTTTCTATTGATGGAATTATATCACCAATGCCGGCAAAATGAAAAATAGAATGAGCTCCCTTAAAAATTGATGATTGACTAGAGAGATTTCGAATATCCTCAGAAAAGATTGTTAAATTTGGGTTATCAATGTGATCACGAAGATTACTTTCATGCCCACCAGAAAAGTTATCTATTACTCTAACTTTATAATTATTCTTTAGGAGAAGATCGACTGTGTGGCTTCCAATGAATCCAGATCCTCCTGTTACAACAGCGATAGGGTTTTTCATCATTTTATTCCAAGTGATTTCATAGTCCTGATATTATAATATATCTCGTTTTCCATACTATTTAAAATTTTACCCTTCTTGAACGCAAAACATAGGCTTCTTACTGCATCTTCAATGGAGTATTTGGGTTGAAAATTTAATGTGTTTTTAATTTTATCAGAATTTATATGGTATGATCTCAAATCATCGCTTGGTGTAGTAACAATTTTTATTTCATTTTTATCTGAAAATTGTTCGCAAACCACTTTTTTAACAAGTTTTGCAATATCTTTTATTTTCATATTTTGATAACCAACATTGAAGACATTTTTATGAATTAATCCATGTGGTGCATTCAAAAGCAATATACATACGTTGACATAATCGCGTACATCCAAATTTGGCCTTAATTGATCTCCTCCAAAAACTTTAATTTCATTATTAGTAATGGCATGATTAGTTAAAATGTTTACAGACAAATCCAAGCGCAACCTAGGAGCATAGCCACAAACAGTTGCGGGCCTAAAAGTTGTCACTGTGAAGTTATCAGAACCAAAGCCGTTCAGTATTGGTTCACACATACCTTTATATTTATTGTATAATGTTAAAGGTAAAAGTGGATGATCTTCAGTCACATTTTTGGCATCACTCACTCCATAAACAGAAGATGACGACGCATAAATGAATCGTTTAATTCCAGCTTGTTTTGCCCCATTCACCATTGGCTCAAAAGCATTCATATTGATTGAAGTTGAAACAGACTCATCTAATTCAAAGGAAGCATCATTTGAAATGCATGCCAAATTAAGTACCGCATCATGACCCACCATCGCATTTAACAAAAGTTTTTTATCTCTAATGTCCCCACTGATTAGTTTAAGGTTTTTATGACCAATTGGCATATGATTACAACCAAAAAATAGCAAATCATATACAGTCACTTTAAATCCTAATTGAAGCAATTTTGGGACTAAAAGACTTCCACAATAACCTGCTCCTCCAGTAACAAACACTGATTTAATTTCATTGCTCATACTAAAGATTCCATTCATCAAATCCTAAACTTAGAATCAAGTGCATCTTTATAAAACATCTCGACTGTTTCTCTTGAAAAATCATCTAGATCTTTTCCAATCAAACCCATTTTATCTAAGATATCCTCGCCAACAGTTATGATATCGCAACCTAATTGCGAAGCTTGCATCACATTAAATAATTCTCGAGTGCTCGCCCAAAGCAACTCAACATTGTTATAACTCTGCAACAAATCAACGCACTGCTCCATGATGGGAACTGGATCTCTTCCAGTATCAGCAATTCGACCAGCAAAAACTGATAAAATAACCGGCGTCTCATAAGTAAGATATTCTAAAATATTTTTTATTTGGTCAACCGACATAACCGCTGTAACGTTCAGCTTTACTCCATCCCGAGATAAAGATTTTAAAATTGGACCAGTAAACCTTCGCTGCGTATTCATTACTGGTATTTTCACAAATATATTTTTACCCCAAGATGATATAATTCGAGCTTGAGATTCCATTTCCTCTAAATTATCTGAAAAAACCTCTAAAGATAAAGGGAGTTCAGGAGCTAACTTAAGAACTTGTTTCGCAAAACTTTTGTAATCCTGAACCCCTGCTTTTCGCATCAAGGATGGGTTGGTTGTGAATCCTTTCACTACGCCAGTTTCCTTTAATCGTTTTATAACAGATAGTTCCGCCCCGTCTGCAAAAATCCTAATTGAAAGTTTCTGTTTTTGAAGTTTCATATTTTGACTCTGGTGATAAATAGGTTACGCTGTTATGATTTTATTGACAGCAGACTTCAGATTTTTAACCTTAATACATGTCTGCAATTTACTTTTAGTCTCTGCATACCCGTGGTCAACAAATATCGGAGTAAGACCAGCATTGTGGGCAGCAGTCACATCCGACCACCGATCTCCAATCAACCAACTACGTGACATATTAATATTAAATTTGCTTTTTGCATCAGTAAGCATTTTAATTCCCGGTTTCCTACAAGAACATTGTTCTCTTTGATTATGGCTGCACATATATATCCCATCAATTAAATTTGTTTTCATTAATTTATCATGCAT
>MDSV01100582.1_pt1 | contig 13495 bp, 20 predicted proteins | sample 810851 | NCBI WGS metagenome assembly MDSV01 (sample SAMN05326640, study PRJNA326480) | marine metagenome | isolation source: seawater | place: Atlantic Ocean: North East | collected 2012 | reverse complement strand
TACAACAAGAAAATTGATTGAACAAAATTAATCGCCACCATAAATTTCATACATTTCATCTTCACTGTATTTTTCTTCTAAGTTATCATTTTCAATATTGTATTTTAATCTTACTTTATCAGAAATTGGAATAGCCTCACCATCACCATCGATTCTTACAAACGTCATGTCTGTTGTTAAAACTATCCTCTGAGAGCCGTTGTAGACGCTGTGTCTTCTTGCCTCTAGACTAATTGTTATAGATCTGTTTCCAACTCTTTTCACGTTTCCATATATTTTTATAATCTGGCCCGGGCGGACTGGCTTGTTAAACACGACTTCAGTTATCTTTTTTGTAACCCTTCTAGGTGTGTCGCAAGCTTGACATGCAAAAATTGCACCTGCTTCATCTAGCCATGCAAGCATTGTACCTCCAAATAAGTTACCATGATAACCTACATTTGCTGCTTTGCAGAAATGTGTAGAAATTAATTCCATATTTGTTTCTCCATGAAATTACGAATCTACATATAGTAACAAACATGAATTGATTTTAAATCTTGTTAAGAATATTTATAATTGCACAAGGAATAGATTTAATGTCAGAAAAGCTATTAAAAAAGTATATCAAAACAATCTTAAAAGAAGAGTCTATGACAAATCAAAGTGTTGTTTCTGAACCCTTTCTTCCCAGTGTTAAGTCATGGAGGAAAAAAGCAGAGATGTTTTTTAATGAGCTTAAGAAGACACAAATGGGAAATGACGTCATAAGCATTACTTTTGGAAAAACAGGACCATCGAGAAGAAGAATAAGATTCGGATCTAAAGTCCCAGCAAACCCTGCTTATTCAGTTATTGATATTTTAAATTCAATTCAGTCAAAGCTTCTAAGTGTCTCAGCAGTCAATATTGATTCACTATCTGACCAGGTTATGATGATACCACCCGCAGGATCTGTTGGAGATAGACCGTCACAGAGAAACTATAGCGCTAAGAGTCCAGCGTATTATATACCCGGTCTAGATATTAATGTGACTTTTGGGGGTCAAGGTGCAACTTCAGGACAGAGAGGTGGTGGATATGCATATGAAAATGAAATACTTGCAAAAGTAAAAGCTAGCACAAGACTTCCTGTAGTAGAAGGTGAAGACAATCATAAAACAGATGTGTTTATAGATGTTCCCTCTGGAAGAATTGGAATAGAAGTAAAGCTACAAAATGCTCAAGCTGGAGAACCGACAATGTATTACAACTTTGTTAATCAACAGTTTGTCTACAAGGGAAGCAACGAAGAAGCTGTTGCGATGGCAGGAGCGATTAATGACTCTCTTGACAATAGAACAAGATCACTAATGATGAAAATAAAAGATACTATTGGACTAAATAGTAATGAGCTAACAGGTGTAACTACAGATCAGTATTTTAACGTACTTAGAGCACCTGGTGGTGTTTTATCAACTTCTGCAGAGCTAGCATCATTCAATATAAGTGCAGATATTATTAGAAACTACTATAAGAAAAAAGGTGCACAATTTGTACAAGTCAAAGGAAAAGGTCTGTTTCATATAGAATCACCTGCAATCCTTAGGACTAGTGCAGGTGAAGTTACAACATCTCTTTTTAACTTTGATTCTGTAATGGGCTTAATACAGTTTAGAAAAACAAGTGATACAAGATACGCAATGAGAACACAGTTTAAAGGAAACCCACTTAGATCACTTCCAGCCTCAAGCGCAGACCTTGATAACCCAGAGCAATTACAAGCATTTATAGAGTATATTGCGCCAGGTTCATCGATAACCCCTGGTGATCCAGAAAGTGATCTTGCTGTTATAAGAGAGTTTATTATGCAGTCTCTTGCTGAGATAATCTAAAACAGGCCTTTCAAGAAGCTATCTACTAGATTATCAACAGAGTTGACTATTTTGTTTTTTGCCTCTTCTGGGTTAAACACATCTATTCCAGCTATTAGACCGCATGTCTCTGTATTTTGAATGATTCTGTTTTCATATCCTCCCTCATCATCGACGTGTAGAGACTTGCACAGCCTACAGGTTTCTTCTCTTGTCCTGTTTACAACTACCCAAAGATTGTTTTCAATCAATATGATATCTCCTGGTTGGGTCTTACCCATAGGAACGTAATCAATATTCATTCTTGTAAAAATATCCATAATGACAACTAAATCAAATCATGAAAAAGACTTATTTAAATCTTTTATTTATTAATTTTTCTGATACCCAAACAACAACATAAGGCTTTTTAGGATCACTAGACGCAACAGAGCTAATTGACTCTGATGGGACTGAATATGCATGAAAACCAGACTGCTTTAACCAAGTCATCGGGTATCCTATGCAGGATTTATCAACCTTTATTGGTCCCGATTTAAACCCGGGATAGTAAAACCCTCTGCTTCCTCTAATGGAGATAGCGACAATATCTCCTGATTTTAAAAATATACTTTTCATTAATGCACTCTATGCGTTTTGAACTGAGTTACCAACAATATGACAGCCAGTATATTGTGCCTGAATAAGCCGTCGTGCGTCTTGTTGCGTTCTTGCCCACACATGGACAAGAGTTTGCAATCCTCCGCTAACAATAATCCAAGCCTTCCATTTGTATGCACCTGTTGTAGAATCGTAATTAGACATTATTTTCCTCCTGCCTGATTTTATTATAACACCTATTTTTTCTTTTTACACGCAACACTATCTTTGATGTTATTTAAAAGCATCTTTCCGTTTACTTTAAAAAGATATGCACCAACAAATCCAACTACGATTATCGTCATGCATGCACCTTCTAATGCATCACCTAGAGTAAGTTTTTTCTTCTCTTCCACTTGTCTTCTCAAGATTTATTAAAAATCTATCGGGCGCGTTCTTCCAGTGTTCAAGTCTCTCAAATAGTTTTTGAACCTTTCTTTTACGACGATTAAACTTAACAGGATCCTTTTTCTCATTTTTTATTTCCTCTTTGATTTTATTAATTTGAAATTCATTTTGTGTGCTAACACTTCCCATAAGAACTGTGCATTTTTTCATCGCCTTCGCTTTGTTCATCTTAGACTTTCCTCTAGACCCTGGTGAGGGAATAGAGAAGTCGTCAATAGTCAAGTTGTTAAAAAACAAAACTGAAAAACTAGAGAAGTCTCTATCAGTCAAGACGTATAGGAAGTCACAAGAACCCTTTCTTTTAAGAGTTCCATAGTCAGCCTGAAGAGAATAACCTCCTTTAGCTCGCCTTGTTGTTAGCTTGCACTCAAGCTCTTTTTTTATTTCTGGAATCACTATGTCTGCCTGACCTGTTCTTCCATCACAGTATGCATTAGGGTATTTATTTTTAATCTCCTCAGAGAAGAATTTTTCTTGTGCGTGAGACATTAAAGAATTTCTTCTACAAGTATCATCTAAAATCTTTATACCATAACCCTCATATAGTGATGCAAGATTTTCATAGAAATCAGTCATTCTATTTATTGCATCTCTTGACATTTCGCTTGTAACGTAGCACATATTAAAACTCCTCAGTTTTTATTTTAAGCTCTTCTTGAATGTTTTTGGAAATAGGCCGCTGTTTCTATTATAAAATCTTCCCCAGTCAGAATCTAAGATATATGTTGTTGCGCTATCTTTTTCAGACCTGACAGATCTTCCTGCAGCTTGAACTATTGTCTTTGCTGTTTGTAATGAGTACCATTTTTCCCACTTGTTCATTCTCTTTCTAACAAGGGGATCTCCAAGATATGGATAGGGAACCTTTACTATAATTTGAAATCTAGATAGATCATCCTTTAAATCAACTCCCTCGCACATAGACGGTGAAAGAAGCACAGTGTTTTCGCTAGATGTCATGTGATTATTAAGAACTGAATCTCTATTTTCAGAATTGTGAATTAACAATCTTTTAGATCTAATATTTTTCTTAATATAGTTTGCAATCTTAAAAGTATGACAATGAATTATTCCTTTCTCTGATTTATGAGACTTTAATATCTCTCTGATTGCTGATACCATCTTTGGAAGTGTATATGATATACTTTTTGCAGACATCGATCCAATTGGATAAACGTAAACCGGCCTGTTCTCTTCTGAGAAGGGTGTATCTATTGATATAAACTCAACGTCATCTATTCTGAGCCCGAGAGATTTACAAAATGTATCTTTGTCTAGAATCGTAGCAGACATTAAGAGAACTCTTTTTCCCATTCTCAATAGATAATCTTTTGCAAATGGCGATATATCAATTGCTCTAAATGAAAACTTTCTTTGAGACCTGCCTTCTGATTTTATCTCTTCCATTACCCAGTTGTCTTTGTTATAATGAGAGAGAAATGTATCAATCTTTTCAACATGAGATGAAAGCATATCATACTGTCTTGACACAGAAGTGAATTCTGCTATTCTTTCTTTAAGCCCAGTCTTCTGAAGCATTTTTTCAAAATGCTGAAGCTGTGATTTTACCTTAGGGAAGTAAGTGTCTCTTATCCACTTTACAACTTTGAATTGTGTTGTCTGAGATGGCCAAGAGAGCTTAAGTGTACTTTTGCAAAACCTTTCAGATATTTTCACTTCAATAAATTTTGACAACTCTGATTCAGCATTGTGAGATTCGTCTATAACAAGAAATTTTCTAGGAAGAATCTTTCCAGAGTATGTTGATTCTGTTACAAAGTAAGGAAAGTTCGTGACAGATTCAGGCGATTCTATGAAGTCTTTTTTTGCATTTTTATACTTGCAATTGTATACACATGCTTTAAAAAATCTAGACTCTTTATCTTCTGCCCTTAGAAGCCTTTGAGACTCTTGGCAAGTATTCCTCTTGTGATATGAACACTTGTAGTTTGAAGAAGACTGAATTGAGCACATTCTTCCTTTTGGCTTTCCGAAGTCTTTTGTATATTGCTTTTGTAGTATCTTTTGTGTTGTAAGAAAGTATGAACCCGGGCTATACTTTTCTTCTTCGGTGTTATCAAACTTCTCTGTAATGTATCTTGCAACTGTCATTGCAATTGCAGACTTTCCTACACCCGTTCCCGCCTCTAGAATTACAGTTGATTTATTCTTATTGATATACGCATCAAGTATTTTATCAATTGCATAAGACTGTGTATCTCTAATTTTTGGATGAGGAAAGTATGTCTCGTATTTAAAAGTCAAGTATTAATCCTTTATGATCTAATTTTAGTAATATGTGTTGAGCTCTCAACTGCGCCTGCAGATGTCTGCATAATCATTTGACTCTTTGACTGAATCTCTGATATGGTTCTAGATCCCGTATATGATAAGCCGCTTCTTATTCCTGTCTCAAGTCCGCACAAAACATCTGAAATCGGACCTTTATCTGGGATAATAGAAGATACACCTTCCACAGAAGCAGTGTGGCCTCTCCAGTCAATTTGAGCATCTTTGCTAGCCATCCCTCTATAGGCGTGATGCTTTTCTCCGTTCGCGTATATCACCTCACCTGGAGATTCATCTGTTCCTGCGATAAGAGAGCCAAGCATTACAAAATCTGCTCCAGCTGCAAGAGCTTTAACTATATCTCCGCTATTCCTAATTCCGCCGTCAGCTATTAGTGTTGCATCTCTATCAGACTTACTACAATCAATCACAGACTGAAGTGTCGGGACGCCGTGACCTGTTTGAACTCTTGTTGAGCAAATAGATCCGCCCCCTATGCCAACCCTAATACTGTCTGCGCCCCAGTCAGAAAGGTCATTAAAGCCATCAAGCGTAGCTACATTTCCAGCCATGATATGAACTGCATTTCCATATGTGTTTCTTAAGACTTCAAGAGCATATCGCATCATTGCGTGATGACCATGTGCAATATCGACACACAAGATTCTACATCCTGAAGCTACTAGGTTAGCGGCTCGATCAAAGTAATCTCCTGTTACGCCTATTGCTGCCCCCACATTCTTTGCACCGCACGATTTTGCAATTTCGACAAGTTTGCATTGATCTTCTATTGTATTGTACCTGTGAATAATCCCAAGCCCACCATAGCAGCTCATTGCAACTGCCATATCAGACTCAGTTACTGTATCCATTGGAGAAGATATTACTGGAAAGCCTAATGATATATGAGAATCTAAATTTCTGTCTAGTGAGATCTCCTTTCTACTTGTAATATCACTATACTGAGGAACTAAAAGCACGTCTTCGAAACAAACAGTCTTTAGCATACTGGCATCTCCATCATTAATGTTTCATTTTTAATTTGTGTTTCCATTTTCTTTCTAACCACTTTGTGAATTCCAGGGTTTATTTTTAAAATTTCTGGTATTAAATTAGACCTAATTCTATTTCTAGCATATTTGACGTCTAGATTGCTTGGGTCATCAACATGCTCAATGTTATTTCTTGCAACCCATCTATCAATTATACTTTTTTTTGTAAGAAGGAATGGCCTAATAATATTATTATTTGCGTAGGGAATAAGTCTTCCATTTCCATTAATTGAAGTAAATATCCACCACTCTACAGCGTCATCAAGATGATGGCCTGTAGCAACTTTTCCGTCCAGAGAGTGAAGCCATTTAAGCCTATGATCTCTCCAAAACTCTTCTGGTGACTGGCCTTTTTGCCTCTCTGATAGAAGCTCACCAATCACAAGCTCGAGACCTCTATCTTTACAAAACTTTTCAACAAAAGATCTAGCATCTGAAGAATGTTCAGTCTTGTGATCAAAGTGCGCAACTCGGACATCCTTCTTGCCTTTTATAAAAAAGTCTATTGCGACCATTGAATCAGGACCACCTGAACAGGCAACAGTTATTTTATTAGGAACTCTTCCTGCAAGCCTAATCATTTAGCACTCATACGTCTTTGTGTCAGTCTCTTCATCAGCGTCTACAATTATACCTGAATCTTTAAGTGCGACTAAAAGCGTTAATAAAACATTTTCAAAATATTCCATTCTACTTTCCATTTGATCAAGCTTATAAACCATTTCTTGAACTCTTCTAGTTAATAGTTCAACTTGATGCTCCCATAAATCTCTAGTTTCCAAAATATCTTCCTTGATTATATGGTACCTGAAGCGGGACTTGAACCCGCATGCTCATTCGAGCGAGAGATTTTAAGTCTCTTGTGTCTACCAATTCCACCATTCAGGCTCTTTATGGTTTTATTATACAATAGTATGCATACCGTTTACATAAAAAACAGGCATAAAAAAGTCGGGTTACTAGGGTCGCATAGGGACCCGTTCACCTCATTATTACTAAATTAAAAGCCGGCTCCTACGCCGCCATCAGCTTTTATGACTCACTTTCTTCATCGACTTTTTTAAACTTTATTTTAACAATATTTCCGTTTTCGTCTTCATATCTTATTGACTCATCAAAGTCATCACTGCTTGTAATTTCATACGTACCAAGCTCTTCACTTTCACAACTTACTATCTTTCCCAATCTGTTGTCAGTCACTGTAGTCTCTTTTGTTAGTAAAAATTTTGACTTATCTACTTTGTTAAATGAAATTGAACTTGTAGTCCTCAGGTCTGGAACGAGTGGAATAATATTATTTGTTCCCAATTTTTTCTCCCTTAGGAAAGCTATTTTTTTCTAACATATCTTCTTTTTTGCCTTTTTTTATTTTTGTTATCTACTGTTTCTTTAATCTTTGGATTTCTAGGTTTTTTAATTATATTGCTGTCATAGACAAATGTTATATCATTGCCAGGATTTGTAAATGGTATTGACCACTCTTTTCTTAAAATATCGCACTCTTCTTTAAAGACCGGAGTTGCTTCCCAGCCAGAGTATTCAGGCCAGTCCATTGTTTTTCTAATTCCAACCTGCCTACCCTTTGTTTCCTTGACAATAATTCTTTTTAAAAGCTTGACATGGATGTTAGGAATACAGTCGCCTGCTGGAGATTTTACTAAAACAATGTCTCCAGATTTATATCTTGAATAGTTTTTCTTCAATTAAAACCGATCTCTAGTATTTCATCATTTGGGATAATTAAAAAATTAAACGGACCTCTAACAAGTGTCCTGTTTGAATCAATCTCTTCTATCGGGAACACCTCTGTTCCTCTTGTAACTTGAACCATAAATCTTGTCTCTGGATCTACAAACCATCCGCATCCGCTTCCAGATATAACGTATTGAGGAATGTCTGCGTCTATTGCAAACTCATCTGTTTCGTATAAGTCGCCAATTAAATCTTTTATGTCGACCTGATCTTGACTCATTTTATTTCCTATACTAATATCTATTATATCCAGCAAACTTATTGCTACTAAGAACAATCAATCTAATAAAATAGTTTAATTTCAATCTTGTATAGTTGTAAATTAAAATATGATATATGATTATTAGTTTGCTTCTTCAAAATCAGCATCTATAATATCATCACCTTGATCGTGGCTGGGTTGATTTTCTTCGTTAGAAGAGTATAATTCACTGCCAGCAGCGTGGATAGCACTTTCAAGCTCTTTAGTTGCGTTCTCAATCTCTGAAATGTCATCAGACTCAAGCAATTCATTCGCCCTGGATATACATAAAGAAACATTGCTCTTTGTATCAGCAGATAGATTTTCTCCATTCTCATCTAGCATTTGCTGAGACTGATAAACAAGTGTATCAAGCTTGTTTCTATTTGACACAAGTGTCATCTTTTCTCGATCAGACTCTTCATGCTTCTTTGCTTCATCAACCATTTTTAGAATCTCTTCTTCTGATAGAGATCCTCCGCCTGTAATTGTAATAGATTGCTCTTTGTCTGTAGCCTTGTCTTTTGCAGAGACGTTGACAATTCCATTCGCGTCAATGTCAAAAGTAACTTCAATCTGCGGAACCCCTCTAGGTGCAGGAGGAATTCCATCAAGACTAAACTGGCCAAGCGTCCTGTTGTCTTTTGCAAAATCTCTTTCACCCTGTAAGACGTGTATATCTACAGCTGACTGGTTGTCTCCTGCAGTACTAAATGTTTCACTCTTTGCACAAGGTATTGTTGTATTTCTATCAATCAGTTTTGTACATACTCCTCCAATTGTTTCAATACCTAGAGACAAAGGTGTAACGTCTAGGAGTAAAATATCATTAACATCGCCTGAAAACACTCCGCCCTGAACAGCAGCCCCAAGAGCTACAACTTCATCAGGGTTAACAGAATTGTTTACAGACTTTCCAAAAAACTTTTCAACTGATTTTCTAACAGATGGGATTCTTGTAGATCCGCCTACAAGAATAATCTCGTCAATTTCTCCTGGCTCAATATTAGCATCTTGTAGTGCATTTTTAACAGGCTTAAGTGTTCTATTAACAATTGGGTCAATCATCTTCTCAAAAGAAGATCTGTTTATTGTTGTTACAAGGTGCTTTGGACCTGTTGAATCTGCAGTTAAAAAGGGAAGGTTTACTTCAGTCTTTTGCGTAGAAGAAAGCTCAATCTTTGCTTTCTCTGCTGCGTCTTTTAATCTCTGTAAAACCATTGTATCTTCTGAAACATCCATCCCTGTGTTTGATTCAAATGTTTCTAGTAGATGGTCTATCAGTATTTGATCAATATCATCTCCTCCGAGATGAGTATCGCCATTTGTACTCATAACTTCAACGAGTCCGTCTGAAATATCAAGCACGCTGACATCAAATGTTCCGCCTCCGAGATCGAACACGACAATCTTTTGATCATCTTTCTTATCCATTCCGTATGCTAGTGCTGCTGCAGTAGGTTCATTAATAATTCTCTTTACATCTAGTCCTGCAATTCTACCTGCATCCTTTGTTGCTTGTCGTTGAGAATCGTTAAAATATGCTGGAACAGTGACAACAGCTTCTGTTACTGTTTGGCCTAGATATTTTTCTGCACTCCTCTTGAGCTTAATGAGTGTCTGCGCAGAAATCTCTGGCGGTGAAATATTCTTATCGTCAACTTTAATTCTACAGCCTCCGCTGTCTCCTGCAACGACATCGTATGGAACCTTTTTAGATTCACTTTTTATATCTTTGAGTTTCATTCCCATAAACCTCTTTACTGAAAAGATTGTGTTTTTTGGGTTTGTGATTGCTTGCCTTCTTGCTGCTGCACCGACTAGCCTGTCACCTTCTCCGGTATAAGCTACAACGCTAGGCGTTGTTCTAGCGCCTTCTTCGTTTGTGATTACCTTAGGATTCTTTCCTTCAATTACAGCAACACATGAATTTGTTGTACCAAGGTCGATCCCGATTACTTTTGACATAATTTCCTCCTTTGTCATAGATTAATCTAATCACTGTTTGAAATATGAACAGGTATAAAATAAAAAAATAGTGGAGCCACCGAGAGGACTCGAACCTCCGACCAGCTGATTACAAATCAGCTGCTCTACCAACTGAGCTACGGTGGCAATATAGTGATAAAATATAACAAATGTTGAACTATTTTTACATTTTTACTTTGAGTGTTTATCAGCTATTGATGCAGATGCCCATGCGTGCGGCTTGATCTTTACTGGCATACCAGTGCTCCTTGCATACCCAGTAAGTGCATCGACAAACTTCCATGTCTTTCCTATAGGGTTTTCACCTATATCTAAGTGTATCTCTATTTCTGCATTTGGTATCTTTGACTCAACGTATAGTGCTGTTTCAATTGTATTTTGAACCTCTCGAGATATTCTGTGAAAGAGTGTAGGCATCATCTGATTTGAAACAGCACCACGCCTAAAAAAATATTTACCTCCTGACTGATCATCTGCACCGTGTATACAGATTGCAGTTGCAAATATAAACATATCTCCTGATAAATTGCTATCAGTTCCTATGAATATCTTTCCACCGTGCATAGCATGCTCTGACATAATTTTCATTGATTCTTCTAGAGATATAGAGGCTCCAGACCCAGTGCACCATGTGCTATTGTCTTTAAGATAAGCAGACATCATTAATACACATACGAATAGAATAAAGTAAATGTACTAAGAGACAAACCGAGTATTGCAAAAGCAGCACATAGGATTACTGAGTTTCTTAAAATTTTAACTTGACGATCTATTTCACTTGATACATAGTTTATTGAGCTATTCCACCCAGCTGCGCTTAGTTGATCATCAATTTCACTAACATCTCTATCGATATCATGTCTGCTTTTTTCATTGTGATTGGCAAGCCTAGAAATATCATCCTCTATTGAGATAATTTTCTTTGTTACTTTTTTAATCTTTTTCTCTACTCTTCTTAGCTCATCCTGAATATTAGGATTTACAGCTTTAGTTCTACCCATTTTCCATTCCAGTCAGTATATTTTACTTTTTTTATTCCAGATGATATCAAGTGATTTAAACAGATATTGCAAGGCTTAGCCATCGTCAATTCATGATTACACTTTTTAAACCTCATGACTTCTATTTCATCGCCAGGCTGGGCAAATCTCAATACATTCATTTCTGCGTGCATGTGTGATGCCCAAGATCCATCTTCATACTGTCGCTTAAATCTTGGGTGAGTCTTGTTTGTATTTTCACCAATCTTTACGACCTTGCCATTCCTTTTAAGAATAGCAGCAACATGATATGTCCTTCCGTTTGACATTGCAATCTTCTTAGCTCGATAGTACACTTGGCATATTTACCTCCTGTTAAAAAAATACACCATTTTTTTAACTTTTACAAGCTAATAGTTACATATCGTTTATCTTAGATACAGCATCATCAATCATTTTTTGATTAACTCTTCTCATCCATACTACATCTTCAATCAAGTGATATGAACCCCAAGCTCTTCCTACTTCTATTCCGCTAAGAATACCAACAACTCTACCTTTCTTGTCAACCATTACTGATCCTGATGCACCCATCCAAGCGTAAGTGTGGACATTAATATGCTTGTCTGAGACTTGAGAAACCTCTCCTGAGAAGCAAGAGATGTCCTGTCTATTTGGAAATCCGCAATAACTTATTCTATCTCCAACTGATGTTACTGAAGATGTGAGCTTTAAACCTATGGGATCTCTTCCATCGACCTCTGGTGCAGAAAGAATTGAAACATCGTTCTCTTCGTCAAAAAGAACGACTGTTGCTAAGTATGCCTTTCCATCGTGCTCAACAGATACGACATCATATCCTTCTACGACGTGAGCAGCAGTGAGAACTATTATATTTTTCTTTACTTTAAATAGAGTTCCCGATCCGTACCCAGATGTTGTCTTAACTAGAACGACTGCTCTAGAAAGCTTATCGTAATTCTTTTTTGAAACCTTATATGTTTTTTCCAGCTTCTGTTCATCAACTACACCGCTGTCATCTGCGTGTGCTGAAAGACTAAAAACAAAGAAAGAAAATATAACTAAAAGTGATCTAAACATTTTTGCTCCCCCTTTAAGTAGGTATTCTTTCAATCCTGTTCACTTACACTTTTTTTATAGACCCGGCGGGAATTCCCCACACTTTTCCATCAACAAGAACAGAAATAGTATTTGCAGGCCGCTCTTCTGACGGATAGTCTGAAAGAGCTATTCCTATCTCTCCTTCGCTGATATATGTTTTAAATTTTTGGGCTGAAGTAATTGAAGAAGTTATTCTAATCAAGTCACCCTTCTTTATTCTTTGCATTGTGTAACTCGTATGAAATCATACATGAGATTCCGCTAACAACAGATATGATAGTCATTGTCATATCTGATAAGTATATTGAAAACCCAAATAGAAACAAATTTAAAAAAGCCAGAAAAAGCCAGAACCATCTTGGAAGAAGATTATTCAGCATCGCAGTCTGACCAAATTGCGTAATTGATTCCTACTGTGCTTCCATCTGGTGGTGCTGTTGTAAAAACAACTGTGTTAGATGAAGACTCATAAGCCCAATCAGATGATAAAGCTCCGTCAACTGAAACCTCTATAGTCTCTTCAATAGGAGTATCTGAAAGTGCAAACCCTAGTTGGGCTAATGATTCTCTTGCTAGTGTGTCCATAGTCACGCTCCAGTCAGAAGCACAAATTGACATAAATGTTCCGCCAAGATCATTTACTACATCATAATACCCTTCTCCAAACTGAGCGCTACCATTTGTAGTACATCCGCTAGGATAATCTCCGGCTATTGCATGAGCTACGACAAGGTCAGATGAAGACTTTAAAGACAAGAGAGACGCAGAGTAATCACCAGGCATCATAGTAGTCGATCCTCCGCTACCGTATGCGTAATGGGAAAAATCAGGCTCGTCAGAAACATATACAACTACTAGTCTTGCATCATGTCTTTGAAAACCTGTTGCACTGCCAGGTGAAGCATCACCGGTAGTTGTAGATTCATATGCATACCACAGCCCTTTTTCATGTGCACTTCCTCTGGTTCCGATTGAGTCTATCTGATCATTAAACTCTGTTACAGGATCAACAGTAGAATTAGTTATAATATCTCCGACAAAACTAGCGCTATCTGTTGTTATTAAAGCAACTTGAAACGATACGCCTGCTGCAGCAAATGTATTCATAAATGTATCAAAGTTGTTTTTGATATTTGTTTGATTTGACCCCATTGATCCTGAATTGTCTATTACAAAAAGAATATCGACATC
>MDSV01238201.1_pt1 | contig 13497 bp, 16 predicted proteins | sample 810851 | NCBI WGS metagenome assembly MDSV01 (sample SAMN05326640, study PRJNA326480) | marine metagenome | isolation source: seawater | place: Atlantic Ocean: North East | collected 2012 | reverse complement strand
ATATCCAAAATTGTTACTCATAGTTTGATAAATATACATTAATAATATAATTTTGTAACAGACAAATGAACTCACTTTTTCTTATATTTATAGGCATACCAGCGATTGAGGTTTTTCTTATGATAAAGATTGGGGGAAAAATAGGAGCATTAAATACTGTGTCCCTGATTTTCTTAACTGCAATTATTGGAATTTATTTTGCAAAACTAGAGGGAATAAAAACCATGAGATCAGGCGCAATAAACCTCTATCAAAATAAAATACCAATTTATGAAATTGTGTCTGGGGCATCTATAGCAGTAGCAGCTTTACTTCTTATCATCCCAGGTTTTTTTACAGACACATTAGGTTTTCTTCTTTTAATACCTTTTACAAGAAAAATTTTAATTCACTCTTTTGTGAAAAGGAGAAAATCTCAACCAAATCAAGAAGATAGAAATACATTAGATGGGGAAATAATAGAAGACAAGGATAAGAAAGATGAGTTATAAAATTATTGGTAAATACATAAAAAATTTAGATTTTCAAATACCTAACGCAAAAATTTTTTCTTTACTATCCAAAAATATTTCAAATTATAAAATTAATGTAGATATTAAAAGCAACCAACTTAAAGATAAAATTTTAGAGATAGAAACGACTTTAAATCTTTCACCTAATAAAGAGGAAATGGAAAAAATTGCTACAAAAATAGTATATTCCACTATTATTGAATTAGATAGTTCTGTAGTTGATAAAAAAGAAATTGAAAAAATAGTATTGATAAGTGTTCCAGCTGCGATTTATCCCGACTTGAGAAAAATATTTTTGTTTGTTTTTGAAAATTCAGGATTTAAAGATATAAAAATTAGTGACACTGTAGATTTCCAAAAACTTTATAATCTTAAAAAAGCTCAGTAAAAATTTTTTTTTATCTCTGATTTTAAAAACTCCTTATGTGCTTCAAGCTCAACTTTGGAAATTTGAAATACTCTTTTGTTGTAAGTTTTTTCTCTATAACTAGAACTAGGTGAGTCTTGTTCAATAGAAGAAAGATTAAATTTAGGCTCTTTAGCATCTAAAAGATTTATATAAACTTCTCTTAATAATTCACAATCTAACAGTGCATTGTGTTTGCTTCGTCTGGATAAATCAATATTAAATCTTTTGCAAAGAGCATCTAAAGAATTCGATGCTCCAGGGAATTTATTTCTAGCAACTTCGAGTGAATCGATAACTACAGATTTATTTATTAGATTTTTTTTAATAGCGCCTAATTCGCCGTTTAAGAACTCTAAGTCAAATTTTGCGTTGTGTATTATTATTTTTTTACCTTTTGTAAAATCTAAAAATTCGTCAGCAATTTTATCAAAAGTTTCTTTTTGACTTAAATATTGTTCTGAAAATCCATGAACTTTAAAAGCCGCTTCGGGTACATTTCTTTTAGGATTTATCAACTTATGAAAGATATTATTAGTTGGGATTAAGTCTTTAGTCTCGACACAAGCTATCTCTACGATCTTATGTCCATCTTTATAAGAAAGTCCAGTAGTCTCCGTGTCTAAAAAAATTTCACTCATATAAATATATTATATTCAAAAGTTTATTTCTTAAAACAGATAATGATTTATTATTAACAACTATATGATCACAAAATTTCATTTTTTTACTGTCTTTTATTTGATGTTCGTCTAATAGAGAAAACAAAGTCTGACTTCCTCCTTTTAGCATATATCTTTTTAGTCTTAAATTATTATTAGATTTTATGAAAATAATGACATCAAAATATTTTGTAAGTTTGCTTTCTATTAATAAAGGGATTTCAAGAAATAAAAATTTTTTTTTTTTATTTTTCTTAAAAAATAAAAACATCTCTTTTCTAACTAAGGGATGTATTATTTTTTCCAGTTCTTTTAAAGTTTTTTTTTTCTTTAAAATTTTATTTTTTATATTTTTTTTAAGATCTTTATTAAATTTTATATTTAACTTTTTAGCTAAAAGTCTTTTAAAATTGTTTTTAGTATATAGTTTTTTTACTATTTCATCGGCACTAAATAAAGGACCTCTTCTGCTCGCAATAATCTTACTTGCAGTTGTCTTTCCCGAAGCTACGGATCCTGTGAGACCTATTTTAATCATAATTTTGAGACTAATAAATCAATTAATTGATCATCTATTTCTGGATTTATTTTATTCCACAGATAAAAAGACTTTTGCCCTTGATAAATAAACATATCTAAACCATTAAAAGTTTTAACTTTATTTTCTTTTAAATATTTTAAAGTCTTTGTTTCTATGGGGTTATAAATAGTGTCTATATAAATTAAATTATTTTTCACACTATCAAAATTAAATTCAAAATCTTCTCCATCTTTTAATCCCAGGCTTGTCGCATTAATAATAATATCAAAATTACCGATTTCATTTCTTAAGGAAGACCAGTCTAAAATATTCAAAAAACTAAATTTTTTCTTCAAAAAAATAGATTTTTCATGAGTTCTATTTATTATAGCTATATTGTGTATTTTAGACTTTTGTAATGCAAAAATTACTGATGGTGAAACTCCCCCCGCACCAATTACTAAGGCTTTCTTATTTCTTGCATCAGTAATTTCTTTTAAATAAGCTGCCTGTAATCCAAATACGTCTGTGTTCTCACCTACAAGAGTATTTGTATTATCTAAGAAAATAGTGTTTACTGAATTAGTTGACTTAGCATCGTTAACTAACTTATCTATAAATGGAATTATTTTTTGTTTATATGGTAATGTTATATTTATCCCGCTTAACTCTTTATTTCTTATTTTAATTGCAATACTTTCTATATCTTTTTCTTTTATATTCAATAATGAATACTCTGCCTCAATTTTATATTTATTAAACCAATAATTATGCAAAATTGGTGATAACGAGTGTGCAATTGGATCTCCAATTATTGCAAATGATTTTTTTTTCATGTTTTATATTTTTTAATATAGTTCATTATCTGTTTTATAGGCAAACCCATAATTGAGTCCTTGTCTCCTTTTATATATTCAAAGAGATTCAGCCCATCAGCCTCTATTTGATAAACTCCATATCTTAATAAGGTATCAGTTTTAATCTTATCTAAGTATTCTATAAATTCTTTTTCATCAAAATTCTTCATTTTCAACTCTGATTGATCTGTGTGATTCCAAATCATTGCTCCATTTTTTGAAATACATACGGAACTAATTAGATAATGTTTAGAATTATTTAACTCTTTTAAAATCTCTAGAGCTTCTTTTCTAGACTTTGGCTTATTAATTAATTTATCATTTAATGAAATTACGCTATCAGCACCTAATACTAGTCGATCTGGATATTTATTGCTAACTTTTGTAGATTTAAGTTCAGCTAAATTTTTTGATATAATTAAAGGGCTGGCATTTTCAGTTAACAAGCTTTCTTTAATTTGATCTTCGTCTACATTTGACACAACAACGTCCGACTCGATCTCATGTTTATCTAAAATTTCTTTTCTCACTCCACTTCCAGATGCCAAAATTATTTTCATTTATTTTTTTGTATTTCAAAAATTTTCAGTATAGATGCGGCTGTTTCCTCAACAGACCTTCTGGTAACATCAATAATTGGCCACTTATATTTATTAAAAAGTTTTTTAGATTTATCTACCTCCTCTTGTATAGATTTAAGATCGGTATATTCTTTAATATTATGATCTTGCATTATTGCTACTCTATTTCTTCTAATATCTGCTAATCTTTCTGGATCTGCTACTAAACCAATAACACATTTTTTATTTTTTTCAGACTTTAAATCCTCCGGAACTTCCTGATCTAAAACTAGAGGAATGTTAATAGTTTTATAACCTCGATTAGCAAGGTAAATAGAAGTAGGTGTTTTGTTTGTTCTACTCACGCCTAAAAGAATGATGTCTGCTTTATCAATATCACCTAATTTTTTTCCATCATCATGATACATGGTAAACTGTATAGCTTCAATTCTTCGAAAATACTCGTCATCTAAAACGTGTTGGGCGCTTGGCTTATGAATAGCTTTTTGATTTAATAATTTAGAAAAGTTTAATATTAAATTTCCTAATATTCCAAAACAAGGAATGTTGTTTTTTTCACAATTATTTGAAATATATTTAGCTAATTTTGTTTCGACAATTGTATATAAAATTATAGAGTTCTTAGATCCAGAACAATTCTTGATTATCTTGTCAATTTGTAGCTCGGTTCTAACAAAAGCAAACTCTTTTTTTTCATATTCAAAATTGGCAAACTGTGATTTTAAAGACAAAAAAATCCTATCTAGAGTTTCTCCTGTAGAGTCAGACACAAGATATACATTGTATTTTTGGTTCATATCTCTGTTAACAAATATTTAATAAACTAGTCTTTTTCACAATTGTTTAAATTAATAAAAAATAGTTAACAATAATTAACATTATTTTAACATTTTGTTAGGTGTTGATATTATAATTTTATAATTGTTTATAATTTAAATAAAATCATAGAAATATTGGCATTTATAACATGATTTACTCAATCCAAGTTGTATAAAATATGTATAAATAGTTATATTAATAATTAACAAGATCTACTACACATTTTATATTTATAAATTAAAATTATATGTATGAGCACTCTTAAGAAAATATTAATTGATAAAAACAATACTTGTAAGTCTATATGGTTTATGAGACAAGCAGGAAGATATTTACCAGAATTTAGGGAAATAAGATCTAAAAATCCCAATTTTATTAAACTTTGTTTAAATAGTGAATTGAGTTCGGAAATTACTCTTCAACCAATTAAAAAATTTAATTTAGACTCTGCCATAATTTTTTCAGATATTTTATTAATCCCTTATGCATTAGGACAAGAGGTGGATTTCATTCAAGGCCGCGGGCCTGAATTAAACAATTTCAATACAGAAAAATTCTTTGACAATACTGAAATGGAATTTTCAAAAATATTAAATCCAATCTATAGGGCAATAGAAATAACTAGAAAAAAACTAGATAAAGACAAATCATTGATAGGTTTTATAGGAGCACCATGGACACTGTTGGTTTATATGCTCAATATTAAGAAAAGTAAAACTGAAATAAATACAGATAAGTTTGCAAAATATAAAGTTAATATAGATCAAATTTTAAATAGATTAATTAAATTTTTATGCATCCACGCTCGTAATCAAATAAACGCTGGTGCAGATGTCGTCCAAATATTTGATTCTTGGGCAGGATTAATTCCAGAAAATAATATTAAAGATTATTGCTATATACCAAACACAAAAATAGTTGAATTTTGTAAAAAAGAGAAAATTCCTAATATTTGTTTTCCTAAGGGTATTAAAAAGAAGTATGTAGATTTCAACAAGATAGTTAAACCTGACGGATTGAATCTAGATTACACAATAGATCCAGTGTGGGCAAAAAATAAATTAAGAAATGTAGTGTTGCAAGGCGGCCTTCACCCAGAATCTTTAATAAAATCTGAGAAAGATATGTTTGAGGGGGCGACGAAATACATCCAAGCATTTAAAGGCATTCCTTACATTTTTAATCTTGGTCATGGCTTACTTCCAAAAACGGATCCTGATAGAGTAAAAAAATTAATTGAATTTTATAGGAATTATTAATGGATAAAGACCACCCAGAAATAAAATTTGGTAAAACTGGAGTTTTATTAATCAACCTAGGCACGCCGGACTCTACTAATTGGTGGGATATTAGAAAATATCTAAAAGAATTTCTTTCGGATAGAAGAGTAATAGAAGTTAATCCTTTTATTTGGAAAATAGTCTTAAATTTATTTATTTTAACCTTCAGACCATCTAAAACCGCTCATGCTTATAAAAAAATTTGGCGCAACGAAAACAATGAGTCGCCTTTGTTATATTTTACTAGAAGCCAAGCCATCAAGTTAAACGATAAGATTGGTAGTGAAGAAATAATCGTAGATTTTGCTATGAGATACGGCAACCCAAGTATAAAGTCTAGGTTAAATAAACTTAAAGATGCAGGGTGTGAAAATATAGTTATTCTTCCTCTATATCCTCAGTATGCAGCCGCCACAACAGCAACTGTTTGTGATGAAGTTTATAGATCATTAATGTTAATGAGATGGCAACCTAGCCTTCAAATTATTCCTCATTATGAAAGCAACCCTTCTTATATTGACGCTCTCGTAAACAGTATCGAAAAAAAAATTAAAGAAATAAATTGGAAACCTGATTTAATAATTTGCTCTTATCACGGAATTCCTAAATCCTATTTTGATAAGGGAGACCCTTATCATTGTTATTGTCACAAAACTACAAGATTAATGAAGGAGAAATTTAATCAATTAGAGATCAAGACGACTTTCCAATCAAGATTTGGACCTCAAGAGTGGCTAACTCCTTATACAGATAAAACGTTAGAAGATTTACCCAATAAGGGAATAAAAAATCTATTGGTAATATGTCCTGGTTTCGCAGCAGACTGTGTAGAAACTTTAGAGGAAATAAATATTCAAGGAAAAGAAAGTTTTTTAAAAAATGGTGGAGTTAATTTTGATTTAATTCCTTGCCTAAATGATAACTCAGATCACATCAGATTGTTTGAAAAATTAATTAGTAAGTATTTATAAATGAATTTATATTTATTATTTAAAGCTTTACATTTAATTGCCGTTATATCTTGGATGGCTGGGCTTTTATATTTACCCAGGATTTTTGTTTACCATTCAGAAGCAGAGGATAAATCACAAAAAACAGTTTTTAAAGTTATGGAGAGAAGACTCTACAACTACATAATGATGCCTGCGATGATGCTCTCATGGCTTTTTGGAATTTTACTCATACACAGTTTAGGTTTTTCAGTTTTCTCAGAGCTGTGGATGCAGATTAAAATTATATCTGTTGTTATTTTGACTTACTATCACTTTACTTTAGGCAAATATCTTAGTGATTTTGCAATAGACAATAATCAGAAAAGCTCCAAATTCTTCAGAATTTATAATGAAATACCCACTCTTATACTGATTGTAGTAATATTTATTGTAATATTTAAACCATTATAATTAGGGGTTGAATTTTTTTTAAAAATCCCTATATTTTTATTACATTCCTTAAACAATAACAATCAAATGAACTTACAAGAATTAAAGCAAAAAAATCCTGCAGAGCTAATTAGTGAAGCTGAAAAGCTTGGAATAGAAAATCCTAGCACTTTAAGAAAGCAAGAAATATTATTTGCTATATTAAAAAAACTTGCAGAAAAAAATGAGCAAATAACTGCAACTGGAGTCCTGGAGGTGCTTCAAGATGGCTTCGGGTTTTTAAGAGCGATTGAATCAAATTATTTACCAGGGCCTGATGATATATATGTTAGCCCAAGTCAAATAAGAAGATTTGGTTTGAGAACAGGAGACTCAGTTGAAGGCGAGATTAGAGGACCCAAAGATGCCGAAAGGTATTTTGCTTTATTAAAGGTTAATAAAATTAATTTTGATGACCCAGAAAAAGGAAAGAATAAGATTGCTTTTGACAACCTTACTCCATTGTATCCAAATGAAAGAATAAAGTTAGAGGTCGAGACCACTAAAGTAGAAAAAAAACCAGATAATACTGCCCGGCTTATAGATTTAGTGAGCCCAATAGGCAAAGGACAAAGGTCGCTGATTGTGTCTCCACCACGAGCCGGCAAGACAATTATCCTACAAAATATAGCTCAATCAATAACTGCAAACCATCCAGAATGCTATTTAATGGTATTATTAATTGATGAAAGACCAGAAGAAGTAACTGATATGCAAAGATCAGTTAAAGGAGAGGTTGTTGCTTCAACTTTTGATGAACCTGCATCTAGACACGTTGCAGTTGCTGAAATGGTAATAGAAAAAGCAAAAAGATTGGTAGAGCACAAAAAAGATGTAGTTATATTATTAGACTCCATTACAAGACTCGGAAGAGCCTATAACGCAGTAATTCCAAGCTCTGGTAAAGTTTTAACAGGAGGTGTTGATGCCAACGCTCTCCAGAGACCAAAAAGATTCTTCGGTGCTGCAAGAAACGTTGAAGAAGGAGGATCTTTGACAATTATATCAACGGCGTTAATTGATACTGGAAGCAGAATGGATGAGGTAATTTTTGAAGAATTTAAGGGAACAGGAAATTCAGAATTAATTTTAGATAGAAAAGTTGCAGACAAAAGAATCTATCCCGCATTAGATATCACTAGATCGGGCACTAGAAGAGAAGAACTTCTTTTTGAAAAAGATGATCTATCTAAAATGAATGTTCTTAGAAGAATCATAAGTCCAATGGGTACAATGGATGGTATTGAATTTTTGATTTCTAAATTAAAGAATACCAAGAATAACGCTGATTTTTTTGACTCGATGAATAAGACAGCAAATTAAAGACTTAAATTACTGGACAGTTTGATTTTTAAAATTTACTTCGTGTAAGTAGAAATTAATTATATTCTCTAAAGTATTTGCTTTATCCTTTAATGATACAGCCTCAAGTAGCTTTTGCTTTTCTTCATTTGTTACAGGTGCAATCATAGCCAAAGTATTTATTTTTTGTATTTCATCAAGTCTTTCAAATTCTTTCCAATTAAGAAGAAATCCACTTCTATTAAAAAAAATCTCAGCTTTCTTTATTATAGATCTAGTATTAATTTCTTCTAGAGCGGGCTCTAGGTCCAAGCTAAATTTTTCATAATTAACTTTAAATTCTCGATATAATTTAGAATTTTTTGTCTCTTCCTGTATTTCAAATCTAGTTATCCCGGCTAAATTGATTAGAATTCTTCCGTCATCACTTTTTTGGAAATCGCTAATTTTTCCTAAACATCCTACTTTGTACAGTTCTTCATCTTTTCTTTTTTGTTGTATCATACCTATTAATTTATCTTTATGAATAGAATCATTGACTAAGTCCAAATATCTTTGTTCAAAAATATTTAACGGCAGATTCGTCTTAGGGAAATATATTACACCGCTTAGTGGAAAAATTGGAATCTGTCTTGGAAAAGATTTCATATTGTATTAATTATACTAGAAATCTTGAAATATCGATAGCATCATTTTTATTAAGGTTGACCATATTCAAATTTGTATAATATACTTAATTAGTTTTGCGGGCATAGCTCAGTGGTAGAGCGTCTCGTTGCCAACGAGAAGGTCGAGGGTTCGAGCCCCTTTGCCCGCTCCATTATAGTAAATATGAGCGATTTGTCAGATAAAAAATGTATTCCATGTAAGGGTGATATTCCACCTTTTGACACTAAAGAAATACATAAATATTTAAAAAAAGTTGACGGGTGGGATGTGAAGAGAGATGAAGAAGAAAGCTTTTTTTTAACTAAAGAATTCAAATTTAAAAATTTTTTAGAAAGTCAGAATTTTATAAATAAGATTGGTATAATTGCTGAGAAGGAAGGTCATCACCCTGATATTTCATTTGGTTGGGGTTATTGTAAGGTTAAAATTTTTACCCATGCAATAAAAGGATTAGCAGAAAGTGATTTTATTTTAGCGGCAAAAATTGATAAAATTTAGCTAGTGATTAAAATGACGTATTTTAGTAAAGACCATTTTTATTTTAGCTTTATTGGCAGCATCAATAACCTCTTGATCCTTTACTGATCCTCCTGGTTGAACAATAATTTTTACTCCAGCTTTAATTAAGGTTTCAATTCCGTCTGCAAAAGGAAAAAATGCGTCGGACGCTGCTATAGAATTTTTAATTTTAAAGGGCTGGAACTGTTTAGCTTTTTGAGATGCTATTTTACAACTATCCAACCGACTTGGCTGACCCGCACCAATGCCTATAGTTGCAAAATCTTTTGTCAAAACTATTGCATTAGATTTTACATGCTTACACACATTAAATGCAAATTCAATTTCAGAAATTTCTTTCTTTGTTGGCTTAATTTTTGTTACACATTTAAGCGTATTTTTATCTAATATTAAGTTATCTTTACTTTGGATCAAGAACGAGTTGTTAAAAGATTTTATAGTTATCAAATTTTTTATCTCAAATTTAGAAATATCAATTACTCTTAAGTTCTTCTTTTTTTTTAAAATATTCAGAGCTTTTTTATCAAAACTTTTAGCTAAAATAACCTCAAGAAAATTTTTACTTATTTCTTGAGCTATTTTTTTAGTAATTTTAAAATTACAAGCTACCACTCCACCAAAAGCACTTATTGGATCACAATCATAAGCATTTTTAAAAGATGCTAATGTAGATTTGTTTTGAGAAACCCCACATGGGTTTGCGTGTTTAATTATAACTGTAGCAGGCTTTTTAATAGTTAATAAGATTTCTAGACCAGCAAATATATCATTATAATTATTAAAACTAAGTTCTTTACCGTTTAGTTGCTTCAACCCAATATTTTGATCAAAGTAATTACTTATATATAATGAGCTTGATTGATGAGGATTTTCTCCATATCTTAATGTTTGAATTTTCTTACCAAAAATAGTTTTATTTTCAGGAAAGTCTATTTTTAATTTTTGATTAAACCAATTAGCAATCATAGAGTCATAATAGGCCGTTAATCCAAATGCCTTTGAAGACATCAGCTCTCTAAATTTTAAGGATGTTTTTCCTTTATTTTCTCTAATTTCTTTTATCAAACTTTGATAATCATTTTTATTTGTGATGATAGTTACATTGTTGAAATTTTTAGCTGCTGCTCTAACCATGGTAGGACCACCAATATCGATATTTTCAATTATATTTTTTGGATCTTTCGAATTTATTACAGAATTTTGAAATGGGTAAAAGTTAACTATAATTAAATCTATTGGAGCAAATCCCTCATTTTTTATTTCTATCTTATGTTTTTTATTTTTTCTATCAAAGAGTATCCCTGCATGTATTTTTGGGTGTAAAGTTTTAACTCGACCACCAAGCATTTCTGTAAAGCCAGTATATTTTGAAATTTCTGTACACTCAAATCCTAGTTTTCTAATAGAGGCGTATGTTCCCCCAGAGCTTATAATATTTATTTTAAATTTTTTTAATATTTTCAGAACAGGACCTAGATCCGTTTTGTCAGAAACAGAAATAAGAGCGTTTTCAATTTTTTGTTTCATAATTAAGTATTCTTTTTAATTTCCCAATGAATAATTTGATTTTTATTAACTAGATTACCTGACACTGTTACACAAGTATTATCTAATATTTTATTTTTTCCTAAAAAAATGCTTTTTTCTAATAATATTGAACCATTTATTATTGTAAAAATTAATGATTTGTTTTTAGAAATTTGAATTAATACACTATTTCCGCCCATCGTCTTTACAGCCGTTAAACCAGGATATAGATGAAATCTAAGACTATAATTTATAGGTCTGCCATCTTTCTTTTTTATAATTTCGTCACAACCTGTTAACATACAGCTAGTTTTATCCATAGATAATTCTCTTTTGTGTATACAGCCAAATTTCTTTTCATAACCATTGTGTGAGGCAGTAAATTTAATTTCTTTATTATCTTCTACAAAATCTAGATTATTAACTTTAAAAGTATCCTTAATAGAATTTCCAAATACTTTATTAATAAGTTTATTTCTTTCAAATTTTGTTACAGAGGTGTTATCTAAAGTCAAAGTTGATTGTGCAGATGTAAGGCGGCTTAAAAGTTCAGCTTTAGGTGATATCCCTGAACCAAATCCACAATTAGTAATAATTTTTTCTCCATCAAGATAATACTCAAATGATAACGGGCCAGATTGATAGCTTCTAGAAAAATCTTTCTTGGGAGGTTCGCCAACATCAAAAAAAATTGTGGAGCTTTTAATATTAAATATATGAATACCACCAAGTAACTTTTTTTTATCTTTAGATTTTAAATTTACAGCATCAAAAAACTTATCAAATTGTGTTATGTGATCTTCTGTTCCTCCATTAAAAAGAGGAGTTTGATTTTTAGGTGTTAGAATGTTTTTAATACATTTTAGGTTTTTATCAATTATTATCTCTAGAAATTCTGGAACATACTTTTGAGCGTCCTTAATGGTTTCTCTGCATAGAATTAGGTATTTAGAAAAAAAAATCAGATCATTAGGATTACGGGTTAGAGGAAAACCATCATCATCAAAGCAGTCTTTTATTAGTTTTTCTAATTCTTTTATTGAAATATCAAAATTGTCTAAATATTCTTTAAAAACTAATCCAGATAAAAGAAGAGCAGTTAAGATCTCTAACCTTTTAGAATTATTTTTTTCAAATTTAATATTTTTTTTTAAGTGGTTGGTTTGAGATATTATGCTATTCAAAAAATTTTTTTTAAAATAAAAAGAACCGTTATTAAGAATAATATCTACATTTAAAATCCAACTTATAATTCTGTTACTAAGAATAGAACTTTCCCATACATTCTTTCTGTATTTTGAATATTTTAAGATCCAGATATCAATTATTTTCTGTAATGATTTTCCATCATTTTTTCTATCAATTAAATTTAACCACAAAAAATCATGTAATTCTCCTTGTTGTTTGCTGGTTCCTTTTTTGATCCAAAATAAATTCGGGTCAATTTCACTTATCTTAAAAGAGTATTTCGTGAAATTAGTAATAGTAGAAAGTAAAAATGGATTAGGATGAAAATAGAATTGTTGAGGAGTTTTAGATATTAAAGATTTATTATAAAAGCTAGTTAAAAAATAATTCTTTTTTATGAATTTTATTAAACTTATTTGAATGGCTAAAAAGTAAAAATAAATACTTTTTATATTAAACATTTATTAATTTGTTCTAAGAATTTGTATGTTTTTTTTTAGGTCGCCTTGATTTTCCTTAAAGATAGTAGAACCCGAAACAAGTACATTTGCTCCCGCTTTCTTTGCTTGTACACAATTCTCAAAATTGATACCTCCATCTATTTCTATTTCAGTTTTTAATTTTTTTTTATCTAACATTTCTTTAATTTTTTTTGTTTTTTCCAAAACTTCTGGCATAAATTTTTGTCCTCCAAAACCAGGTTCAACGCTCATGATAAGAATTAAATCAACCTTATCTAAATATTTTTCAATTAAACCTACTTCTGATTTAGGTTTTAATGATATACCAACTTTCTTTCCTTCTTTTTTGATTAAATTAATTGTGTTTGATATATCTGGGGTAGCTTCTGGATGAAAGGTGATAATATCTGCCCCGGCTTTAGAAAAATCTTTAATGAAATTATCTACAGGAGCTATCATTAAATGAACGTCAAATATTTTTTTCGTAAGTGGTCTTAGTTTTTTAATTACGTCTGGTCCTATTGTTAAGTTTGGAACGAAATGCCCATCCATAACATCTATATGAATATAATCTGCCCCAGCTTTTTCTAATGCTATAACTTCTTCACCTAATTTGCTAAAATTTGCTGAAAGTATAGACGGAGATATTTTGATAGGATTATTCATGCTTTACTTATATTTTAATCAAAAAATTTGTCAAAAAAATAAATTGTTAATTAAAAAGTTGGTAAAGTTGTTTTGAAAAATCACTTTCTAATGGAAAAGCTAACATT
>MDSV01135397.1_pt1 | contig 13498 bp, 13 predicted proteins | sample 810851 | NCBI WGS metagenome assembly MDSV01 (sample SAMN05326640, study PRJNA326480) | marine metagenome | isolation source: seawater | place: Atlantic Ocean: North East | collected 2012 | reverse complement strand
GGGCGCGCCCGCCGGCGTCTTCAACCTTGTTCAGGGCGACGGCGCGACCGCGGGCGCGCGGCTTGTCGAACATCCCGATGTCGCCATGATCAGCTTTACCGGGTCGACTCGCGCCGGCGCCAGCATCATGCGCGGCGCGGCCGACAGTTTCAAACGCGTCGCGTTGGAACTGGGCGGCAAGGGCGCCAACCTCATCTTCGCCGATGCGGACGAGGATGCCGTCGCGCGCGGCGTGCGCCAATGCTTCATCAACAGCGGCCAGAACTGCAACGCCCCGACCAGGATGCTGGTCGAGCGTTCGGTCTACGAGACCGCCGTGGACAAGGCGCGCGCGGCGGCCAACGCGATTGCGGTCGGCCCGTCATCGGCCGAGGGCGCGCATATGGGACCGGTCATTTCCAAGGGGCAGTTCGACAAGATCCAGGACCTGATCGAGACCGGCATTCGCGAAGGCGCGCGGCTGGTCGCGGGCGGGACCGGCCTGCCGGCCGGCTTCAACCGGGGCTATTTCGTCCAGCCGACGGTGTTCGCCGATGTCGACAACGAAATGACCATCGCGCGCGAGGAGATTTTCGGCCCCGTCCTCAGCATCATTCCGTTTGCCGATGAGGAAGAGGCGGTGGCGATCGCCAACGACACGCGCTATGGCCTCACCAATTATGTCCAGAGCGGCGATGGCGCGCGGCGCAACCGGCTGGCGCGCAGGCTGCGCTCCGGCATGGTGGAGATGAACGGCCAGCCGCGCGGCGCCGGCTCGCCCTTCGGCGGCGTCGGTCACTCGGGCGGCGCGCGCGAGGGCGGTATCTGGGGGCTGGAGGAATACATGACCGTGAAATCGGTCTCGGGCTGGTCGTCGTAACCACGCCGATGTGACGCTGGCGGCAATGGCGGCTGAGGATCGTACCCAACAAAAAACCCGATCTCGCGATCGGGTTTCTTCAATTCAGGAAATGCTCCGCCGATCAGTTGGCAGGCTGCTGTACCTTGGCGCGGGCCTGTTCCTCTGCCATGCGCTTTTGGAACATCTGCGCGAAGTCGATCGGGTCGACGAGCAGCGGCGGGAAGCCGCCATTGCGCGTGGCGTCGGCGACGATCTGACGGGCGAAGGGGAACAGCAGGCGTGGGCATTCGATGAACAGCATCGGCAGCACATGCTCCTTCGGGAAGCCGGCCACGCGGAATACGCCGCCATAGACCAGTTCGCACAGGAACATCGGCTTGTCGTTCGACTTGGCTTCCGCCTTCAGCGACAGCAGCACGTCGTAATTGTCGTCGCCGAGCGGGTTGGCGTTGACGTTTACGGAAATGTTGATCGCAGGCTGGGCGTCGCGCTTCTGCAGCGAGGCGGGAGCTCCCGGATTTTCAAAGGAAAGATCCTTGATGTACTGGGTGAGAATGCTCAGCGATGGGCTCGACTTCTTTTCCGCCGCCCCGTTTTCCTCGGCCATTGCGCGTCCTTTCGAGTGATTTCGTTGAATGCGAGTTAGCATCTAGTCGGCGGAGGTACAACCCTTTCGCCCCGGCGTTAGGGCCTTGAAGGTCCGCATTGCGGCCTATTTCGGCTTATCATCGTCGTCGGGCTTGCCCTTGCCCGCCCAGGGCGAATTCGGGTCCGGGTCGTGAGAGAAATCGTCTGCATCGAGATCGACCACTTTCGGCCCCTCGCGCGGGCCTTCGCGGCGCGGCGGCTCGCGCGTCGTGTAGCTGAACCCGGCAGAGCGCTGAGAAACCACCACCATATTGCGGCTCATCCGCTTCCACACGAAATCGCGAAGCGGCGGGACAAACAGCAGGAAGCCGCAGAGATCGCTGACGAAACCGGGCAGCAGCAGCAGGATGCCCGCCAGCACGATCATGCCGCCATGCACGAGATCGCGGCCCGGATTGCCGCCGTCGCGGACATCCTGGTTGAGCCTCTGCAAGACGCTGAAGCCCTGGATGCGCAGCAGGATCGCGCCGATCACGGCGGTCAGCATGATCAGGCCGAGCGTCGGAAACAGGCCGATCGCGCGACCGACGATGATGAAGCCCGCGATTTCAACGAACGGGTAGAGAATGATGGCAATAAGAAGCGGCAAGTCGTTTTCCTGTCTGGCTTGTCTTTTCCAGCTTGTTTTTTCTGGCTTTCTTTCCGTTTTCGCGGCCCATGGGAAATGCGCTTGATAATCCGATGTGTTACATTTGAATCATGGCCCTGTGAAGTCTATATGGGGATAGGAAAACAACAAGGAAAGCGGCGGGTACAACGAAATGGGCACAAGCGATCTGATCACCCTCTTCTTCCTGATTGCGGCTGTGGTGATTTTCTTCCAGCTCCGCAACGTTCTCGGTCGGCGCACCGGCAATGAAAAGCCGCGTTACGAGCAGACGCCGGTGCGTTCGCGCACCGATGCGCTGGAGCCGGGGCGCGGCGAGGGCAAGGTGATCACGCTGCCGGGCGTCGAGAAGGAACAGGAAGCCGCCCGCAAGGCCGCGATCGACAAGATCGCGCCGGCGGGAAGCGACGTCAATTCCGGCCTCCAGGCGATTGCCGCGGCCGATCCGCAATTCGATCCCGACGCCTTCCTCAAGGGCGCGCGCTCGGCCTATGAAATGATCGTGATGGCCTTTGCCGAAGGCGATCGCCGCAGCCTCAAGAACCTCCTTTCGAAGGAGGTCTATGACGGCTTCAACGCCGCCATCAGCGAGCGCGAGGCCAAGGGCGAGACCGTCAGGGCGAATTTCGTCGGCATCGAAAAGGCTGAGATTACCGAGGCCGAGGTCGAAAAGACCGAAGCCCGGATCACGCTCCGTATCGTCAGCCAGATGATCTCGGCCACCTATGGCAAGGATGGCGAGGTCGTCGACGGCGACCCCGAGGAAATCGCGGAAATCCGGGATCTCTGGACCTTCGCCCGCGACACCAAGGCGCGCGATCCGAACTGGAAGCTGATCGCCACGGCCTCCGAATAGGCGATTGATCCGGCGGCATCTGCCGCCTGACGGGAGTTCGACTGATGAGCCGGCGCAAGCTCTCGTCCGAGGAACGCGAATTGTGGAACAAGGTGGCCCGCACGGCGCGGCCGCTTCCCGGCCGCAAGGCGGAAAGGCCCGAGACGGCCGCCGAGAGTTTCGCCGAGATGATGGCCCCGAAGACGCCCGCGCCCATGAAGGCCGAGCCGCCGCGCGCCGGCGTCTCGCCGCTCGCGCTCCGGCAGCCAAAGGAACCGCGCCACCATCCGCTGGAGCGGCCGGTGAAAAGAAAGCTCGCCAGCGGGCGCATCGGCATCGATGCCCGCATCGATCTTCACGGCCTGTTTCAGGACGAGGCCCATGCGCTGCTTCTTTCCTTTCTGCGCCGCGCCCATGAACGCGGCCATCGCCATATCCTGGTGATCACCGGCAAGGGGGCCTCGCTTGGAAGCGACGGCGTGCTGAAGCGCACCGTGCCGCTGTGGTTCTCTCTGCCGGATTTCCGCCCCCTGATTTCCTCCTATGAGACCGCCGCCCGACACCATGGCGGCGAAGGCGCGCTCTATGTCCGCCTTGCGCGCCGGAAGGGAGGAGCGGCATGACCCCCTTCGGCGATGCCGTGCGCGCATTGCGGGCGAAACGCGGCGTCACGCAAAAGCAGATGGCCGAGGCAATCGGCGTCTCGCCTGCCTATCTGTCGGCGCTCGAACACGGTCGGCGCGGCAAGCCGAGCTTCGATTTCCTGCAGCGGGTGGCCGGCTATTTCCACATCATCTGGGACGATGCCGAGGCGTTTTTCGAAATCGCCGACCAGTCCGATCCGCGCGTCGTGATCGACACGATCGGCCTGCCCTCCACCCACACCGCCTTCGCCAACCATCTGTCGCGCAGTATCGGCCGGCTGGATGAGGATGCGGTGGCGGAACTGGAAGCCGTTCTTCAAAAGCGCCTGAAACGCTGAGGCATTCCCGGTCTCGATTAACCGAACAGCCCCCTGATCATGTCCTTGTCATAGGGCTTGGACAGGATGCGGATATCCTCGAGGTCTTCGGGAAGCGTCAGGCTGTCGCCATAGCCGGAAGCGAACACGAAGGACACGCCATCCCGCTTCAGCCGCCGCGCCACCTCGAAGCTGGTCTCGTTGCCGAGATTGATGTCGAGAAGGCCGAAGTCGAAGGGGCTGTCACGCCGGTCGAGCATGCCGATCGCGGCTTCCACCGTCGGCGCGATAACGGTCTCCAGACTGCCGAGCCTTTCGAAGATCATCTCGGCATCCAGGGCAATCATCAGATTGTCCTCGACCACCAGCACCGATTTCGGCGGCGTGAAGGCGCGCGGCGCGGAGACCTGTTTAACAGCTGCGGGCGCCGGTTCCGGCTCCTCGGCGACCACATGTTCGGCCGGCAGCCAGAACGCGGCCGTCACGCCTTCCAGACGATAGGAAATATCGGCCCGGCCGGATAGCTCGAACGGTATGGTGCGCTCTATGATGGTTGAACCGAAGCCCCGGCGTTTTGGCGCTTTCACCGGCGGACCACCGGTCTCGCGCCAGTCGATCTGGAGGCTTTCGTCCGGGCCGAGGCTCCAGTCGATCCTGACCGTGCCGCGCGCCGATGACAGCGCGCCGTATTTGGCGGAGTTGGTCATCATCTCGTGGATCACCAGCGCCATCGAGGTATAGGCTTTCGACGTCAGAAGCACGTTGGGGCCGGTGGTTTCCAGCCGCGTCTTCCTGTCGAGGAGGTAGCTCTCCGCCTCCGCCTCGATCAGTTCCGTGAGCGCGGCCGGTGCCCAGTGGTGGCGCGTGATCTGGTCGTGGGCGCGGGCCAGCGTCTGCACCCGGCCATCGAGCTTGGCGACCAGTTCGGTGGTGGAGATCGCACCAACGCTGGTCTGCGATATCAGGCCGCGCACCAGGCCCAGAATGTTGCGGACCCGGTGGTTGAGCTCGGCGATCAGCAGCTCCTGCTTCTCATTGGCAAGCTTGCGTTCGCGCCCGGCCTCTTCCGTCAGCCGCAGCACGACTTCCAGCAGCATGATCCGCAATTGCGAGGCGGCGCGGATATCGGCTGCGGACCAGGGCGCGCTCTGGCCGCGCACCGTCGTTTGCCAGGTCTCGAAACTCTTGCGCGGCGTCAGCCTGGCGCCGTTCGGGCCATAGCTCACCGGCTTTTCCGGATTGCCGGCCCAGTTGACCTGCTGCACCAGTTCGGCCCGGAAGAACAGCAGATAGTCGCGCGGCGAGCGCGAGATCGGGATCGACAGCACGCCGGCCGCCTTTGCGACAAGGCGCTCCGCGTCCGGCATGAATGTGCCGATCTCGTGATTGGCGTAGACGGCGTTGCCGGGCAGCGCGTTCAGATGGTCGCAGAGCGCCAGGATATCCGTCGCCGCCGGCGCGTCGCCGCCAACCACGACCTTGTTCTCCTGCACCACGGCATAGCCATCCGCCTTGAGAATGTCGGCGAAGGATTCGGCGGAAGAATGCAGCAGTTCCGGCGTGGTGGCGTCCTTCGAAAGCGTGCGGGAAATATGCGTCGTCAGCCGGTGCACCACCTCGTCATTGGCGCGCTCGTCGGCTGAAAGCCGCGTCTGCAGGATCAGAGACAGCATGTGGCCGAACAGCAGCGCGGCGTTTCGAAGGCGCATCGAGGGAACATGCGTCTTGCCGTGGTGGCAGGCAATCAGCCCCCACAGCGCGCCGTTGACGATCACCGAGATCGACATCGAGGCGCCGACATTCATGTTGCGCAGATATTCGAGATGGATGGTCGACACGCTTCTGAGCCGGCTTCCCGAAAGGTCCAGCACCTCGCCGTCAAGGGCAAGGATCGGTGATCCTTCGTCCGCAACGGAACCGATCAGCCGGATCGGGTTTTCGACATAGAGCGCGCGCGCCTGTTTTGGAATGTCGGTGGCCGGATAGCGCAGGTTCAGGAACGGTTCGAGATCGTGCTTCCTGGCCTCCGCCACCACTTCGCCGGTATCGTCCGCGCCGAACTTGTAGAGCATCACCCTGTCGAAGCCGGTGATCAGCTTCACGAAGCGGACGGTGTGGCTGTAGACCGCGGCAAAGGACGGAAGCTCGGCCATGCGGTCGATGGCGTTGCGCACATTGGCCATGTCGGTGGCCGCACCCTCCACCGCCGTGGCGGGCTCGAACTCGATGATGATGGTGTCGTTGAACCTGTGCACCGAAGCATCGAACCGGTTCGCGGACCCGGCGATGCCGAGGTCGTAGATCACCTCGACGCCGCGGTTCGGATTGAGGAATTGCAGCCCGTTGCGAATGGTATGGATCGTATCCGCCGGAAGCAGTGCCTCCGCCTGCCGGCCAAGCAGCGACGCTGCCGCAACGTCGAGAAAATTGCCGATGTTTTCGGAGACATGCGAGATCGTCCAGTCGGGCGCGACGGCGACCAGAAAGCCGAATGCCTGCACGCGACCGAGAAGATGGATCGGCTCGCGATCGCAATTGGTCAGATCGACCCGGTCGTTCATTGCGCCTGTGCTCCTTCAAGATGGCAAACGGCCTCCAGATAGGCATCGAAAAGCGCCCTGGCTGACGTCACGGCCGTTGCGACGGCGCTTTGGTTGGCAGGCTGGGCGGCGAGCCAGGCCCGGAAAGATGTCCAGTGATCCTCGCCCTCGCCATAGCGCAGGAAGGCGACGGGATAGGGCGCGCCGGCCTTCGCCAACTGGCCGAGCAGATAACGCGCGCCAAGCCGCGAGCCTTCCAGCACATAGGCCAGACCCGCGACCGAGCTGCTGTTGCCCGCAACGCAAGCGCCTGCCGGCATTGAAAGCGCGAGCGCCTCAAGATCGCGCGCGAGCGCCGCCGTGCGCAGCCTGTCGCCGGGAAGCGTCGCATAGAGCGGCTGGGCGGAAAGCCAGCGCTCGACTTGCGGCAGCACGCGGGCATGCATCAGCAGGAAACGCTGATAGCCTTCGGGCGAGGCGAATGGCGTGCGGCTGACCGCGCGATCGAGGCGCTGATGCAGGTCGCTGGTATTGTTTCGCAGTTCGGCAAGCAGTTCCATTCGCCACTTTAGAAGAAATCAATATACGGGAAACGTGACCTTGTAGACGAATAATGCGGGCCGCGCCAGACGTTTGCGATTATGGGGAGACAGGCAGGGTCGGGCTTTAAACCAGATTAAAGCGGGTCGCTATTGGCGAGTTGGCATGGCCGGCCATACTCGCCCGTCAGCGCCTCGGCGGCCTGGCGCAGGGCCTGGCGGAAGTTCCTGACGGAGGCCATTGTCTCGTACTCGGCCAGCGTGACAAACCCCACCTGGATCTCGGGCAGCGCGAAACCGGGAATATTGAGCGCAACGACCTCGCCGACGGCGAGCCGGCTTTCGAGCATGAAGCGGGGCGTGAGCGTCAACACCTGCATTTCATGGGTCAGCGTGAGCAGCGAACCAGGGCCGGCGTTGAGTTCCAGCATCGGCTGGGGAAGAATCACGCCATGGTTGCGCAGTTCCGTTTCGAGCGCGATGCGGTTATTGCTTTCCGCCGGCGGCAGCAACCAGGGCCAGTCGGCCAGTTCGGCAATGTCGATATCGGAACGTCCCGCAAGAGGATGGTTCTTCGAACAGGCCAGCACGAGGTCGGTGTGCGTCAGCGGATCGTGGCGCAGCGACGGCATCACGGTTTTGGGAATATGGTTCCAGTCGATCCGCCCGACATAACAGTCGATCCGGCCGTCCCAGAGCTCGCGCAGTATATCGCCGACCACGCCGGCCGAGACGCGGTAGCGGACCGCATTGTTTCCGGCGTCGAGAATTCTGAGGGTCGCGGGCAGCAGGTTGAAGATCAGCGCCGGATTGGTGCCGATCCTGAGGATCGGCGACGGGCTGATCTTCAACTCGGCCGCAAGTTGGTCAAGCGAGGAGAGCCCCGAACGGGCCCGCTCCAGCGCGACATGACCGGCGGGCGTCAGCCCGACGCCGCGCACCGAGCGCGCCACCAGCTCGACGCCGAAGGCATATTCCAGATCCTTCACCATTTGCGAAACGGCGGGCTGGGTCCGGTTGAGGACCTGCCCGACGGCGCGCAGGGAGCGATGCTCGTCGATCAGTTCAAGGACGCGCAGGTGTCTGAGACGGAGTCCGTCGATACGGTTCGATGCCTTAGCCATAAACATAACTTATCATATTGAAGGAAGTTTCGACTATTTCTTTTCGCTGGATCGGCGATAGTGCAACCGAGGAGAGTGACGGCAGGCGTTTGTCGCCAACGCGTCACCGATCGGGAGGAAAAATTGAGACGCGCCAATATCGTTTCCGGCGTTGTTCTGGCTCTTCTGGGCCTGCTTGCGCTTGTTTTCATCATTCCGAAAGGGATCGGCGAGGGGCCTGAGGGCATGATGTCGCCCCGCCTCGTGCCGAACATGATGATGATCGTCGTGGTCGCGCTGTCGGCCTTTCTGGCGTTTTCCAATCTGCGCGCCAAACCCACGCCGGAGGATGCCGAGCCGACGATCACGCGCGGCGAAATGCTGGCGCTGGTCAGGATCGGCGCGGTGTTCCTGATCTCGATCGCGCTCTACCTGCTTCTCGCCCCGCTTGCCGGCGGCATATTCCTGGTGGCGGCAAGCCTGCTGCTTCTGGGCGAGCGGCGGCCGCTGGTGATCATCGGCATGACCGCCGGGCTGCTGATGGCGGTCTGGCTGCTGTTTTACAAGCTGCTTGGGACGGGCATTCTATGAGCCATATTCTTCTCGGTTTTCAGGATGTCCTGCACCCGGCCACGCTTATATGGGTCGCGCTCGGCGTGTTCATCGGCTACGTCGTCGGCGCGCTGCCGGGGCTCGGCAAGGGCACCGGCGTGGCGGTCGCCATTCCGCTGACCTTCTATCTCACGCCGCCGGCGGCCATCGGCATGCTGATCGGCATCGCCAAGGGCAGCGGCGCGGGCAGCGCGGTCTCCGCCATCCTGCTCAACACGCCGGGCGAGCCGTCCTCGGCGCCGACCGCGCTTGACGGCTATCCGCTGGCGCGCCAGGGCAAGGCGCAGAAGGCGCTGAAAATGGGGCTGTTCGCCTCGGTGATCGGCGATTTCCTCTCGACCATCATCCTGATCCTGCTGGCCGCGCCGCTGGCGCGCTATGCGCTTCTGATCGGTCCGGTGGAACTCTGCGCGATCCTGCTGTTCTCGCTCACCTTCATCGGCGGGCTTTCCGGCACCTCGATGACCAAGGGGCTGATTGCCGGCGCGCTCGGCATTTTCTTCGCAACGATCGGGTTCGAGACCGAGACCTTCGTGCCGCGCATGAGCTTCGGTCTGCTGGAGCTCGATGACGGCATCAAGCTGGTGCCGATGGCGATCGGCATGCTGGCGGTTGCCGAAATGGTGGTGCAGGCGGGCAATCTCAAGGCGCTCGATTCCGCGACCGGCCAGATCCGCGACAGCGACAGGCGCGAGGACCGCGTGATCCTGTGGTCGGAATGGCGCCGCTGCTTTCCCGCGATCGCACGCGGCACGCTGATCGGCTCGGTCGTCGGCATCCTGCCGGGTCTTGGCGCCAGCGTCGGCTCTTTCATGTCTTATGGCGCAACCCGCAAGGCCTCCAAGACGCCGGAGAAATTCGGCACGGGCATGATCGAGGGCGTGGCGGCCGCCGAAAGCGCGGACAACGCCGTCGTGCCCGCAAGCCTGATCCCGCTGTTCGCGCTCGGCATACCCGGCAGCGTCATCGCCGCGATCCTGATCGCCGCCTTCATCCTGCACGGGCTGACGCCCGGCCCACTGATGTTCAAACAACAGCCGCGCCTCGTCGCCGATGTCTATGCCGCGATGCTGTGCGCCAGTGTGATCATGCTGGCGATCGGCTATCTCGGCCAGCGCGTGTTCGCCCAGATCATCAAGGCGCCGATGCGGCTGATCATTCCGGGCGTGCTGCTTCTGTGCAGCGTCGGCGCCTATATGGAAACCGGCAGCATCTTCTCCATCTATGTGATGCTCGCCTTCGCGGTTGTCGGTTTCTTCGCACGCAAGCTCGATTTTTCCTTCGTCACCTTTCTGATCGGCTTCGTCATCGGCCCCAATCTGGAGCTGAGCTTCCGCCAGTCGCTGCAATTGCTCGATCACAACGCGCTCAATCTGCTGCATCACCCGATCGCGCTCGTCTTTCTGGTGCTGACCGTGGTGGTTGCCTGGTGGATCGGCCATGGCAGCAGGCTGGCGGCATCGGTCGGCAGGCATGACGCGCATGATTTCACGGGTGCTGAAGATCATGACGACACGGAGTTTCTCGCAATCAAAAGGGAGGATGAGCGATGAAAACGATGACCAAACGAGGGCTTTTCGGCCTTCTCAGCGGTGCGGCCCTGAGCCTTGCCAGTCTCTCGGGCGTGGTCTTTGCCGAAGACGCCTATCCCGATCGGCCGATCACCATGATGGTCGGCTACGGCGCCGGCGGCCAGACCGACCTGGTTGCTCGCGCGGCCGCGCAGGTGATGTCCGACCAACTCGGCCAGCCGGTCAATATCGTCAACAAACCGGGCGCCGGCGGCGCTGTCGCCGCGCGTGAGCTGACAAAGGCCAAGCCCGACGGCTACACCATGCTGTTCCAGTCGAACTCGGTGGTCAATACCTCGCCCTTCATCATGGACGGCATCGATTTCACCGCGGACGATTTCGAATATGCCGGCATGATTACCGCCTTCCAGGTCGGCATGGCCGCCCGCAAGGACAGCCCGTACGACAACCTCACCGAATATCTGGCATGGGCCAAGGAAAATCCCGGCTCCAGCTTTGGCGCGTTGAGCCCCGAAGCGCGGCTCTACATTCAGGCGCTGAGCAAGCAGAATGATATCGACGTTAATATCGTTCCGCTGCAGAGCGGCAGCGAAATGATCAATGCGCTGCTCGGCAACCAGGTGGCGGCGGCGTTTTCCGGCGGCATTCACTATCGTTACCCGGAGGAGCTGAAGACGATTTCGGCCCTGACGACCTTCCGCCATCCATCCGCGCCGGACGTTCCGACCATCGAGGAGGAAGGCTATCCGATGGCGATGGATTCGCGCACCACGCTGTTCCTGCCCAAAGGAACGCCCCGCGCAATTCTCGACCGCCTCGCCGAAGCGCTCGCGGTTGCCGAGACCGACGAAAACTTCAAGAAGATCACCGCTGCGGCCGATATCCCGATCAAGTTCCTGGGTGTCGATGAGTCCTATAACGAAATACGGTCTTCCTACGACAAGAACAGGCAGATCATCGAAGAGGCCAAGAAGGCGGCGCAGTAACAGCCGCCCGCCAAAAGAAATCGCGTCGCGCAGAAACGTGCGGCGCTCCTCTCCCAAGACCGGAAAGCCGCTATGTTTCAGCCACTCAAGGGCGTCAGGGTGATCGATTTGAGCCAGGTTCTGGCCGGCCCCTATGCCACCTATCAATTGGCCCTGATGGGCGCGGAAGTCATCAAGATCGAAAAGCCCGGCGAGGGCGACTGGACCCGCATCGGCGGGCTGCTGCCGAAGCTGACCGAACGGCGCATGGCCTCAAGCTACCTGACCCAGAACGCCGACAAAAAATCCGTTACGCTCGATCTTAAGAATCCGAAGGGGCTCGAGATCGCGAAGAGGCTGATCGCGAGCGCCGATGTCTTCGTGGAAAATTTCAAGCCGGGCGTTGCCGAGCGGCTGGGCCTCGGCTTCGAGGTCGTGAAGGCGATCAAGCCGGATATCGTCTATTGCTCGATCTCCGCCTATGGCCAGAACGGGCCGTGGAGCGGACGACCCGCCTATGATCACGTCATCCAGGGCATGTGCGGCATCATGCTGACCACCGGCAAGCCCGGCGACGGCCCGACCAAGGTCGGCGCGCCCTATATCGATTTCGCAACCGGCATGAATGCCGCGCAGGCGATCATGGCGGGACTGCTGGAGGTTCGCCGCACCGGCAAGGCCGTCGAGGTCGACGTCGCCATGCTCGATACCGCGCTGATGCTGATGGCCTCGCTGATGACCCAGCATATGACCGCCGGATGGATGCCGACCCAGAGCGGCAACGAGGCCTGGAGCGCCAGCCCCTCCTCGGGCGCGTTCGAGACGAAGGACGGCGTGCTGATGCTGGCCGCCAACAACGTTCCGCAGTTCATCAGGCTCTGCAAGGCGATCGGCCGCGACGACATTCTCGCCGATGCGCGCTGGAACACGCCCACTGCCGTCAAGGCAAACGCGGCTTCCCTGCGTGAGGAGCTGAACGCCACCTTCCTGACGCGCACGGCGGATGAATGGGAGGCCGTGCTGGCCAAGGTCGATGTTCCCGCCGCCAGGGTGCGCAGTCTCGACGAAACCCTTTCGGAGGCGCATATTGCCGCGCGCGGCCTGCTTTCCGAATTCAGGATCGAAGGCCATGACGGGCCGATCCACGTACCCTCGATGAGTTTCCGCGCCAATGGCGAGGCGGTGACCGCGCATGCGCCGCCGCCCGAACTCGGCGCCGACACTGCAGGCGTGCTGCAGGGGATCGGCATTTCGGAGGGCGAGATCGACGCATTGCGCAGCGCCGGGGTGATCTGAGGGAGAGTGAGGAAAGACAATGGATGCAAAGGATTGGCCGGGAGAAGCCAGCGCCGTCAGCACCGTCCGTTTCGAGATCGAGGACCGGGATGCGCGCCTGCCGCTCGTCTGCCGATATCCCGCTGAAGGGCAGGCGAAGGGCATCGTCGTTTTCTGCCACGGCCTCGGGGGCCATGGCGGAGATCATGTCGAACTTTCCACGTTTCTGGCGAGCCATGGCTATCTCGTCATCCATCCGACGTTTCCCGATGGCACGGCCGCGCTTGCGGCTGCGGCGCGCGAACTCGGCTTTGCGCCCGACGGGCCGGAAGTTTCGAAGTGGATCATCTTTCCGCCGCTGAGAGACCGGATGTTCCAGATCCTGCACACGCCGCATTACTGGATGGAGCGGATCCGGATCGTCGCCGCCGTCATGGACAATCTGGCGGCGATCCAGGCGAAAACCATCGGCGCGTCGTCCACGCCCCTGCCCGCCGCGATCGCCGGCCATTCCTTCGGCGCCTATACGTCTCAATTGCTCACCGGCGCGGAAATCGACATGCCGGGCGAAGGCCCGCGCAGCTTCCGGGATCGGCGATTTGCGGCCGCCGTGCTGTTGAGCGGCCAGGGCCGCGGCCAGCAGGGCCTGCGCGAGGGCTCCTGGGAGGCGATGGACGGGGCCGTCCTGACGGTGACCGGCACCCTCGACGGAGGCGCCAAGGGGCAGGACTGGAACTGGAAGACCGAGCCGTTTCATCACGCGCCCGCCGGCGACAAATATCTCGCCGTGTTGCATGAGGCCGATCATTTTCTCGGCGGCATGACCGATAACGACCCGACGCCCGGCCACCCCGCCCAGCGCGAAGCGGTCTCCATGCTGACCCTCGCCTTCCTCGATGCCCATCTTGCGGATGACCAGAATGCGCGCGCATGGCTCACCGCGCTTGAGGATCGCATCGCCAACTGGCCCGCACAGTTCATGCGAAAATAGAGCTCCCGGACGCCAGCACCGCCGGAAGCGCTTGCGTCCGGCGCCATTT
>MDSV01210472.1_pt1 | contig 13499 bp, 14 predicted proteins | sample 810851 | NCBI WGS metagenome assembly MDSV01 (sample SAMN05326640, study PRJNA326480) | marine metagenome | isolation source: seawater | place: Atlantic Ocean: North East | collected 2012 | reverse complement strand
TCAGCAAAATATAAAGAAAACAGCCTGACTTTGACCGGGGCGGTTGCTATGGGAACGGGCGTCATGATCGGGGCCGGGATATTTGCCCTGACCGGACAAGTGGCGGAACTGGCGCGGGAATGGTTCCCACTGGCTTTTCTGGCGGCAGCGGTCATTACGGGCTTTAGCGCTTATTCTTACGTGAAAATGTCGAATGCTTATCCATCCGCAGGCGGCATAGCGATGTTCTTAGAGAAAGCCTACGGCAAAACCTTTATGACAGCAGGCTGCGCTTTGCTCATGTATTTTTCCATGGTGATCAATGAAAGCCTTGTTGCGCGAACCTTCGGCACATATACGCTTCAGTTATTTGATGTTGAAAAAGGCAGTTGGCTTGTTCCGGCGCTTGGGGTCGGACTTTTATTTTTTGCCTTTATCGTGAATATTCTGGGTAACAAATTTATTCAGACATTTTCATTCTTTATGGCTTTTATCAAAATCGGGGGTCTGGCTCTATTGGCTGTTGGCGGCCTCTGGGCATCCGGCTTTGATTTTGAAAGCATTTCAGTTGCGCCTGAGAATACAACGGCCAGTGGCTTTTTAGGGGCGGTTGCGCTCGGCATTTTGGCCTATAAGGGCTTTACCACCATCACCAACAGCGGCGGTGAAATTAAAAATCCCCATCAAAATGTGGGACGGGCGATTATTATCTCTATTGGGATTTGTATTGCCGTTTATATGCTTGTTGCTTTTGCCGTTGGCGGGAATTTGACGATTGATGAAATCGTACAGGCTAAAGACTATGCATTGGCGGAAGCTGCGCGCCCTGCTTACGGGCAATATGGTTTATGGATTACAGTCGGATTTGCGATTGTGGCCACTGTTTCCGGCGTAATCGCAAGCGTATTTGCAGTATCACGTATGTTGGCCATGCTCACTGACATGAAATTAGTGCCGCACAGTCATTTCGGCATGCCGGGCGATATTCAAAAACACACATTGGTCTATACGATTGTACTGGCCATGTTATTGACGGTGTTTTTTGATCTTAGCCGGATTGCCTCACTTGGAGCAATTTTTTATATCATCATGGATATTGCCATTCATTGGGGTGTTTTTCGATATCTAAGAAAAGAAATTAATGCCAATGCCTTCATTCTTATCACGGCAATTATTCTCGATGTGATTGTATTGGGCGCTTTTCTGATCGTGAAAGCGCAAAGCGATATACTGGTTATCTATGTCGCGCTGGCGGGTATGGCAATAATATTCGCTGGGGAACGGTTATTTTTAAGACACTACTCAACAGAAAACGAAGGAGAGCCTCATGGGACATGAACAGCATAAACACGGGGCTGAAAACCATTCTTGCTGTCATCACGGCGGGGACGAGAAAAAAGACCAGCAAACGCCACCGCCGGGCGCAAATGTGATTTATACCTGTCCTATGCACCCGGAAATCCGGCAGGAAGGCCCTGGCAATTGCCCGATTTGTGGCATGGCTTTAGAGCCGGAAACGATTACGGGCGAAGAAGGTGAAAACCCCGAGTTGAAGGATTTCCGCCGCCGCTTTTGGATCGGTCTTGTTTTAACGCTCCCTGTTTTCCTTTTAGAAATGGGCGCGCATGTGTTCGGCCTGCATTTCATCGGCCCGCACCTGTCAAACTGGATACAGCTGGCCTTTGGCACCCCGGTTGTTTTATGGGCGGGCTGGCCGTTTTTTGAACGCGCGTGGTTTTCGGTGAAACACCGCAGCCTCAATATGTTTACCCTTATTGCTATGGGAACGGGCGTGGCCTGGGTTTACAGCGTCATTGCTACGGCAGCGCCCGGCTTGTTCCCCGACACATTCAAAGGGGCGGAGGGCGCAGTCGCCGTTTATTTTGAAGCGGCGGCGGTCATTGTCGTGCTTGTCCTGCTCGGCCAGCTATTGGAATTAAAAGCGCGCGAACAGACAGGCGGCGCTATTCGTGCGCTGCTTGATCTAGCGCCAAAAACCGCGCGCCGGATCAATGCAAACGGCGAGGATGAAGATGTGCCGCTCGATCAGGTCAAGGCGGGCGATTTACTCCGCGTCCGGCCCGGCGAGAAAGTGCCGCTGGACGGTATTGTGACCGAGGGCAGCAGTGCGGTCGATGAATCTATGGTCACCGGGGAATCCATGCCTGTTAAAAAAGAGCAGGATAGTAAAGTGATCGGCGGCACGATGAACCAGACCGGAAGCTTTGTCATGAAGGCCGAGCGCGTGGGCAAGGACACGATGCTCTCGCAGATCGTACAGATGGTGGCGGAAGCGCAGCGCAGCCGTGCTCCGATTCAGCGTATGGCCGACCTTGTCGCCTCGTGGTTCGTTCCAGCTGTTATACTGGTTGCCGTGATTGCCTTTATTTTCTGGATGGTCTTCGGCCCGGCCCCGGCTTTTACCTATGCTCTGATTGCGGCTGTTAGCGTTTTAATTATTGCCTGTCCCTGCGCCTTGGGGCTGGCCACGCCCATGTCGATCATGGTCGGGGTCGGCAAGGGCGCGCAAGGCGGCGTGTTGATTAAAAACGCGGAAAGCCTGGAACGTATGGAAAAGGTCGATACGCTGGTGGTGGACAAGACCGGCACTCTGACCGAGGGCAAACCAACCGTGACAAAAATTGTGGCGGCTGAAAGTTTCGGCGAGGATGAGTTGTTGATGCTGGCCGCATCGTTGGAACAGGGCAGCGAACACCCGCTGGCTCATGCCATTGTGATGGCCGCGAAGGACAAGGGGCTGGATTTAGCGCAGACTCAAGATTTTGACTCGCCTACTGGCAAAGGCGTGATTGGTACAATCAACGGGCGGGATGTTGCGCTTGGCAACGTGATGTTGATGGAAGAAAAGTCCATTGATGTATCGTCTTTATCGGCGCAGGCGGATGAGTTGCGCGCGGACGGTGCAACGGCAATTTTTATGGCTGTGGAGGGTAAAGCCGCCGGGATACTGGCGATTGCCGATCCGATCAAGGAAACTACGAAGGAAGCTATTGATGCCCTGCATAAACTAGGAATCCGCATCGTCATGCTGACCGGCGATAACCGCCGCACAGCGGAAGCGGTCGCTAGAATGCTGAAGATCGAAGAAGTGGAAGCAGAAGTCCTGCCGGAGGATAAAAGTAAAATTGTTAAAAAGTTACAGGACGAAGGCAAGATTGTGGCTATGGCTGGAGACGGTACCAATGACGCTCCGGCGCTGGCCGCCGCCGATGTGGGCATTGCCATGGGGACGGGAACGGACGTGGCCATGGAAAGCGCGGGTGTGACTTTGCTTAAGGGGGATCTGACAGGCATCGTCCGCGCGCGTAAACTGTCTGTGGCGACCATGAATAATATCCGGCAAAACCTGTTCTTTGCGTTCATATACAACGCGGCAGGTGTGCCAATTGCGGCGGGGGTCTTGTATCCTGTTTTTGGCATTCTGCTCTCGCCCATTATTGCTGCTGCAGCTATGTCACTCTCTTCTGTGAGCGTGGTTGCGAATGCTCTAAGGTTACGCTTGCTTAAAATATGAGACACGCAGCTTTGCATCGATAGCGGTGTGGCTTTAAGCGCAGCCAGTCTATTCTTTATAAAGTTTCAGCCGCACGCCTTGTTCATCCGCTTCCGCCGGATCCATGAAGGCATTGGTTGCTGTGAGCTGGGCTCTGGCTTCTTCGAAATCATTCCAATCGACGCTTTGGGTGTATTTCTGGGCAAAATCCAGCGTGCGGATGAGCGGATCAGCCAGGCCGCTGTGAGTCAGTGCTTTTAGCGACGAAAGATAATTGCTGCGGTAAATGGTCGGAATGATAATTTTTTGCTCATCTGCTGCCACCAGTTCTGCGTTCATCATGATGCGCGCGGCGCGGCCATTGCCGTCTGTGAAGGGATGAACTTCACTGATCAGAAACATCATAAAAACAGCGCGGTGGAGCGGCACTTGCAGTCCCTGATAAATCTCAAAACCCTTTTCCAAAGTGCCTTCTACGAGATCCGGTATTACGAATTGCGTGGATCCGGCCTGATTGTTTTTAATTTTGAAATTGCCCGGGTGTTTATCGGGGCGCAGCTCCATAAAAACATGATGGCGTGATTTCAGAAGGTTGAACAGCTCTTCGTTATTACGTGGCAGTTTCGACATTTCCTTTTGGTCGGAGACGATCCTAAAAGTGCCCAGAACGTCATGCGCATCTTCCGGCCGGTCGTTGGGGATGCGCCCGTTGAAAACGATATCGACGGCTTCCTCGATTTCAAATTCAGTGCCTTCGATGAAGTTGGAGAAATAGGCCTCGAAAAATGCCAGATTGCTTTGCGCCTGAGCACTCATATTTTTAGCCGGGCGCTGGCCAGGCGCAGTTGCTTTGAGGGCTTCAAATAGTTTCAGGAATACATCCAGACGCGCGGGATCATAAGGTGCTCCTTTTTTGCGCGCCTGTCCGATATCGCTTTTCATCTCGGCATCTCTTGTGCCAAGCAAGGAGCCGATCAACTCATCCAGTTTTTTAAACTCTTTTTCCAGATCCAGATGTGGCGCAATCTGTCGTGCATCATCACGGATTTTATTAATGGCGCTTTCACCGCCCTGCCGGAGCAAGCGGTCGAGCTTCTCTTCAATGTCCTGCCGCGATAGGGTTCGCGGTATACTATCTCCGCGCGCGCGTGAAATACGCATGTTCTCCAGATAGGCGCGTGCGGTAGAGGATAAACGCACGCCGCCTAAAAATTGCCGATCCTCATCCAGAGGTGCCGGTCCGGGACGGGGTTTAAAGGTAATACCCGGCAATTCCGTATCTCTTTTTTTCGAAGAGATGATAAATACGCTGCCATCGGCGGCAGGCTGGTTTTCCATGGCCGTGCGGTCGGCTATCAGCGCATCGGGATAATAATCTTTGAGCAGAAAATACCAGTTCCTTTTAACAATCTCTTCCGGTGAGGCCGTCATATTTTTGGTATAAAGTCGTGTGCCCAGCTTGCGCAGTTTCCCGGCGCGGGTATACTTGCTGACGAGATCTGTAATCTCGGTATTTGACACAAATACTTCCGGCAAGTCTTCATATAAAGTGGGCATTAAAAACTCCTTACACCTCCATTTTATATGTTTTTTGGGGTTTATAAAGTTAAAAATTCTATTTTTCGGGATTTAATATTGGAGAGATTATACTGTCCCAAGGGACACTGGCGGGACAGTTGAAAACAAAAAGGGACAATAATTTACGACTTACGACAAAACCACTTTCACGCTAACCTTTTGATTTGTTTGTTATATTCTGTTTTTGGCTGTTGTGGTTAATTGCCAGAATCCCCCTCATAACCTGAAGGTCGTAGGTTCAAATCCTACTCCCGCAACCAATTTACTAATTACGAACCGTTCTAACGCCAGTTATGAGCGGTTTTTTAATGCCTAAAACCCCAGTTTCCGTGCCGTTTTCGGGTGCAACCTGTTCACAAGCTCAGTCCATCATTTCTGTGAAAACAGGCTTTGTACCCTCAAAATACCCCCATCCGTCTAAAAACCTGTCGGCTACTTTGTAAACGACCAACAGGTTGTGAAGTAAGGTTTTTCAACGGTTTCAGCGCATCAGAATTTTTTGCAGTTCGAAAGAATAATCGCCCATCAAAAAAAACTTTCGAAAAGTTTTATTTTTTATCGTCGTTTTTCAAACCCTTTGCAGACCTGAAGAAACAGAGAGTTTTCGCTGGACTAAGTACCAAAGCGAAGCATTTATGTCTAAAAACCAAGGGAAAAACAATGCAAAACAACACCTTAGAAAGAGATATTGCCGAGTTGAATTACATGCCGATGGCACATCTCAAAGAGCTTTGGCAAAGCTATTACAATACGCCCGCCCCACATTTTAATAAGCTCACGCTGGTAAATAAGCTCGCCTACCGCATGCAAGAATTAGAATATGGTGGCCTGACGCAAGAGGTCATCAATTTGCTGATGGATTACGGTAATGGCGTAAAGAAGAAACGCAAACGCAAAGCCATGAAACCCGTCGTTGGCACACGCCTGATGCGGGAATATGAAGGCGAAGAGCATTATGTCACTGTTCTGTCAAAGGGCTATGAATATCAGGGTAAAACCTATAAAAGCCTCAGCGCTATAGCCAAGCGGATCACAGGCACAAACTGGAACGGCAATTTGTTCTTTGGCCTGATTGCACGGGGGCATGCGTAATGGATAAGAAAAAAGTTATTCGTTGCGCGGTTTATACGCGTAAATCAACCGAAGAAGGACTCGAGCAGCAATATAACACGCTGGATGCACAGCGCGATGCCGGTGAGAGTTATATCCAGTCCCAGCGCCATGAAGGCTGGGAGGTACTGTCCACGCGGTATGATGATGGTGGCTTCACGGGTGGAAATATGGATCGACCCGCTTTAAAGCGCCTGATTGAAGATATTAAGGCCAAAAAGATTGATGTGGTGGTGGTCTATAAAATTGACCGTCTTTCACGCTCCTTAGCTGACTTTGCTCAGATGGTGCAGATTTTTGATGCGCATGATGTGAGCTTTGTATCCGTCACCCAGCACTTTAACACCAAAGACTCTATGGGCCGTTTAACGCTGAACATCCTGTTCAGCTTTGCCCAGTTTGAACGTGAAGTTATTGGCGAGCGTATTCGCGATAAGTTTGCCGCCTCCAAACAAAAAGGCATCTTTATGGGCGGGGCATTGCCGCTTGGATATAACTCAGTGGATCGTAAACTGGTTGTTGTGCGGGAAGAAGCGGCGCTGGTGGAGCATATTTTCAAACGCTATGTGCAGATAAAATCAATCGGGCAAATTATCAAAGAGCTCGACCTTAAAGGCTATAGAACCAAGATGTATGAAAGTGGCACTGGTAATTTACGCGGTGGGCGTAAGTTTAACAGGCAATATATCTATCGGATTTTGAATAACCCGCTTTATCTTGGCCAGATTGTTCACAAAGATAAAATCTATCCAGGCCAGCATGATGCCATTATTTCTCAAGCGCTTTGGGATAATGTTCACGCTATTTTATCGCAAGATCGTGTGAAACGAGGCAATCACAACAAAAATACTAACCCGTCTCTTTTGCGGGGCATGGTGCGGTGCGGATGTTGTGACAGTGCGATGACACCAACCTTTACCAAAAAAGATCGGCGCATTTACCGCTATTATACCCCCACCAGCGCCATACACAGGGGCTATGATGCCTGCAAGGTTGGTCCGGTGCCGGCAGCAGAGATTGATGCGCTGGTGGTCGGCCACATCCGTAAATTTATAGAAAGCCCTGAGGTCATCACCCAAACACATGTCAAACTTCAATCCAGTGATGAATGTCCGCATGATTTTGGCTTGCGAGAGCTTCGTGAGCATATCGGCGATTTTGATGGCTTTTGGAAATCATTAAAACCAAGAGAACGAAATAGGATTGCAGAGATTTTGGTGAAGAATGTCACCATCACCAATGACGAAGTGGCCATTGATATGCGTCTGGATGGTTTCACCACAATTACCAACACATTTACGAAAGGAGATTTTTTATAATGACAACCATATCTGTAAATGCTGCGCTGGACACGCTGCATATTCGTATCCCGATGCAATTTAGCCGTCGAAGCTCCCGCAAGATGATCGTAGGGCCAGACGGCAAAACAATCAGTGAAATGATTGACGCAGAGGCTGACAATACGGATTACACGTTCATCTCAGCGCTGGGCAAAGCGTTCTCGTGGCAACGCATGCTTGATGAAGGAAAATACCAGACGCCTAAGGAGCTGGCTGAAAAGGAAAAGGTTGAAGTCACCCATATGTATCGTGTGATGCGTCTAACACTTCTTGCCCCCGATATTATCGAAGCGGTTTTAAACGGCAAACAGCCTCGCACGCTGACACTGCAAAATGTGGTGCGTGGTTTTCCGATTTCTTGGCAGGAGCAAAGAAAAGTTTTCGGGTTTTTAACGGACACATAAAAACTTTCGTCATTTTCTAAAAATTTTGCAGACCTAACCCATCAGGACAAACCAAGATTGGAGAAACCTGATGGAAACAAACATAAAAACAGACAACCATAATCATATTTTTGAAATTGCCGAGATATTGGCAGCGGCAATCATTCGCCAAGTAAAAAGCCCTTCGATTCGCTTGGAAAACACATCTTTGTATGATGATAAAGATCATACAACCGCAACCAAAAAACATGAATGATTTGAGCTATTTCCTTGGTAATAAGGCTTTCTCATACATCATGCATAATATGATTGTATTTTTAGAAGATTAACAGCTTCTAATTGAACCATTTTTTGCTTTTTTTCTTTCTGAGTTCCACAACTTGGAGAAGAAAAAATGCCAAAGAACCGTTACGGCGGCGTGGATACCCACGCCGCTTTTTTTGTGTCTATAAAAGCTAAAAGCATGATCAAGACTGGGCTTTTCAGGCCAGAAGACAAAGAGGACATCGAGCAAGAGTTAATGATGGCCTACTTGAAGGACGAAGGAAATTTTAAAGGTGATCGGGCTGAAAAAGATGTCTTTACACGCATGGTGATTAATCACCGCAGCATTCAAATGATCCGGGAGATTACGGCTGATAAACGGAAGGTCAGAATAAAAGAAGTTTCATTGGATCAACCTGCTTTTGATGACGATGAGACGTTATTCATCGATCAGCTTGATGACACGGGTGGCTTGTGGGGTGACAAACCTTTTGAGAGCTATGCAGATTTATCGATCCAGCGCATCGATATTTTGAAAATCAGAGAGTCATTGCCAGGGGAGCTTCAACAAACATTTGATCTTGTTATGGAGCATACAATCAGTGAAGCAGCGGAAATCTTAAAAATACCGCGCACCACATTTTCATCGCGTGTCAAAAAACTGAAGGAGTATCTGATGCAAAGTCAGTTCAAAAATTATTTTTGATTATTTTTCGTCGTTTTTAGGCGTTATCGCAGACCTGCCTTTTAGGACCAACAAAACCTAGAAGGAGCAGATATGACTATGTCCGTACAAGAAAAAATCAACCTTGGTGATGCCGTTTTTAAATGGGTGCAACACACTCCGGTGGGGCATCTAAAAGATTTGAGCGATGACGATCTGGAAATGATCCGTCAGCAACTGATCAAGGAAGTCCGTGAGGTGGGACGAGCCTTGCATTGGATTGATGGGATTATCAAACTCAAATTGATTGAGCGCGCGAACAACTCCTCAAATCCTATTGTGCCAAATCCTATTAAAGGAGTGCGCTCATGAAACAAGCCAAGACCGTCACCGTAAAACAAAAATACGTGGAAGACCGCATTCATGACGCAGCGCGCACGCTTCGCCGATTACCCGAGGAGCGTGTTCAGGGATATTTCAGCACATGGCCAAAAATCAAGCGCGATGAAATGGAAATCCTGCAGATGGAAAAAGAGCCGATGCGGATCAGGCCAAGTATGGACGATATCACCGAAATGGAGGAAGTCCTGTTTGTGTGGCTGCGCTGGTTGGAGGTGGACGAGCGTAAGCTCGTCTGGCAACGGGCGGAACGTGTGCGCTGGAAGCTGATATGCGTGCAGTTTGGCGTGGGTCGCACAAAGGCGTGGGAGATGTATAAATGCGCGCTAGGTAAGATCGCCGCCCGCATATGAGCCAACTAACCTTTGCCCCAATCCCGAATGAGATACTGCGCCGGACAGATTTGAGTCACGGCGCAAAGCTCTGTTGTGCGCGTCTTATTCAGTATGCGGGCAAGGATGGACAGGCTTTCCCAAAACTCGCCACGCTGGGGGAAGAGCTGGGTATGTCGCCCCGTGCGGTTCAAAGATTCCTAACTGAATTGGAAAGCTATAAACTGCTGACAACGCAACAACGGGGGCGTGGTCAATCGAATATCTACCATGTGGATAAGTCGATACTTATCCACAGCCCCAAACTTACCACGACAGAAGTGTCGTGTTTAGACACGCCGAAACTGTCCACTCTAGGCACGCCAGAAGTGTCCACACCATATAAAGGAAGAAAAGAAAACTTTAAAAAAGAAATAGAAAAGATAACAGCAGGCCTTGTGCATAACATGCGAATGCCGCGCTGATCCAAAAAAGAATAAGCAAAAACGGATGCTAATTGACTTGATAACCCTCGGAAATGAAGCGTTACTGGTGTTAACAAAGGAGCAAAAACGATGACAAACACACAAGAAAAAAGAACGGCGCTGGACGCCTTTATCGAACACAAAACCCGCATTGACGAGATGCTGGAGCGCCTGCAAGCGGCAAGCGCAGATCATTTTGAAACCAACCCCGATGACATACGCTGGGGCGACGCAGGGTTTTTGGCAGACATTGCTGGCGACCTGCAACACATCACCGACCGTGTTTTCAAGGAGGGTGAATATGCCTAAAGCCAGCCAACAGAATATTGATCAGCTTTTGACTGAAATCGCCAAGAAGGATTTGAACCTTGAAACGCTGGAAACCCGAAACAGCGACAGCCTCGATTTTCACGACGTGGCCGTCTGGTCTTTGAAAGAGGCTTTGCAGGAGGCGTATGAGGCAAGAAAACAGGGCTAAAAAAATCTTGCAAATATAAAAGTTTGTTTTATAATTTATAAAAGATAGATTTATACGAACAAATTAAAAAGGTATAGCAATGGCGCATATTAACCGGCATATCAGGAGCAAGCTTCTCAAGGCTCTAGAAGTTAGTCCTGTTGTTTTTCTCAACGGCCCCCGTCAGGCCGGTAAAAGCACGCTGGTTCAAGCGATTGCTCAAAAAGAATACCCTGCCGAATATGTAACATTTGATAGTACAACGCAAATGGCTGCTGCTGCCAATGCACCAGAGAGTTATCTCAGAGAACGTAAGGGCGCATTGATTATCGATGAAGTGCAGCTGGTGCCTGAGATTTTCAGAGCTTTAAAAGTTGTTGTTGATGAGTTGCGTCAAGCGCAAGGCTCCAGACTTAAAGGTCGTTTTCTTCTTACAGGATCAGCCAATATCATGGCTTTGCCAAAACTCTCAGATCCGCTGGTCGGGCGCATGAATGTTCTCACACTCTATCCTGTCTCAGGCGCAGAAGCGCTGGGCGGTAATGGTGATTTTATAGAACGATTATTCAATAAAGACTTTGAAGTAGATAAAAACAAACAAAATCTCTCTGACATTATTCGAACTGCAACATTTCCTGAAATATCGGGGGCAGATATCCACGAGCGCACAACTTGGTTTGATGGCTATCTCACAACGATCTTGCAGAGAGATGTCCGTGCGCTAGCTGAAATTGAGAAACTCAGCACACTTCCTAACTTGCTTCGTATTCTGGCTAATCGTGCAGGTGGCTTGGTCAATGATGCGGATATTGCTCGAGATGCGGGTCTTAACCCTGTGACCTCACGTAATTACAAAACATTGCTTAAGATGCTGTTCCTGACCTTTGAGTTAGCACCATGGTATCGCAACATTGGCAAACGGCTGGTAAAATCTCCCAAAGGGTATATGACAGATACGTTGTTGCTCTGTCACCTAATGCAATATGAATTAAGCGATCTGGAGAAAAACAGACCAGAGCTATTTGGTCATGTACTTGAAAATTTTGTGGCGACAGAACTCCTTAAATTGATGACATTTTGTGATGATAAAATGGACTTATTTCATTTCAGAACAAGCGATAACAAAGAAGTTGATTTTGTTGTAGAAAAGCCAAATGGGCAATTGGTCGCCATTGAGGTGAAACAACGTGATAGTGTTTCGAAATCTGATTTCAAAGGATTAGAAGAACTGCAAAACATTACAAGCGATGATTTCGTTTGTGGTGTTGTGCTGTATCGTGGCAAAGATGTCGTGCCTTTTGGGCAGAATTTATGGGCTATCCCGATAAGCAATTTATGGGGATAATTTCTCTTGTTATTTTTTTGAATCAAAGTTATTATTAAGATAATGAAAAATTTTATGCACATATTTGTACTGGCTACTTTTTTGCTGGGTGGGTTTTTATCCTCCCCGGCTGTGCATGCTTTTGACGACGCTGGATCTTTGAGTTGTGTCACGGCTGATTGTGAACAATCGCAATCAGCTGATAACCAAAGTACAGATGATAGCTTTCCCAATGAAGAATCTGCGGATAACCATTTGTGCGGTCACTGTGGGCATGGTTGTCATCACACTCATTTTTATGGGAACGCATCTGACTTAGGTCATAGCTTAAATGCTAATAAAAACAAGCAATTCAGCCTGAATTCCTCTATGGTCGCTTCTCAACTTATTTACGGTCTCAAGCGCCCACCTCGTATCTTTGCCTAAGGGCAAAGTGCGTCTAGATTTATCCTTATTATCATAGACTTTTGCCCGATCTAGGCCAGCGGCTTTGCTGGTATTAATTCCTATCAATCGAGCAAAAGAGATAAACTATGAATAAAAAAATACTTACTTTATTAACCTGTACGGCTCTGTTCTCTATGCCGTTACAGAGTAAGGCGCAGAATTTGGAAACAGATCTGCATCCTGTATTCCAAATTGTTTTAGAAAACAATCCCGATATAAAAACGAACCTTGCTTCTATCATGTCTGCTGAAGGACAGGCTCTTCAGGCAGGTCTTCGTCCCAACCCTCAAGCAATTATGGAGTTTGAAAACTTTGGGGGCGATGATGATTTTTCCGGCGTTGATGGCGCTGAATTAACCTTAGGGGTGGAACAGGAAATCGAGATCGCAGGGAAGCGTACATATAGAAAAGATGTTGCAAACTATGCTCTCGCTGCTGCTAAGCAAGAAGCGGTTTCTCAAATTTTGGCGACATTGGCAAGCACGCATCAATCATATGCAGGTTATGTCATCGCTCAAGAAAGACTGAAGCTCGCCGAAAGACGTCTGGCATTAGCTGATAAAACCCATGAGGCCGTTAAGAAGCGTGTGAGTGCAGCAGCAGCTTCTGATATTCAACACACCAAGGTAGATATCGAGCAAAAAGCTGCTGCGATTGAAAAAGCGCAAGCCATAGAAGAATTAGCCTCTGCCAAAGCGCAGCTAGAGCGTATTTTAGCCAGTGGCGTTGATCAAATCAATGAAGGGATTGGTTTTCTTCAGACGGCTTTTGATGTGCCGGAAAAAGAGCAACTGATTAAGGCGCTTGAAAACTTGCCACAAGCTGAAATGATGAAGCTTAAAGAACTGCAGGCGCAAAGCAATATAGAACTGGCCAAGGCTTATGGTGTGCCAAATCCTACAATAGGCTTAGGTATTCGTCGTTTTAACGAAACCGACAGCAATGCATTTATGGCAACACTTTCTATACCAATTCCTATTTCTGATCGTAATCAGGGAAATATAGCTCAGGCGCGCGCCGAACGGATAGTGGCTGAAAATGAAAACAGGTCAACTTTACTGTCACTCAAAGAGGCTTCTGAAAAAGTGTATCAACAGCTCCTTGCGGCATCTCAGGAAGTTAAATCCTATAAAAATGACATTATTCCAAGTGCTCAGAAAGCTTATGAACAGGCCTCTGAAGGTTATAATTCTGGTCGATTCTCCTTTCTAGAGTTATTGGATGCGCAACGAACACTCTATGAG
>MDSV01082206.1_pt1 | contig 13500 bp, 13 predicted proteins | sample 810851 | NCBI WGS metagenome assembly MDSV01 (sample SAMN05326640, study PRJNA326480) | marine metagenome | isolation source: seawater | place: Atlantic Ocean: North East | collected 2012 | reverse complement strand
ATAATAATGATTATGAAAGTATAATGATTAAAATTATTGGTGATAGAATTGCTGAGGCAATGGCAGAAAAAATGCATGAATCAGTTAGAAAAGAGCTCTGGGGGTATGCTTCAAAAGAAAAACTATCAAACTCAGACTTAATTAGAGAAAGATATACGGGCATTAGGCCAGCTCCAGGTTATCCAGCGTGTCCTGATCATAGTGAAAAAGCAAAAATATGGAAGCTTTTAGATATTGAAAATAATTCTAAAATGAAATTAACAGAATCTTATGCTGTTTCACCGGCATCATCAGTTACTGGATGGTATTTTTCTCATCCTGAATCAAAATATTTTGCTATAAATAGAATTTCAAATGAACAACTTAAAAATTATTCAAAAAGAAAGGGATTGTCTGAGAAAAATCTTAAGAAAATTTTTCCGCACATTTTGCAAGAATGAAAGTAATAGATCATATAAATAATAATGATGATACACAGTTTAGCTATGAAATAATTCCCCCTCTTAGAGGAAAAGGAATTAAGATAGTTTTAGATATGGTTGAAAGCCTAAAAAAATTCAATCCGCCTTTTATTGATGTAACAAGTCATGCTTCTACTGTTTCATTAAATAAAGATGGGAAAAAAATTAAAAAAAAGAAAAGACCTGGAACAATCAGTATATGTGGAATTATTCAAAATAGATTCAATATAGATACAGTAGCTCATCTTGCATGCAATGGTTTTACGAAAGAAGAAACAGAAGACGCACTTATTGAACTTGGTTTTTTAGGAATTGAAAATATTCTAGCAATTAGTGGAGATGGTAATCCAAAAGAGGTATCAAATAATGGTAAAACAATTAATGCAAATTCTCTTGATCTTGTTAATCAAATAAATGATTTAAAAAATGGGGTGTATTTAACAGATATTGCTAACTCATCTCCAATCGAAATGTGTACTGGAATTGGAGTATATCCTGAAAATCATTTTCATTCAAATAGCTTTGAACAAGAAATTGCACTTATCAAAAGAAAGATTGAAGCAGGAGCTGATTATGCAGTAACTCAAATGTTTTTTGATAATAAAAAATATTTTGATTTTGTTGATAATTGTCGATCTCACGGTATTACAATACCAATAATTCCTGGTATAAAGATTTTAGATAAACCTAAACAAATTGATAGTCTTGAAAAAATATTTCATATTAGCTTGCCTAATGAGCTTAAAAATGAGGCTAGAGAAAACATCAAACATATTGATAAAATTGGTACAAAATGGGCAATTCATCAATCAGAAGAATTAATAAATGCAGGTGTCCCAGTAATTCACTACTACCTAATGAATGATACTTCGTGCATGTTAAATATATTAAATTACTTACATAAATAAGGAGATATAATGAAGGATTACACTTTTACATCAGAATCAGTTTCTGAAGGCCATCCAGATAAAGTGTGTGATCAAATTTCAGATGCAGTTCTTGATGCATTTTTAAATGAGGATCCAAATAGTAGAGTCGCTTGTGAAACAATGATTAAAAATAACTTGGTTATAATTGCTGGAGAAATAACTTCAGATGGAAATCCCGAATTAGAATCTATCGTAAGAAATGTAATTAATGATATTGGGTATAATGATGATAAGCTTGGCTTTAATGGAAATACATGTCAATTTATAAATCATATTACTAAACAGTCTCCGGATATTGCTCAAGGTGTTAATGAAGGAGAAGGAGAAAATTTAAATCAAGGTGCTGGTGATCAAGGGTTGATGTTTGGATATGCATGTAATGAAACTAAAAGCTTAATGCCAGCTCCAATTGATTTATCACATAAACTCGTAAAAAAACAGTCTGAAGTAAGAAAATCAGGAGAGCTTGAATGGCTTAGACCAGATGCTAAAAGTCAAGTAAGTGTTGTTTATAATGAAGATAGAAAAGAAATTAAAAGATTATCTGCAATTGTACTTTCATCACAACATGATGAAGACATATCATACAGCGAACTAAAGGATGAGATTTACAATAAAATTATAAAGCCAGTAATACCAACTGATTGGATTACAGAAGAAACAAAAATTTTAATTAATCCTACTGGAAAGTTCGTTATAGGTGGACCAGTTGGAGATTGTGGATTAACAGGAAGAAAAATTATCGTCGACACATATGGTGGTATGGCAAGACACGGAGGCGGAGCTTTTTCTGGAAAAGACCCCTCTAAAGTTGATAGATCAGCAGCTTATGCAGCAAGATATGTAGCAAAAAATATAATATCATCTAAAATAGCTGATTATTGTGAGATTCAGGTTTCCTATGCAATAGGAGTAGCAGAACCAACTTCAATAACTGTTGATACTTTTGGAACAAGTAAAATTCCGGAAGAAGAAATAGTTTCTTTAATCGCAAATAAATTTGATTTTAGACCAAAAGGATTAATTAATTATTTAGATTTAAAAAAACCAATTTATCAAGACACAGCAGCTTATGGACATTTTGGTAGAGAGATTTTTAGTTGGGAAAAAATAGATTTATCATTATAATTCGTATCAATGTTAAGGGAGAAATATGAGAACAGAAGTTTTAGAAACTAAATCAGCAAAAAAGAAGTTAAAATCATCCAATAAGATTTTAAAAGATAATGTAGTTAAAATTTTACCATTTTTGGTCAAAGATATCAAGTTGGCTAAACTTGGAAGAGATAAAATTGACATTTCTGAAAAAGAAATGCCTGGCTTAATGTCTTTAAGAAAAAAATATAAAAAAACAAAGCCATTAAAAGGTTTTAAACTTACTGGATCACTGCATATGACTATTGAAACAGCAATTCTTATTGAAACTTTGAAAGATTTAGGTGCTGATATTCGCTGGGCTAGTTGTAATATTTTTTCTACCCAAGACGAAGCTGCTGCTGCAATTGCTAAAACTAAAACTCCTGTTTTTGCATGGAAGGGTGAAACTTTAGAAGAATATTGGGACTGCACCCTTCAAGCTCTTACATTTAATGGAAATGAGGGTCCTAATTTAATTGTTGACGACGGAGGTGACGCAACATTACTTATCCATAAAGGTTATGAATTAGAAAATTATTATTACGAAAATAATAAACTTCCTAAGATTACTACGACTATTGAAGAAGAAATTGTGATTGAAAAACTTTTAAGAAAAGTTCACAAATTAAATCCTGACCATTGGCATAATATTGTTCCTGAAATAATTGGAGTATCTGAAGAAACAACTACTGGAGTTGCAAGACTTCAACAAATGGTTGATACCGCTACCCTTCTATTTCCTGCATTCAACGTTAATGATGCCGCTACTAAATCAAAATTTGACAATCTTTATGGTTGTAGAGAATCATTAGCAGATGGAATTAAAAGATCTACAGAAATAATGTTAGCTGGAAAAACTGTAGTTGTTTGTGGATATGGAGATGTTGGAAAAGGTTCTGCACAATCTATGAAGTCATATGGCTGCAAAGTAATTGTTACTGAAATTGATCCTATCTGTGCACTCCAAGCTGCAATGGAAGGATTTGAAGTTCGTCAACTTGAAGATGTTATAAATAGAGGAAATATCTTTGTTACCACTACAGGAAATAAAGATATTATTACTTTGAAACACATGAGAAAAATGAAAGATCAAGCTATTGTATGTAATATTGGTCATTTTGATAATGAAATTCAGGTTGATGCTCTTAATAATTCTAATGCTAAAAGAGATACAATTAAACCTCAGTTAGACAGATATACATTTAAAGATGGAAAGCAAATCTTCTTATTGGCAGAAGGTAGACTAGTTAATCTAGGTTGTGCAACTGGTCATGCAAGTTTTGTTATGTCAACCTCATTCTCTAATCAAGTATTAGCTCAAATATTTTTAGCAAAAAATAAGCCTGCAACTGGAATGTATGATTTACCTAGAAAGCTCGATGAAGAAGTAGCAAGAATTCATTTAAAGCACCTCGATGCAGATTTAACAACTTTGTCTAAAGATCAAGCAGACTATATTGGAGTTTCAGTCAAAGGCCCGTTCAAAAAAGATGAATATAGATATTAAAAAATCTTAATATCTTATTCATATTTTTTTGCTAATATAGTGAGTGATAAATAGAATACCAGCATTACTGTTAATAATTATCTTACTGCCAATTTTTTTATTAGTTTCAATTTTCATAATAATAAGTGATGGCTTACCAATAATATTTCATCAAGAAAAATATGGACTAAATAATAAAATTTTTAGATTGTACAAGTTTAGGACAATGAAGATTAATTCACCTATACTTCCAACAGAAAAATTTAAAGATGCTGATAATTTTATAATTTTTGGTGGAAAATTTATTAGGAAGTTTAGCATCGATGAACTTCCTCAACTATTTAACATTTTAATTGGAGATATGAATTTCATCGGCCCTAGGCCATGTATGACAACAAAAAATGAAGAAATTGTTTTTAAGAAGAGAACAGAAAGGATGATTCATACAATTAAACCTGGAATTACAGGATGGGCTCAGATAAATGGTAGAGATTTAAATACGTTTGAACAAAAAGTCGATTTAGACTTTTATTACTATAAAAACAAAAATTTTATTTTAGATATTAGGATTTTAATAAAAACTATATATGTAGTCCTTTTTAAAAATGACCAAATTAAACACTAATATTATTAAAGATAAAATTATTTATTTAATTGCTACTATTTTCCCAAATTTTTTTAAAAAAAAATTTCTTCAAAAAACTAGTGGCATTTCATTGGATGATTTAAAGCAAAATAAAATAATCGAACCTGAATTAATTTTACTTAAAGATATTATTAGAAAAGATGATATATGTTTCGATATTGGTGCATATAATGGAGAATATATTTTTGAGATTGAAAAATATACAAGCAGTAAAAATATATATGCGTTTGAACCAGTTAAAAGAAATTATAATATTATAAAATCACTTTTTCCTAAAATAAATTGTTATAATATAGCATTAAGTAACGTTGATCAAATTTCTCAAATAAATATCCCAAAAATAAATAATAAATTAGTTTTTACAAGATCAAAATTGAATGAATCAATTACTGAAAAAAATCAACAAAACCATATATCTCAAGAAGTAGAATGTCTTTCAATTGATAGTTTTATTAAAAAAGAGGGTATTAAAAAAATAGATTTTATAAAAATTGATGTTGAAGGTTCAGAATTTGATGTTTTAAAAGGTGCAGAGGAAACATTAAGAATTTTTAGACCTAAAATGATAATTGAAATTGAAGATAGACATCATCCAAAAAATATATTTAATGCTATAATATTATTTATAAAGAAATTTCAATATAACATTGAATTTTTTGATTGCAAAACAAGCTCAATGCAGCCAATTGAAAAATTTTCAATAGATAGAAATCAAGACATAAATCTTATAGGTTCTTCAAATTATATAAATAACTTTATATGCACTCCAAAAAAAATATAAAAATGAAATTAATATTACTTAGACATGGTGAAAGTCAATGGAATCTTGAGAATAGATTTACCGGATGGAAAGATGTTAGTTTAACTGATAAAGGAAAACAAGAAGCAATTTTTTCAGCAAATCAAATTCTGAAAGAAAATATATATATTGACTCAATCTTTACCTCTTTACTTAATAGAGCAACTCAAACAACTAAAATCGTTACCACATTAATAAAATTTGATGAAAATAATATCAATTATGATTGGAGATTAAATGAACGTCACTATGGTGCCCTTGAAGGATTAAATAAATCTGAGACAGCAAAAAAATATGGTGAGGATCAAGTCCACATTTGGAGAAGAAGTTATGATATACCTCCTCCACTCCTTAGTCCAAAAGATAAAAGAAATCCAAATAATAACTTAAAGTTTATGGACATCGAAGAAGAATTACCTTTAGGAGAAAGTTTAAAAGATGTAGTCAATAGACTTCAACCATTTTTAGAATATTATTTTTCTTTTATATCAAAAAATCCGGGAAATCATTTGATTGTTGCACACAGTAATTCATTGCGTGCAATTATTAAGGTATTAAAAAATTATAATGATAAAGAAATAACAGGCATAAATATTCCAACCGGAGTACCATTAGTTTATGACTTAAAATCAAATCTTGAAGTTATCGAAGAAAGATATCTTATTGATGAGAATGAACTTATTAAAAAACAGGATTTGATTAAAAAACAAGGAAAGGCAAATTGATAAACAGTCTAAATGATATAAATGTATTAGTAGTTGGAGATTTCATGGCTGATGAATATATAATGGGGAATTCAATAAAAAATTCTCCGGAAGCTCCAGTTCCAATTGTTATTCCACAAAAAGAGTATATTGTTCCTGGTGGTGCAGGCAATGTTGCTATTAATTTAAAAAAATTAGGAGCAAATGTAAGCTGTGTTGGTAATCTTGGAGATGATAAATATGGTCATAAGATTATCCAAATCCTTAAAAATGAAGGAATAAATTGTGAGAGAATTGAAATTATAAAAAAACATCAAACTACTCTTAAAAAAAGAATTTACTCAAACGGTCAACAGAAAGTTAGAATCGATAGAGAAGAAATAATACAATGGGAACCATCAGAATTAAATTTTAAGGAATATGATATAATTATTCTATCTGATTATAATAAAGGAGTTCTTATGTCTGACTGGTTTGATGTATTAGAGGCTGAATTAATCGTTGCAGATCCTAAAAAGAAAGATTTTAACTTTTATAAAAATTCTAATATAATTACTCCTAACTTAAATGAGCTTAATAGTGCTCTAAATGTTGATTTAAATAGTGGGCAGGATATTAATAGATATTGTAATTCATTGGTAAATAGTCTGAATTTAGAATATTTAATATCTAAAAGAGGAGAAAATGGTATTCATGTTTTTGGAAAAAATGAATTTTCATATAATGTACAAGCTCACATAATAAATAATCCTGATGTTTCAGGTGCTGGTGATACAGTAATTGCAATTATTTCACTTTTTTACTTTTTAACGAAAGACATAATTTTTTCAACAAATATTGCCAATTATGGAGCAAGTCTTGTTGTAGGCAAGGAGGGGACTTCGTTTGTTAATTATAATGAACTAGAAAGTTTTATATCAAAAGATATCATTTAGTTTTTTTACTAAAAAGTTCAGATTCAATTATATTACAAATTATATGTTCGATCATTAGATGTGACTCTTGAATTCTAGGAGTTTCATTTGACGGTACGCAAATGCAATAATCACATAAATTTTTCATTAATCCACCTTTTATTCCAGTTAAACCAACTACAGTAACATTTAGTTTCTTTGCTGCTTTAATAGCATTTATAATATTTTTTGAATTACCACTAGTTGAAATTGCAAAAAAAATGTCATCAGGTTCAGAAATTGCTTCTATTTGCCTAGAAAATACTTTTGAAAATCCATAATCATTACCTATTGCGGTTAATATACTTGTATCAGTAGTTAGGGCTATCGCATTTAAACCTGGTCTATCAAAATTAAACCTACTTACAAGCTCTCCTGCAAAATGCTGTGCGTCAGCAGCACTACCACCATTACCTGCAACAATAATTTTTTTATTTGATTTATATGCTTCAATACATTTAATTGCTATATCACTTATTAAATTGAGTATTTTTATATCACTATAAAGAAGCTCTTTAATTCTTTTTGATTCTAAAATTTCACTTTTGATACTAGTTAAACTTCCCATGCTTGTGCTCCTTGATTTTCAAATTTGAAATTAACTACTTGACCATTTTCTTGCATTAATGTTTTTATTAGTGAAATTTTACTCTCAGGATTTACAATAAAAAACATGTATCCTCCACCACCTGCGCCACTAATTTTCCCACTATAAGCCCCACACTCTATGGCTAAATCATAAATTTTATTTATATGATCATTAGAAACAAGCTTTGAGACTTGTTTTTTGTTTTCCCAAGATTCATGTAATACTTTTGCAAATTTAGCAATCTCACCTCTTTGTAAGTATCTATTCATTACTATTGCATTTTGCTTAATACTATGCATTGCAGTTAGTGATTCCTCACTATTCATTAAGCTTTTTTTTTCATTCTCAATCTGACTCGCACTTCTTTGGATTTTAGTAGAGTATAATACTGTAGATGCCTCAAATTCATTTATAATATCTGAAGATAATTCTAGTGGATGCACAGAAACCTTTTCCTTACGAAAGTGCATAAAATTAAATCCTCCATATGAAGCAGCATATTGATCTTGGGCACCACCAACTATTCCTACATCTTCTCTTTCAATTTTAAATGCGATTGAAGCAATTTCATCTTTTGTTAGATTCAAATTAAAAAATTTATTGTACGAATTTATAATACATACAACCAGAGTTGAACTGCCACCAAGCCCACTGCCTACTTCTACATCTGAGTATGTTTCTATAGAAAAACCTCTTTCAGTAAATTTATAATTACTTCTAAGATGCAAATAAATTGCTTTATACAAAGCCATATCTCCATCAATTATTATGTTTTCTCCTATTTCAAAATGAAAGGATTGATTTAAATCATTAGAAAAAAATGAGATGGTGCTTTTACCATTTTCCTCCATAAAACAATATGTATATAGAGATATAGTTGCATTCAAAACATTCCCTTCATACTTATTACAATAGATATCTAAGTCGGTTCCACCTCCAGCTAATCCTATCCTCAATGGAGCTTTACTTCGCACTTTCCTCATTTAGAACTTTACCTCAACAGCCTTTACATAAAATTTCCAATCCATTACTTCAATTTGAGAATGCTGGCTGATATTAAAGCTTTGAAAATCTTTTGTTGGAAAAACTCTCCTTGATGTACCATTTACTAATAAATCAATTGGCATAACAAAATTATCGTTAATATTGCTCCATTTAAAATAAAATTGATTATCTGTCTGATAATATTCTAGACTAGGTTGATTTGGAGTATAAAAATATTGTTCTGCAAAATACCAGTAATTCAGTCCAGTTTTTTCAGATACTTTATTGAAAAAGTCCATAGTATCTGCAAATCCTTTAGCATTCTCTTCCATAAATTCTTTTAAGATTTCAAACCAAACTTTATCGTCATTTATTACACTTCTTAATGTGTGCATTACCCATGCACCTTTCATATATGTATCTCCATGTAATGCCCAGTGATTTTCATCTTCATTTCCAACAATAGGTATTTTGTTTACAATTCTATTTTTTATTGTATTTAGGTAATGAACACCAACTTCGTAGCTATTAAATTTATCTTCAAAGTATATTGCCTCTGAATATACCTGCAAACCTTCATGAAGCCAGATATGTGTCGGGTCAGATGCTGTAACACTATTACCAAACCATTCATGACCAGTTTCATGAATGATTAATGGATCCATTACGCCGTACATTGGCCAACTTTCACTTCTAATACCATTATAGATACTGAATCCATTACCATAAGTTACCGCTGATTGATGCTCCATACCTAAATAGGGTACTTCAATCAGCTTATATCCATCATCATACCATTGATAATCGCCAAAATATTTTTCGTAAAATCTAATTACCTCTTTTGATTGTGGAAAATAATTGGAAGCAAGTTCTGCATTATAATCCAAAACATAATGATTCATGTAATGAGTTGTATTGTTTTTTATCAATGTATCTTGTACTGTAACATAATTACCAATTTGTACAGAAATATTGTAGTTATTAATAGGGTTACTTACAAACCACTCATAGGTAGATTTATCACCTTGAGTTTCAACACTTCTTAAATTACCGTTACCAACAGCAACCATATCTGAAGGAACAGTATATTTCATTCTTACGCTATCTCCTTCCGCAGTAATATGATCTTTATTTGGCCACCAGATTCGAGCACCTTCACCCTCACAAGATACAGCTACCCAATCGCGACCATCCTTGTCTTTTGTCCATGTAAATCCTCCAGCCCAAGGAGGGTTATCTGCACTTTGTGGCTCACCTTCATAATGAACTGTAAAATCAAAAATTTCTCCTTTGCTAATCATATTTGGAAAATCAATTAAAACTGCATCTAATTCTCTAGAAAAGTTTAGTATCTTATTATTATGTAATACTTTTGTGATATTTAAATTCTCAGCTAAATCTACCTGCAGGGTTTTAAGGTTGTTTAAACTTTCTACTTTAATTGTTACATACCCTTTTATTGATTTATTTTCTATATCAAAATCGATATTTATATCATAAAACGATACTCTATAAGAAGACCGATTCTCATTTAAAAACCCCATTAAATAATTATTTCTTGTTAATTCAGGCAGATCATACTGATTACCATGAGGCCTATTTTCTTGACATGATAACAATGAGCAAATAAGTATACTAAAAATTATTTTTTTCATAGTAAGTCCTTGTTTTAAAAATGTTTTGAGCAAAAATGATATAGTACAAAATAATACAAAATAAAAACCAAAGAACAATTGCGAATGCTTCCTTTATTAAAAATAATATGTATACTATTGAAAAATAAATAATCCACTTAATCCAAAGAGGTTGTTTCCATAGTTTTAGTAGCATGTTCATTACTTTAATTCTTTCAGAAAGTTATAATATTTAATTGATTCATTATAAATAGAATCGTACTTATTCTCAATGCTTATATCTTTCTTTTTAAATTTCTTAAATCCATTTGTATTTATAACATTATCATACCAGTGCTTCCACCATATGCCATCTTGAGGGTAATGACCTTGATCCCAACTAAGCATTGATTTGTCAAAACTAATCTTTAGAGTATTGCACCAGTGCTTTAAAGATATTTTAGGATTATCCAATAACTCTCCTGAATCTATTACTATAAATGAATGATTATTTCTTTTTAAAAACTTAGCTATTTCATACTGCTGAACATATCCTAATTCTTCTACATTACTTAATTTATTTTTAGCTGTGTAAGAACTTATAACTTCTTCTGGTCTTCTAAGTAAAAAGCAATTTTTACATTTTTTAATCCAATCTATACTTTTTAAATCAAGTAAATGATGTGACATATGCTTTTGATACCAAATTTTTTTATTCATTGGTATTTTGCTTGTAAGATATTTTGAAACTTTATCATAATCTGAGTCATAATGATCTAAAATTTCCATATACATTGGATGCTTAAGTTTTGTTTTCCTTAAATAGAAAGCATAAAATGGCTCATCTGTGACAAATGTATCTTTTCTCGAGGACCAAGATCTCATTAATGCTGTAGATATATTTCTAGGTCCTGACCAACAAGCTACTATCATATTGAATCTATATAATCGTTTATATATTTATTATAAAGTGTTCTAATTTTATTGACAAGCGAATCAGAATTAATTGAATTTAATGTTCTATTTTCAATGCGTGAAACCGGAATAATCCCGGCAAAGGTTCCAGTAACAAACGCTTCATCACAATTTTCAATTTCTTCAAAAGAAAAATCTTTTTCTAAACAAACAATATTATTTTCTTTGCAGATATTAATTGCTTTACCTCTCGTTATTCCATTAAGACAATATTTTCCTTTGGAAGTCCACACTTCTTCATTATTTATAAAAAAAAGATTGGTAGAATTACATGTACTAATATTCCCATACATGTCATTCATAATTCCTTCATCAAAACCTAATTTATTAGCTTCAATGCTTCCTAAAATACAATTTAATTTACTTAGAGTATTATAATGTGTGCTCAAAATGTTATTAGGAGGTCTAATTATTGGGACTCTTCCAATAGAAATTCCATTCTTATAAGTTTTAGGATCAGTTTTTTTATACTCTGGAATTATAACAAAATTAATTGGTCCAACATTAGCATTAGGATTTTGATATGGGGTCACCTTATCACCTCTTGAAATAATTAATCTAATATGAACGTCATCAGTCATTGAATTTTTTCTTAAAACCTTATTAATCTCATGGATGATATCTTCCTTTGAAAGTCTGATATCTAAAGAAATACCTTTTGCACTTTCAAATAATCTATCTATGTGCTTTTCAATAAAAATCAATTTAGATTTATGAAGCCTTATACCTTCCCAAACACCATCCCCTAAAAGAAAACCACTATCAAAAACTGAAATTTTTGCTTCACTTCGATGTAAAAGCTCTCCATTTATATTTATATAAATCTCATTATTTTTTGAGTTTAAAAGATAAGAGTGGCTGCTCATAATTTTACTTGCCTAGAAACTTTAATTTTATATCCAAATAGATCATTGTTTGAAGAGTGTTCATAATTAAAAAAATGATTTATAATAAAACCTTGAAATTCATTAGACAAGTTTAAACCAATTCCTTTTTTCTTATCTATAATTTTGTCATGATTAATGTTTAGTGCTACATCATCTTCAGACTTAGCACCATAATATTCAAATTCATTAATGCGATATAATGATATGTTCACTTTATTTTTTAAATTTAACTTTAATTTATATATTGTTTTTCTATTATTATTTGGCAAAATAAATGCATTACCAATAGAAAAATTATCCTGCCTCCAACCATTTGTATAAATATTATGCCAATAGTATGAATCTATACCGGGAGGATGTCTTTTTCCTGACTGATTTTTTGAAATAATTGATTCCAGGATAATATTATTTAACAAATTATTATTTTTTGGTAACTCCAAAATATAAATGCCATCCATTGCATTTTTAAATGAAAATCCACTTCTATCATCAAACATTTTTTGAATGTAAAAATTAATATCTTTATAGCTTTTGAATGTAAAGTCTAGCGAACCAACATGATTTCCTTCACCGACAGTATCATAATTTTGATAAGTATTTGGCCTCAAAATGAGGACATCTAGAAATGCTTTAAAATCATTTCTTGGTTTTAGAATACTTTCGCCCATTAATATCTCCCCTCCAAACATAGCTGCGTGAGAAAAGCCAAAATTGTATTCATTTTTTCTTGAATCAAATACTGAGAAATTAAAATTTTTGGAATGTATTAATGGTGATCTAATGTATTGATCTGACCTTATTTCTCCATAATCTATATCAAAAAAATAGGGCTTTTCATCATTTAAAAGACCTAGAGTAATAAAATAATCAAGATGAAAAATTGAACTAAGTATTTTTTCATTATTACCAAATTCGATTTGATAAAATGGGAGTGAATTATTAGTAATAGTATAACTATGTTTTTTGTATTTATAAGGATGTACCTTTCCAAGATTTACATAATGATTATTAAATTTGTATACAACTCCCATTGATAATATTTTAGAATTGTTTTCTTGAAACAATGGATTAACATGAAAATTTAGATTTCCTGTATTGTAAATATATTTTGTTAAGAAATATGAGCTTTCAGATGAAACTCCACTATTGTAATAATCCATTAAATCTGGGTAATCATTATTGTAAAAATTCTTAACTATAGATACCTCTATAGTGTTATCATTCGAAATCAAATAAGATAATAACATTGTAAAGATTATTTTTTTATAATGTATCATTTTATTGTGGGCCCACAGGGACTTGAACCCCGAACCTGCGGATTATGAGTCCGTTGCTCT